>OBLO01003919.1_pt1 | contig 10228 bp, 5 predicted proteins | sample 1519401 | NCBI WGS metagenome assembly OBLO01 (sample SAMEA2602897, study PRJEB22501) | metagenome | reverse complement strand
ACCGGAAAATATGGCATTGTGTACGCGGACCCGCCCTGGCGCTATGACATGAAGCGCGGCAAAGGCGTGGCGGAAAACCATTATCCCACCATGAGCATTGATGAAATATGCGCACTGCCGGTTGCAGACCTTGCAGCCAAAGACAGTGCGCTTTTTCTATGGGCCACCTTTCCGCAGCTTAATGAGGTGTTCCGGGTGATCGAGGCATGGGGCTTCCAGTATAAGACCCTGGCGTTTCTGTGGCTGAAGCAGAACCGGAAAGCCGATAGCTGGTTTTATGGGATGGGCTTCTGGACCCGGTCTAACGCGGAGGTGTGCCTGCTGGCAACACGCGGGCACCCGAAACGCCAGTGCGCGGGAATCCACCAGTTTGTGATCTCCCATATCGAGCAGCACAGCAAGAAGCCCGATGAAGTGCGGGACAAGATCGTGAAGCTCATGGGCGATCAGCCCAGGGTGGAGCTTTTTGCCAGGCAGCAGACGCCCGGCTGGGATGTGTGGGGCAATGAAGTGGATTGCAGTATCACGATGCCGCAGAATGGATAGAAAGCATTTTCACGGATTGGAGGTGACAACGAAATGCCTTATGTACCCGTACCCAAAGACTTAACTACAGTCAAGACCAAAGTAGCCGCTGGCCTGACGAAGCGCCAGCTTATTTGTTTCAGTCTGGCCGCGCTGGTGGGACTGCCGGTATATTTCCTTACCCGCGGCACCATCGGCAATCCGGCGGCGGTGCTCCTTATGATCGGCCTGATGATGCCCTTTTTCTTCTTTGCTATGTATGAGAAGGACGGGCAGCCGGCGGAAAAGCTGTTAAGGAACCGGCTCCGCTATAAGCTCTGGCCGAAGAACCGCCCTTACCGGACGGAAAATCTCTATAAATCCATTTCCCAAAAGGAGGTATCACAGATTGCCAAAAACCAAACAGCAGGAGGCGCAGGAAAAACGTCTGCAAAGAAACGTAAAGCAGGCCAGAAAGACCCGCGCCGAAGCAAGAAAGGCAGGAAGTAAAACTGCCTCTCCTGCCGGGCCGAAGAAAAAGCCCGGCTTTTTTTCCGGGCTGAAAGCGGATGCCCCGCAGACGGTTCAGCAGAGTATTCCCTATAAGGAAATGTACCGGGACGGTATCTGCCGTGTGAGTGGCAATTATTACACCAAGACGGTGCAGTTCTTTGATATTAACTACCAGCTCGCACAGGCGGACGACAAAGCGCAGATTTTTGAGGGCTACTGCGATTTCCTGAATTACTTTGACGCCTCGATCCATGTGCAGCTCACCTTCATCAACCAGCGGGCCAATATGCAGGACTTTGTTCGGAGCATAGATATTCCTACCCGCGGGGACGAGTACGACGGAATCCGCAGGGAGTATGGGGATATGCTGAAAAACCAGCTCCAAAAAGGCAACAACGGCCTTACCAAGCGGAAATATATCACGTTTGGGATTGAGGCGGAGGATCTTCGCACGGCGAAAATGCGTCTGGAGCGGATCGAAACGGATGTGCTGGGGAATTTCAAAGCCCTGGGCGCGCAGGCAAGGCCCTTAAACGGGCTGGAACGCCTGGAGCTTTTGCACAGCCAGCTCCACCCAGACGGCCAGGAGAAATTTCATTTTGCCTGGAGCGACCTGCCGAAAACCGGGCTCTCCACAAAGGACTATATCGCCCCTTCCGGCCTCTCCTTCTCCCAGGACGGCAAGACCTTCCGGGTGGGCGACCATTCCGGCGCGGTGTCCTTCTTGCAGATTTTAGCACCGGAGCTGACGGACCGGCTGCTTGCCGACCTTCTGGACTTGAACGACGCTGTAACGGTGAACCTTCATATCCAGTCTATCGACCAGGCGCAGGCGATCAAGAACATCAAACGCAAAATGTCTGATTTGCAGAAAATGACGATTGAGGAACAGAAGAAAGCGGTCCGATCCGGCTACGATATGGACATCATACCTACCGACCTTGCCACTTATGGCGAAGAAGCGAAAAATCTCTTGCAGGATTTACAGAGCAGGAATGAAAGAATGTTCCTTGTGACGGTGCTGGTGGAGAATATCGCCCCGAAGCGCCAAAAGCTGTTCAACGATATTTTCGCCGCTTCCGGCGTGGCGCAGAAATACAACTGCGCCTTAAAACGTCTGGACTTCCAGCAGGAGCAGGGCCTTATGTCCTCCCTGTGCCTGGGGCAGAACCAGATCGAGATCGAGCGGGGGCTTACCACCAGCAGCACGGCTATTTTCGTGCCGTTTACCACCTGCGAGCTGTTCCAGGAGGGCGAGGCTTTATATTACGGTCTCAACGCCCTTAGTAACAACCTGATTATGGCGAACCGCAAGAACCTGAAAAACCCCAACGGCCTGTTCCTGGGGACGCCCGGCAGCGGCAAGTCCTTTTCTGCCAAGCGTGAGATCGTCAATGTGTTCCTTCTGACGGAGGACGACATTATCATAGCGGACCCGGAAAATGAGTACGGGCCTTTGGTAAAGCAGTTTGGAGTCCAGGGGCAGGTCATTGACATTTCCCCCAACTCCACCAACTACATCAATCCGATGGACATTAACCTGGATTATTCGGACGATGAAAACCCGATCACCCTGAAAAGTGATTTTATCCTGTCCTTGTGTGACCTTATCATCGGCGGCAAGGAAGGGCTTTCCCCCATTGAAAAGACGATCATTGACCGCTGCACAAGGCTTGTGTACCGGGACTATTTGCAGGACCCGCGCCCGGAAAACATGCCGATCCTGGGGGACCTGTACGACCTCCTTCGCAAGCAGAGCGAGCCGGAAGCGCAGAATATCGCCACGGCGCTGGAAATCTACGTCAACGGTTCCCTTAATGTGTTTAACCACCGTTCCAATATCCAGATGGATAACCACCGGGTACTGTGCTTCCAGTTGAAGTCATTGGGAAAGGCCCTGAAAGAGATCGGCCTTCTTATCATGCAGGACGCGGTCTGGAACCGCGTTACGGCTAACCGCTCCAAGCATAAGACGACCTGGTTCTATATTGACGAGTTCCACCTCCTGCTGAAAGGCCAGACAGGAAGTTTCAGCGTGGAGATATGGAAAAGATTCCGAAAATGGGGCGGGATTCCCAGCGGCTTAACGCAGAATGTGAAGGACCTGCTGGCTTCCAGGGAGATCGAGAACATTTTCGAGAACTCGGATTTTATCTACATGCTCAACCAGGCCCAGGGAGACCGGCAGATTTTGGCGAAGCAGTTAGGCATTTCGCCCCACCAGCTTTCCTATGTGACCCATTCCGGCCCCGGCGAGGGCCTTTTGTTTTTCGGCAACGTGATTATTCCTTTTGTCGATCACTTCCCGAAGGACACCCTTCTGTATTCGGTCCTTACCACAAGGCCGGAGGAAGTGGCAGGCGCATGAGCGCCGGCAGACAATTACAGATAATTCAGACTGGAGGTGATGGATATGTCCCGCGATAAAGAAATCAGGCGGCAAAAAGACGCGGCGCGGCAGCCGGCGAGGAAAACAGAAGCCGATGTCCGGGCCGGCGAGATGCGAGGACAGGATTTTGATTTGCGTCGGACCCGTGACGCACCTGGGCAGGAAGATAACCGCCATAAAGGGCGGGACCTGTATCAAGGGGCTTCGGAGGGCGGCGCAGTTCCGGCAGCGGATTCAGGTGTGGATTATACTGCTTCCCGGCAGGCGTCCGGGGATTCTGTTCAGGACAGCCGCAGCGATCCGCAGCAAAGCGGCCTGGATTTTTCCGGGCATGACAGTTTCCGCGAAAGCAGACAGCAGGATTCCGGCAGATTCCAGCGCCAGGATGCCGACTTTTCCCGGCGCGGCGATCAGGAGTTGTCCGGTTCCGGCGGTTCGGAGGCTTCCGCTGCTTCGGAGGCCGGCAGTACAAATGCGGGGGAAACACCGGGCAGGCACCGGATGCACCAGCACGGCAACAAATACCAGCAGCGTTTCCAGGAGGCGGCAAAAGCCGAGGAACCCCAGGAGAAACAGCCGGGATCAGCCGAAGGAGAACCGAAACGGCCTTCCAAGCTGGAATTTACCGCTGACGAGCTGCCACCGGAGGCGGCGGATAAAAAACTGACCCAGGCGAGGCGCAGGGCCGAGTGTGTGGAAAAAAAGCTGGAGGATGCCGAAGCGCGTCTGCCTTCCCGGAAAAAACTGCGGATGGAGACAGCTTCCGACCCGGAGACCGGCAAAGTAAAAAAGCGGCTGAAATTTGAGCAGGAAGTAAAATCCCAGCGGGCTCATGTAAAGGGCTCCCTTCCCATGCGCCCGGTAAAGGCGGCTGCAAATACGGCAGCCGGTTACGCGCATAAGAAAATCTACCAGGCGGAGGAAGAAAATATTGGCGTGAAAGCCGCCCACCGTACCGAGCTTGTGGGTGAGGCCGGGGCACGCACCCTGTACCACCGCCATAAAACAGCGCCTTACCGCCGGGTGACAAAGCTACAGCAGAAATCAGCGCGGACTAACGCGCAGCTTGCCTACCGCCAGACCCTTTCGGATCACCCGGAGCTAAAGAAAAACTTCCTTGCCCGGATGTGGCAGAAGCAAAAGCTGAAACGGCAGTATGCCAAAGCCGCGAGGGAGGCACAGAGAACCGGAAAGCGGGCAAAGGACGCAGCCGTTACGACGGAGAAGATCGCGGCCTCGGTGGTAAACACCGTCAAGCGCCACCCGGTTATCTGCGGCGTTCTTATCCTGCTGCTTCTGGTGGTCTTTCTCATTACTTCGCTGTTTTCCTCGTTTTCCAGTATTGGGACCGGGGGCCTGGGAAGTATCGCCGCCTCTACCTATCTGGCGGAGGACCAGGACATCAACAACGCGGAGCTTATCTATACCGAGTGGGAAACAGACCTGCAGATGGAAATAGACCGTGTGGAGACAGACCGGCCCGGCTATGACGAGTACCGCTATAACATCGGCGCTATCGAGCATGACCCCTATATCCTGATGGGCTATCTCACTTCTGCCTATCAGAATTTTACCTACGAGCAGATAGAGGGCGTCCTGCGGCAGCTTTTCAATGAGCAGTATTCCCTTACCTTCACGGAGGAAACGGAAATCCGCTACCAGACAGAGACCCGTGTTGACCCGGAGACCGGCGAGGAAACCGAGGAAGAAGTACCCTATGAGTGGCACATCTTAAATGTAAAGCTCACGGTCACGCCTCTTGCAAACCTGGTGGTACAGCGCATGAGCACCGAGCAGAAAGAAATCTGCGAGATTCTATTGCAGACAAAAGGCAACCGGCAGTATGTGAAGAACGTGTTTGGGACCAACTGGCTCCCTTACGTTACCAGTTATTACGGCTACCGGGTACACCCTATCAGCGGGGAAAAGAACTACCATACCGGCGTTGACATCGGCATGGCCCAGGGCACGGAAATCTTAGCCGGTCATGACGGAACAGTTACAATGGCAGGAAACGCTGGCGGCTACGGCCTGTGTGTCGCCATTGAAGGCGAGGCTTACGAGGGCCATACCCTTACCACCAAATACGGCCACTGTTCGCAGATTCTTGTGTCTGTGGGCCAGGAGGTAAAAGCCGGGGATGTTATCGCGAAGGTCGGCAGCACCGGCAATTCCACCGGGCCGCACCTGCACCTGGAGGTGCTGGTGGACGGGCAGTATTTGAACCCGCTGTATTTTGCAGATACCGGCGACACCAGCAGTACCGGTCTGCCAGACATTGGCGCGGGCGGAGGCGGCGGCTACTTTGATTACGATATTCCACCGGAGGCCCTTGCGGATGAACAGTTCGCGGCCATGATCGCGGAGGCGGAGAAATACTTAGGCTATCCGTATGTGTGGGGCGGCGCAAGCCCTTCCACTTCCTTTGACTGTTCGGGCTTTGTTTCCTGGGTAGTCAACCATACCGGCTGGAACTTCGGGCGGCTAACCGCGGACGGGCTTTTGGGCGTGTGTACGCCTGTATCGGGCGCGGACGCAAGGCCCGGCGACCTGGTTTTCTTCCAGGGTACCTATAACACCAGCGGCGCAAGCCATGTGGGAATCTATGTCGGCAATGGAATGATGATCCACTGTGGGGACCCGATCTCTTATGCAAATATCAATACAAGTTACTGGCAGAGCCACTTCTATACCTTTGGCCGTCTGCCCTAACAGAATGGAGGTAACAAATTGAACCCTAAAATTGAAAAACTGGCAAAAGACATTGAAAAGACCAAGGCGAAGATCGCGGAGCAGCAGGCCAGGCTCCGGGAGTTGGAGAAACAGAAAACGGAGCTGGAGAACACCGATTTTGTGGCGGTGGCCCGCAGCTACCACCTGACGCCCCAGGAATTGGCCGAATTCTTAAAAACGCGGCAGATGGCACAAGAGCCTTCGCCGCAGGAACAGGAGGAAGTGCATGAGGACTAAACGAATCTCTCTCCTTGTGGCGCTTGTGTTTCTCATAGGCGCCATGACCTTACCCATGACGGCTTTTGCCGCCGGGGGCAAGGACACCACGCCGCCCACGCTTACGGCGGTGCTGGATGGGGAAACCGTAAAGATCGAGAGCAGCGACGACAATTCCGGCGTGGAGGCGGTCTATATTGACAAGACCCGTGTAAATTCCCTGGTGGATGGGAAAGCCTCTGTCGCCCTGAAGGATTATGCCGGCACGGATAAAAAAGTGAGCGTCTACGCGGTGGATTATGCCGGGAACCGTTCTGATACCGTGAAGTTTGACAACCCCTATTATAAGGAGTCGGCGCCCACGGAAAAACCGGCTGCCCCAACGCAGCCGAGCCAGAGCAGCACACCGGTAACGAGACCGGCACAGACCCAGCCGGCTTCTTCCGGCAGCACGGGCACCCAAAGCGGCACTTCCAATATGGGGACGGCTTCGGGAGGCACAAGCTCCGGCAGTACGGGAAATTCCGGCGGCAGTCCTTCCGGCACACCGGAGCCCACCACTTCCTCTGTCCCGGAGGGCGCTTTCACCCCGGAGGGAACCGGGACCGTGCAGGACAGCGCCACCGGCGAGGATGGGGATAAACAGTTTTATACCATTACTACCGAGGCCGGGAATGTGTTCTATCTTATCATTGACGGCAAGCGCGATGACAACAACGTGTATTTCCTGAACGGCGTCACCGAGGCGGACCTGATGGCCCTTGCGGAAAAGGGCGACGGCAGCGTCAGCGTGATCCCGGCTGCGGATGTCTGTAACTGTAAGGAGAAATGCGAGGCCGGGAAAGTCGATACCGGCTGTCCGGTCTGCAAGAATGACTTAAACGGCTGCACCGGGAAGGAAAAGCCGGCAGAGCCGGAGGAACCGTCTGAACCGGAGCAACCGAAGAAAGATACCGGCAGCGCCGGCACGATCATCTTTATCATCGTCGCCCTGCTTGCGGTTGGAGGCGTCGGCTACTATGTGAAGATCGTGCGCCCGAAGCAGCAGGCGGAGGACGAGGACGAATTTGACGAGGACGATGGCTACGGGGAGGGCTTTGACCCGGACGAGGCTTACGGGAAGCCGGAATATCTCTCCGAGGATGACTTTGAGGACAGTACCCATGAGGACGGCGAGTAATGCGCCGTCCTTACCTATTTTATGAAAGTGAGGTCTTTCTATCGTGAATATGAAAACAAACACACACAGCCGCGGCCTGCACAGGATCGTGGCGTTTTTACTCTGCGCGGTATGCGTCTTTAGTCTGCTCCCCGCTAAGGCGTTTGCGGCAGGCGTAGGCCAGAAAGCAAGCTCCTGGCTGGGCGACCAGTATGTAGGTTCTGACGGGCAGCATTATTACGCGCCTGCACCCTATACCTTTCTTGCCTACCATTCGGATGGCACAGTAGATGTCCGCACCGGTTCTGGCGGCAATGCCTACCGGCACTATATGCTGACAGATTCAGACGGTATCAGCCATCATGTCTACTGTGTGGAAAGCGGGATTGCCTATAACACTTCCGAAAATACCTATACTTCGGAGAACGGGACCAACAGCGATTACCTGAATATGCTCCCTTCCGCTGCCAAGCGCGGCATTACCCTGACGGCGATCTATGGATGGAAACCCGGCGCCTCCCTTCCTGTTTCCGGGATCAATGAGGACGATTATAAGATTGCGACGCAGATCATTCTCTGGGAATACCAGCAGCAGCTTCGGAGCGACCCTTACAGCAGACACAGCAACGGCCACGCTTCGGCGGACCAGTATTACAGCGTGGTTGCCGGGCGTCCTGCGGAAAAGGCATACAACTGGATTCTGGAACAGGTGGCGTCCCATTCCACCGTCCCCTCCTTTACCGCGACGAACCAGGGGGATGCCCCTGTCCTGGAACTGAAATGGGACACCGGCAGAAAGTTCTATACCCTGACTGTTACCGACACCAACAACCTGAATATTGACCTGGAAATGCTTTCCGGCAGCGGCGTGACCGTGAGCAGGAACGGCAACAAGTACACCTTTACCAGCAAAAACATGATTATGGACCCGGTGAGCTTTGAGTTCAGGAAAGACATTCCGGTTGCCAACGATATGCTGATCTGGGGCAGGCCCGGCTACCAGACCATGATGACCGGCGCCAGCGACCCGGTTTCCTTCTTTATGAACATCAAGACGGAGACCTACGGCACCGCGAAGATCGTCAAGACCAGTGAGGACGGCATTGTGTCCGGCATTTCCTTCCGCATTTCCGGCACGGATGTTTTGGGGAATGAAGTCAATGAGACGGTTACTACCGGGGATAACGGGCAGGTGGAAAAGGAATTCCTGCCCGGCACTTATCTTGTGACGGAAATCCCGGTTGACCGCTATGTGACCCCTTCCGCGCAGTACATCACCATTGAGAGCGGCCAGACTTCTTCCGTCCATTTCAGCAACATTTTGAAGAAATTCCGGGTGCATGTGGTAAAGAGCGACGCGGACACCGGGACCGCCCAGGGCGACGCGACCCTTGCCGGGGCGACCTATGGGATTTATTGTGGCGGCGAGCTGGTAGATACCTACACCACCGGGCCGGACGGCAGTTTTATGACCGGCTACTATGTCTGCGGCGATAGCTGGGCGGTACGGGAGGTCGAGCCAAGCACCGGCTACCCTTTGGATGATACGGTCTATGAGGTGGGCGCTTCCCCGACGCTGTACGAGGTGGAACTGAACACCACGGAGAACCAGGTCACGGAAACCGTGATCTATGGCAATATCCAGCTTGTAAAGCATACGGACGACCCGGACCCGGATGTGTCCGAAGAAGAAAATACAGAAGGACCGAATGAGGGTGTGGTCGAGCGCCCGGAGGCCGGGGCGGTCTTTGAAATCTACCTGAAGGCGGCGGGCAGCTATGACGCGGCGAAGGAAAGCGAGCGCGACCTGCTTACCACGGACAGCGACGGCTTTGCTTCCTCCAAAATGCTCCCTTACGGCCATTATACGGTCCACCAGACAGCCGGCGAGGAAGGCAAGGCGTTCATTCCTGATTTTACCGTCTTTATTTCCGCAAACGGCCAGACCTACAGCTATATCCTGAATAACCGCACCATTACCGCAAGGCTCAAAGTGGAGAAATGCGACGCCGAGGCCGGGAACATTATCCCGATGACCGGTACGGGCTTCCAGATCAAAGACCTTTCCACCGGGGAATTTGTCACCCAGGAAATCTTCTACCCGAACCCGGAGACCCTTGATACCTTCTATGTTTCGGACGAAGGCTGGCTCATGCTGCCGGAACCTCTGCACACCGGGGATTATGAGCTTTATGAGGTGGCGGCGCCTTACGGCTATGTCCTTTCCAGTGAGCCCGTACCGTTCACCATTGACGGCAGCGAGGCGGTTGTGACCGTCACACAGTACAACATGCCCCAGAAGGGCCAGCTCACCATTACAAAGACCGGCGAGGTGTTCGCTTCCGTCCAGGAAAATGACGGCCTGTATCAGCCGGTGTATGAGGTGGCCGGACTTCCCGGCGCGGTCTATGATGTGATCGCCGACGAGGATATTTATACCGGCGACGGGACCCTCCGTGCGGCAAAGGACACGGTTGTGGAAACCCTTACCACCAGGGAGGATGGAACCGCCCAGAGCGGGCTTCTCTACCTGGGCCGCTACCGTCTTGAAGAACGCCAGGCGCCGGCGGGGGTGGGCGTAAATGCCGCCCCCGAATATGCCGAACTGACCTAAGCGGGCGAGAACGTGGGGAACACGCCGAACGCCCGATCCCTCTATGACGCGCGCCCGAAGGGGGGAGGGGGCCCGGTTCCAGCCCCGTGGAACATACGGG
>OBLO01003915.1_pt1 | contig 10232 bp, 5 predicted proteins | sample 1519401 | NCBI WGS metagenome assembly OBLO01 (sample SAMEA2602897, study PRJEB22501) | metagenome | reverse complement strand
ATCAACAGTTGTGTTTGCAGCCATTGATCCGTTAGCATTTAAGTAGTACCAAGTTGATCCATCTAATAACCAACCAGTTTGCATTGCTCCTGATCCATTGCAGTAGTACCAAGTTCCGTTATCATTAACCCAACCTGTTTGCATTGCTCCTGATGCATTTAAGTAGTACCATGATCCAGCTTGTACCCAACCAGTTTTCATTGTTCCAGCTGCATCTAAGTAGTACCAAGTACCCTTATCGTTTAACCAACCTGTAGCTTTAGCTCCATCTTTGTAGAATGCCCAAGTTCCATCAGCGTTCTTGTCCCATCCAGCTTTAACTACTGGTGTTTCGTCTTTCTTATCTTCGTCAACTCCAGCATCTGCTTCTGTTTGCTTTTTACCTTCTGAAACTGTTGTATAAACCTCACCTTCTGAATCCCAAGCAATTAAGTTGTTTTCATCATATACATCTAACTTATTAAGAGATCTATCAACAGTATAAACTTCTTTAAAGTCTGTTCCATCAACTTTATATATCTTACCTTTATCTAAAATCCATGTATTACCATTAGCATCAATAGAGTAAACATCACCCTTATCTGTGTTGTTTCTTGAAACTGTGTCGTGATCTCCATCTCCATCTTTTTTAATTACAGATGTATCTACATTCTTTGTCTTATCTTTTGCATTAATCTTATCTTTTTTAAACTTTAGTTTATAAATTTTAACATTGGCATTTTCGTCATTACCCTTACTAACAGTAGTTACATATACCATACCACCACTTACTTCAACATTAACAGTTTCATGTCCTGCTTTAGTTCCATCTTCTTTTATGTCATCATTTTTCTGTACTAATACTTTATATGCAGTGTGCATATCACCATCATCATAAAGTGTTTCATTATCTAATTGATAAGATGATACATTTTTTGGTAGATAAGCACCATCTTTCTTGTCACCTTGTTCTTTAGAAATTTTTTGGAAGAAATATTGTGTATCTCCATCAACAGTTACTTTTGCTACTGTATAGATGTAATCTTTATCTTGAGTTAATATATCAACATCATCTAATCTTACTATGATATTATTTTCTCCAGATTTTTTACCATATTCTTCAACTTTTACTGTTTTATGTTCTTTTTTATCATAGACATACATATTAGCAGTTTGTGTTACATCTATATATTGACCTGAATCATTAGTAAATCCAAGATAATATCCTACTGCTGAACCAGTTGTTCTATCTTCTGCATCATTATCACCCTTAGCTTTATACTTATACCATACGTCTCCGTATTTATCATCAAGTACTTTTACAACATAGTTTTGATCATCTTTATCTTTATCATATTTATCATTTGATACGAATGCATCAAATTTTTCATATCTATCTACTTTATTTATCTTGCTCTTTAATTTATTTTTAGCATTTTCTAATTTATCATCTAAAGTTTCTTCATCATCAATTTTACCATTTGATAAATCTACTAAATATTGATCACTACCATCTTTAACAGTTGCATATTTTTTCCCATATCTACTTAAATCATAAGTATCGTAATCTTCATCTTTATCTGCATTTACATCTTTAGTTCCATTATTGTAATAAAGTGCTGTATCATCATCATCAGTTCTGTAACCATCGTAAATATATCCACCTTCAAAAGCAGTTGCATTTTCAATATTACCGTCCTTAGTTCCTAATCTTTCTGCTGCAGTAGCTGGTACTATTGAAACAACAGCCGCTGCTGCTACTAAAATAGCTGTTAACTTGCTTGATCTTCTAAACATATTATTAAATACCTCCTAAAATTACCTTTTGAAATTTATTTTAACAAGTTGTCCATTTATAAACCTCTTGTTAATATTCTATTTACATTTTGTTAATATTTCATAACATATTATATATTATATTACATTTTTTTCTTTTTTCAAATACTTTTTTTTAATGTTTAGCTTTATTTTTTTCCATTATTTAGCTTAGTATCCGTTTTCAATGATTATATACTTTTGAACAAATTGTTAACAAACTTTTTTTAGAATTTTCTCACTATTTATAACCCTTTGATTTATCTAGCCTTATCGCATGTTATAAAATTTTTTTCTTGTTAAAATTTAGTTATCTCTTTATTTACTTTAATTAAAATTAATTATGAAAACATAACCTTTTTAATTTTTTTGTGATTTTTTACAAAATTATTTTTTGAATTATTTATATTAAAAATCACTCTTTCAATATAAATAATTCAAAAAAAAGATATCGGATAAGCATAATATTATACTTATCCGATATCTTTTCACATATATTATTTACATTGCTAACTAATAACTGTTACTTGTTAACTGTTAACTGTTAACTAATTAAAGCTCCACTAGTTGTAAACTTATATTCTTTTCCATCAATAGTTTTAGTTCCAGTAGCCATAACTCCGCTTTGATCAAGATAATATTTTGAATTATTATCAATTACCCATCCTGTCTGCATAGCTCCGCTTAAGTTCATGTAATACCACTTATCATTATCTAAAAGCCAACCTGTTTTCATTGTACCATTTGCTTGTAAGTAGTACCATGTTTCAACTTTCTTTGTCTTAGCTGTAGTATCTTCTTTTTTATCATCTGTCTTGCTTGTATCTGTTTTATTTGTAGATACACTTGTTGAAGTTTTTTCATCTTCCTTCTTATCAGTTGCAGTTGATGTATCTTCTACAGTTACAGTTTTTTCTTCCTTAAGCCAGCCAGTTTTCATTGCTCCGCTTGATTGAAGATAATACCATTGTCCACCAGTATACTGCCATCCAGTAAGCATTGCTCCTTTACTGTCTAAAAGATACCAGTTTCCACCTTCTTGAAGCCATCCAGTTGCTCTAAATCCATCTGCTTTAAGATAACAGTAAACCCCTTGTTCCTTATCATAAAGCCACTTATTAACATAGAACTTTCCGTCTTCACCTCTGTACTTCCAGTCATTATCGACCTTCACCCAGCCTACACTATTCTTGTCATCTGATGAATTGTCATTCTTATCATCAGTATCTTCTTTATCATCTTCGTCATCTTTTACAGTTCCTCTGTTTACTGTAACTTTATAAGTTCTTTTTGCATCTTCAACTTCATCTTCAACAACTACTGTAATAGTATTTTTACCTTTTGATAATGAAACCTTCTTTTCATATTCATCACCGGAATTTACTTCACTACCATTAATAGTTACAAGATATTCTTCATCTTCTGGTTCTGCTGTAACAAGAATTTTACTTACATCTTCATCAACATCAACTTCATACGAAGTCTTATCTTCTTCAAAATCTAAATCAGCTTCATCAAGTTCAAGGCTGCTTAAGTAAACATCACCTTGGCTGTCTCCATCTGATGAACTTCCTCTTGTTATGTTTAATGTATAAACCCTTTGATTGTCCTTATCATCTGTAACTTTTATCTTTATTTCATTTTTACCTTTATCTAAAGATATAGTCTTTCTATAATCATCATCTTCATCAACAAGACTTCCATCAATTCTTACTCTTGAGCTGTCATCTTCTGGTTCTGCTGTTATTTTAATTTCATTTACAGATGATGCAACTTTTATATTGTAACTTGTTCTTTGCTTTAAGAAAGTTATGTCTCCTTTATTTAAAGACAAATCTTTTAAGTATACAGGATCTTGAGTTGTGTCCTCATAAGAACTTCCTGTAGTCTTTTTAACATTTACTTCATATTCTTCTTCACAGTTAGATACATCCTTATCTTTATCTTTTGCTTGTCTGAAATCAGATAAAGAAGCATATGTTCTTACATAAACAGTAGTATTACCTTTACCTAAATATAATTTATCTCCAGGCTTATATGCTGTTGCATCACTATCATCAGTAAGGAATATTCTTACTATACGGTCAGAACCTTTAGCTTCAGCATTTATTACTATTCCTTCGCTGTCATCTGTAAGCTTTATGAAGTATTCCTTCTCATCACTTAATTTAACTGTATCTCCATTATAGCCATCTTTAAGGCTAAGCTTGTCTCCATTTGTTGATTTAATAACTAGAGAAGTTAGTTCTCCATTTCTTGCAGTGTAGCTTGCTGCATAAGCTGGCTTAGATGTCAATCCTAAAAAAGTCTTTGGCGCAATTGTCGTAACAGCACTAAAAGCTACAGTAAGTGCTATTATTTTTTTTATCCTTTTATTCATATTCTTCCCCCTTTTGCCATTATACAATTAATTTTACCATGATTTATACCTTTATACAACGAATCTACAAGGCTCTAAACCATTGCATGACCTTAATTTTTTATTAAGTTTCGACATTTATATTTCAGTACAAATATATAGATTCTTTTATTTCTTAAAAATAATCTTTAAATTGTAAAATAATAATTATATTTATTGGCGAAAAATTTTTTTCATCTATAACAATATATATATTGAACTATGAAATTTACAATTATAATCTAAAAATCAAATAATGATTTTTAAAATTTATTACTCACAAGTAGTACCTATAAGGGATATCACCTGTAAATCATAAATTACAATATATATTATTTATAAATTTTCATTATATATTTCTTAGTTAAAATAAAAAGCGTAGTTTTGCCACGCTTTTTATTTTGTATTGTATATTACTTAATCCAAGCTCCATCAGCTCCAAGCTTATAGCCTCCAATAGTTGTATTAGAAGCCATCGCACCATTACTATTTAAATAGTACCATTTACCATTAGCGTCCTGAATCCATCCTGTCTTCATTACTCCTTCACCATCTAAGTAATACCATAATCCCATGACAAATTTCCATCCTATATGTTTTGAACCATCTTCATTTAGATAATACCAATTACCATCCTTCTGAAGCCATCCAGTTACCATAACTCCATTTTCATTTAAGAAATATGATTTTTTAGCATTAACATCGTTAAACCATTGATTTTTCATCATATTTCCATTCTCATCATAATAAAGCCATATTCCTTGTGTAGTTACCCACTGGTTCTTATACTGAGATGAGTTATTATTTGAATTTTGGTTGTTATTATTGCTATCTTCTTTTACTTCATCTTCATCAGAATCATCTTTTTTCGGAGGTTCAACCCCTTTATATACATTTAAAATATATTTCTTTGATTTTTCTGAATTCTCAATTCTTATAGTAATTTTATTTTTACCATCTTTTAAAGTTACTGTTTGTTCGTAATCATCATCTTCTTCTGCTTCTTCACCATTAATTTCAACATACTCTTCATCTGAATCCATTGGTTTTGCCTTAATATCAAGATATCTTACACTATCATCTACACTTACTGTATATTCAGTTACCTTACTTGAAAAATTAATTTTTCCAGCACTTAAAGTGATATTATCTAAATAAACATCATCTTCATCAAGATCTTCTCCATAGCTTGCTGAACCTCTTATAACTTCAAGTTCATAAGTTGTCTTTAAATCATGTTCTTCATCTTTTACCCTTATTGTAATTGTGCTTTTTCCTTGCTTAACATCAACTTTAACCTTATATTTATCATCTTCTTTTGCGTCATCACCATTAACACTAACCTCATATGCTGAATCCTCAGGTTTTGCTGTAACTGTAATTTGATCAACATCCTTGTCCACTTTTATACTATATGAATAAGTTTCTTTATCAAAATCTACATCATAGCCACTTACTTTTAAATCACTTAAAAGAGGATCATCATATTTTGCTGCATGAGCAGTTTCTGTAAAAATACTAATTTCCTTTGCAGGTTCTATTAATGCAATTGCGTTTACTGCTAAAGTAAGGGCAATTACCTTTTTTAAATTCTTGTTCATGTGAAATCCCATCCTTATGCTTATATCCTTTATTATTTAATCATGGCTGATTATGAGCCATACGAGCTACTAACTCTTAACCCATTTTATACTTTATTATTTGATCCATGCTCCATCTGAACCTAATTTATAGCTATCAATAGTTGTATTGCTTGCCATTGTTCCATCTGAATATAAATAATACCAATTCCCACTTAGTTGTACCCATCCTGTTTTCATAGCTCCATCACTACCAAGATAATACCATTTGCCACCATTATTTAACCATTCAGTAGCCATTGTTCCATCATCATTTAAGTAATACCAGTTTCCACCAAAGCTAACCCATCCTGTTGCCATTGTTCCATCGCCTTGAACAAAGAACCATTTATTTTTAGCTGCATTTCCATTTGAATCAACATAGTACCATTTTCCTGCTGAATTCTGTTGCCACTTTCCTGAATTTGATACTGTATTTGTTGTTGAACTTGATGAATTTGTTGTTCCTGTAGAAGTTGAATTATTAGTACCTGTATTATTGCCTGTGTTTGTACTACTATTTCCTGTACTTGTAGTATTATTGGTTGTTGTACTTGATGTTGGAATATCAACACCTCTATATATATTTAAAGTATATGTTCTTTGTTTCTTTTCTTCATCTTCACCATCTGTAAGTTTTATTTTTATTTCATTTTTACCTTCAGTCAAGGTAAATGTTTTCTTTATACTTTCTTCACCTTCATAAGTATCATCACCTATTTTCACTGTATAATACTTCTGATCTGGTTCAATTACAATTTTTGCTTCTTTAACATCTTTGTCCACTTTATAGTCATAAACTTTCTTATCTTTAGATAAACTCATTTCTTTACCATTTATTGTAAGGTAATCAATGTAAAGATCTTGTTCAATTTCCTGATCATTTTCATCTGTTCCTCTATAAGCTTTTAATGTATAAGTTTTACTTTGTGATTCATCATCTCTGTTTTCAATCTTTATTTTAAAGATATTTTCTCCAACACTTAACTTAAAATTTTTTTTATAGCTGTCATCAGAAGAAACACTTTCATCATTTATTGTAACTCTGATTCTTTTATCACTGCCTTCTGGAGATACTTTTATATCTATATTTTTAACAGCTTTATTGTAATATACCTTATAAGAAGTAACATCTGATGAGAAATCTATTTTACCAGTACTTAATGAAATAGATTCAAGATTTAAACTACTCTTATCTGAAGCAAAAGCAGCAACAGTTCCTTCCCCTGATAAATTTAAATTTTTAACACCACATACTGCTGAAACAGCACAAAAAGTAAGAGTCATTGCAATAATTTTTTTTATATTCTTGTTCATGATTTACCTCCTAAATTCTTTTCTTAAATTTCATCACATATGTTTACTAAGTTCACTAAAATGTCATTACTTCTATTCCATTATACCCCATATACACATATATTTATTACTCTCATTTAAATTTTCGATTAAACTATATACACTTGAAGCCTTATAATGATCATAATTAAGCTTATAACAAAAATAGGTCCCATAAGAAAATACACTTGTAAATGTCTTATATGGGACCTATTTGGATTATTTTAAGTATTTTATATATTATTTAAATGATTTTGCTTATACAGAGTCATTAAATTTTGAGTTTTTTTATATACAAATGGAAAAATCCTGCACGGATTTTCACCTTAACTATTAACTATTAAGTATTAACTGTTAATCATTAACTACTAACTAATCTATATCATTACTCCATTTGAAGCAAAACTGTATTGAACACCATCAACTAAAACATTTCCTGTAACCATTGATCCATCACTATTGAATAAATACCAGCTTCCATTATCATTTAACCATCCAGTTTTCATTGATCCATCGCTGTTTAAATAATACCATTTACCTGCATCTTGATACCATCCTGTTACCATAGCTCCTGATACATTTAAATAATACCATTTTCCATCATTACTTATCCAACCTTTTTGCATCTTCCCACTATTATCAAAATAGTACCATTTTCCATTAATTTGTGCCCATCCAGTTTGTGCATATCCATCTTTATCAAAATAGTAATCACTTGCTGAACTTACATCAAACCACCACTTGTTCTTTAGAGGTTGTCCTGTTCCATCCATATACATATACTTGCCGTTTTTACTCACCCATGAATTCATAGTTCCACTATTGTATAAAAACGAATCTGAACCAGTTATTATATTTGTGCTATCTTTTTCATCTGATGAATCTGATGATTTACCACCTCTATTTACAACTATAGTATAAGTTGTAGTTTCATCATCATTTTCAACTGTTATCTCAATAGTATTTTCACCTTTATCAAGGCTAACCTTCTTTTCGTAATCCCCATCTTCATCCACAGAATCACCATTGATTTCAACTAAATCATCATCGTCTTGTGGTTTTGCTCTTACAAGAATCTGTTTAACATCTTCATCTACATTAGCCTTATAGCTTGTCTTACTTTTTGTAAAATTAATTGATCCATCACTTAAATAAATTGAACTTAAATATGGATACTCAACATCATCTTCTTCATCTGAATTCACATTATCTTTAGAGATATGTAGAGTATATGTTTTTAAACATTTCTTAACATTCCCATCATCCCATGCATCTTTATAATCGTCTTCGCTTCTGTATGTTCTTAAATATAATTTTGTACTTCCAGAGTCTATTGGAACAAGACCTAAATCTGAAGGATCATAACCTTCAGCATCTTTATCACTACTCTTAAACACCTTAACTACATAATCATCGCCTTCAACTTCAGCATCTAATTCAACACCATCTGAACCCTTTAAATCAATATAATAATCAGTACTGCTTGTTAATTCAGTTTCCTTTGTTGCTGCAAGATTGCTGTATAGTTGTGCTTCCTTACCTGTACTTCTATAAACAGATAATGACTTTAACTGTCCATTTGATGCACCTGAGTAAGTTGATGCATTAGCTTCAATAACACCTAAATTAAAAATATTTGCTGGAGCAACTGCTGAAAAAGCGCTTATAACAAGAGCTGCAGCAATTAAATGTCTAACATTCTTATTCATAATTAATTATCCTCCTAAAATCATCTAACATTATTATTAAAAATTAAATTTCCTATTTTACTTTCTTAGTAAATCTTTTTTAAATTTATTACTCACAAGAAGTGCCTTCAGTCCCATTAATTTTCTATGTGAATTACAATGTATATAACTTATAGAAATTGAGAATATAGTCAAAATAACAATTCCCTAAAGATATAGCTATAAGATATAGTTATAAATATATAACTATTTAAGTATACTATATTCTAACATTTATAATTATTAATTTTTTGTTAATATATGTATTGTATTTATACATATATTCAAATTAAAATAAGTATTTCTATATAAACAAAAAAATACTATAATGTAAGTGATTTTACATTAATTTTAATGATTTATAAGATGCTAATAAATTCATAAAAAAATATATTGCAATATATATATATATTAGTTATTAACTCTTAAAGCTATTATAAATTGAAATATACCTGCCATTATTTCATTAATATCTATAACTTTATCATTCATTTATAATATTTATCTTACGTAAATATTAAATTTTCCTAAATTTTAAATCTAAAGTAATTTAAATGAACCATTATCAAATACTACTTCTTCAAACTACTTCACCAACATTTATTTTTAAAAAAGTTAACTACACATTTTACCTATATATCATCTAAAAACTCATCCAAATATATGTCGCAACATTTATCTAAAAAATCACTTGAAATAAATTAATACCTATATAATACATATACAAATTGAATATAAAAAAATATTTAGTACACACTATATAGTGTAAATATTAATATACAATTTGTGTGTTAATATCTATGGTTATTACTTGACAACCCAACAATTATAAATACAACTGTATAACACCAATTCTAAATATTCATTAAAGCATAGTAATTAATTTTTGTTATGCATACTGAACAAGGAGTGATAAATATGACTCATAAAGATAAGCCTTATCTTCCAAAGGTAAGAACAGACTATCATCCAAGTAATTCTGATTGTCAAAGTTCTACTGGAGTTGGCCAAACAACAAACATTCCAAATCCTGCTTCTGATTCTATTGTTGTTAACAACATTGCAAGTCAGGAGTTTGATTACACTCAGGATTTAATGGATATTAATGATTTTTCTCAAAACTCAAAACACACAAAAAAATATTAATTATTACAGCTAACAACTAGTTGTTAGCTGTAATATACACTCCATCTTTCTAATAATTTTTTTAATATTCACCTTTATGGTGAATATTTTTTTTATTAATGGATAAAATAATATTGTACCCCATAATACTCGGGCGCTAAAATTTTATAATTTATGCCCACTCAAAAAAAGTTTCCTATAAAAAATTTTATAGGAAACTTTTACTTTATAAAT
>OBLO01003912.1_pt1 | contig 10238 bp, 10 predicted proteins | sample 1519401 | NCBI WGS metagenome assembly OBLO01 (sample SAMEA2602897, study PRJEB22501) | metagenome | reverse complement strand
TCCGCATGATGGGAACAGAAGGGCTGACACGGGCCACAAAGATAGCCATCCTCAGCGCCAACTACCTGGCAGCCTGCCTCAAGGATACATACGGCATTGTTTATCGCGGTGCTACCGGCTTCGTGGGACACGAAATGATATTGGAATGCCGTAAGGTGCACGAAGAGACGGGCATCAGCGAAAACGACATCGCCAAGCGCCTGATGGATTATGGATATCATGCCCCTACCCTCTCCTTCCCGGTACACGGCACACTGATGATTGAACCGACGGAGAGCGAAAGCCTTGCCGAACTCGACAACTTTGTCCACGTGATGCTGACCATCTGGGACGAGATTCAAGAGGTGAAGAACGGCGAAGTCGACAAGACGGACAACGTGCTGGTGAATGCCCCGCATCCCGAATACGAAGTGGTAGCCGACACATGGGAGCACAGCTATACCCGCCAAAAGGCAGCCTACCCGATAGAAAGCGTGCGCGAAAACAAGTTCTGGGTGAACGTGGCACGCGTAGACAACACGTTGGGAGACCGTAAACTGTTGCCCACATGCTATGGATGCTTCGACTGATGAAAAGAAAGCGTAACGGACTATTTTATAGTAAAAAAGAAGAAACCATCAATTCCATCTCCCATGGCATCGGCATTGCCATGGGAGTAATTGTAAGTGCACTATTCCTGATAAAATGCTACCAGGCACAGAACCTTTGGGCAGCATGCGGCGTATGGCTCTATCTGTTCGGCATGGGCGGCTCCTATCTTGCCTCCACACTCTACCACTCCCTGAAACATCATAATCCGTGGAAACGGCGCTTGCGGCATTGGGACCATGCGGCCATCTATTGGCACATTGCAGGCAGTTACTCCCCCATCACGCTCATTGCATTGAGAGAGGACGGCGATTGGGGATGGGAACTTTTCGGCTTCGTCTGGCTATGCGCCATCATCGGCACTGTTGTCAGCTTCCGCAAGATGGAGGAGCACAGTTACGTGGAAACAGTGTGTTACATCCTGATGGGACTGTCCGTACTGGTAGTATTCAAGCAGCTTTTCGCCCTCTCCCCCACAGCCTGCTACTGGATTATTGCCGAAGGAGTATGCTACATCACGGGAGCCGCCTTCTACTCCTTGCGCAAGGCACGGTACATGCACTCGGTTTTCCATTTCTTTGTATTAGGCGGTTCAGCCTGCCACATGGTGGCTGTATGGGACATACTGGTGAAGATGCTGTAAGCAAACGGCAAGCGCACAACCGCTAAAAGAAGTTAATAAGTATCTCTTTCCCTTGCTTTTCTCCATAACTTACCCTACGTTTGCAGTGTTGTACATCAGTGCAACACTAATAAAATTATGATAACGATAGAGAATACGAGCTACGGTTACAAGTCCAATCCACTTATTTTCAACAACATATCTTTGGAAATAGGAAACGGTATATATGGACTTCTGGGAGAAAACGGCGTAGGCAAAACGACGCTGATGCATCTCATCTGCGGACTACTCTTTCCCAAAAACGGAAAGTGCAGCATAGACGGAAGAAACACGGCAGAGAGACAGTCCGAAGGGTTGGCCCGTTACTTCTTCCTGCCCGAAGAGTTGCAGATGCCTACCGAAAGCATCGCCAGCTTCGCTGCACGCCATTCCGTATTCTATCCACATTTCAATCAGGAAGAATTCAAGCTGAACCTGGAAGAGCTGAAAATCAACCGGAAACAAAAACTCTCTTCCGTCTCCTACGGACAACAGAAGAAGGCAATGCTGGCATACGCCTTTGCCCTGCATACTCCATACATCCTGCTCGACGAACCGACAAACGGGCTGGACATCACCTCCCGCCAAGCCTTGAAACGTATCATCAGCCGCAGCATGGACGATGAAAGCACGCTGCTCATCTCCACCCATCAGGCGCACGACTTCGAGAATCTGCTGGACCATCTCGTCATCCTTGGCAAAGGTGAAATATTACTGAACCGTTCGCAGGACGAAATCAGTAACCGGCTTCTCTTTGCCCGTACGGACATCCTGCCGGCAGAAAGCATTTACAGCGAACAAGACTTGGCAGGCCATTTCTCCATTCTCCCCAACGAGGACGGAGAAGAGAACACACCGGACATCGAACTGCTGTATAAAGCGGTGTTGCAACAACCGGAAAAGATACAGAGCATGTTTCAATGAAAATCCATCATACAAACAGAACTATGAACGCAACTTTTAATCTGAAACGCTTCCTGCTACTGGAACAATATAAAAGGAATGAGACCGGCAGGCACCTGCTTTGGTCGGCAGCCGTCGTATCGTTCATCTGCATCCTGTGCATTCTCTACGACATAAACCGCGGTGGAAGTTATTACGGCAAACATACCTCTGCCACCGAATTCTCCCGCTACGTACTATGGTTTATCCTCATTGCCCCCTGCCTGCTGGAAACAAATTTCAGCAAACGCAACTCTACTCTCGATATACTGCTGCCGGCATCGGCATTCGAGAAGTTCCTGCATATCTGGATAAAATACCTGCTGCTGCTTCCCCTATTCTGCAGTCTGCTGATAGCCTGCCTCAAAGGTCTGCTGTCCTTAAGCGGCAGCGAGTTCCTGCAGTATTTTGCAACGCACATCACGATGTTCCGGATACACAACACCCAGATACTGACCTATGTAATCCTGCATGCTTCCGCCTTCATCGGATACTTCGCCTTCAGCCGGCAAGTCCTGCTGAAAAGTTTCACCATCTTTGTAGGCTCCATTGCCGTCTGCATAGGAATTGTAACTTTTGTGGCCTCCCTCATGCCCGAAGCCAGAGCGGACGGATACTGGATGGATAACATTGCCACATGGCCCCACACCAACTATCCGCTGTCGGCCGGTGCACAAGCCATCGTGACTTTCTGCAATTATGCGGCTCCTATCAGTGTGCTGCTCGGTTCATGGGCATCGAGCTACTTCCTGCTCAAAGAAAAACAACTGTAGCCTATGGACTTCAAGACCAACAAGCCGATATACCAGCAGATTGTAGACTTCTGTTTCAGCAAGATTCTCACCCGCGAATGGCGGGCGGAAGAGCGGGTGGTATCCGTGAGGGAGCTCTCCACACAACTGGCAGTGAACTCGCGCACCGTGTTGAAGGCCTATGAATACCTCCAGACGGAGGACATCATCTACCCGGAACGGGGAATGGGGTTCTACCTCTCCAAAGATGCGGTGAAGAAAGTGATGCGAATACAGAAGAAAGAATTTTTTGAAAACCAGCTTGCCGACATGTTCCGCAGCATGGAGCTGCTCAGCATCAGTATAGAAGAAATAACAGAACGATATAACAAACTTAAAAAAGACGGTTCATGAAGAGATACGCAAAGACTGCATTATGGATTACCTTCGGACTCCTCTTCGGACTTACGATTGTCAAAGTTTCGACACTGATGTACGAGATTTATTCCTTCATGCATTCCTGACTTTCATCGGACAGACGAGGAAAGTATAAACAACTGACATACAAGCCTCAACATCTTTCCTTAACGGAAGGAGTGGCTTTTGCATCCCTATCCAACAGTAACAGACTAATACAAACGATTATGAAAACCAAACTTTTTTTACTATTGCTTGCCCTCTCCGTACTCCGTACGCAGGCACAGAGCCTCTCCATCAAAGGACGCGTCACGGACGCTTCGCAAGAGGCAGTTATAGCCGCCAATGTGTCATTATGGACCATAGACTCTACTTTGGTGACCGGAGTAACCTCGGATGCACAAGGCAAGTTCCCCCTCCATAAAATCAAGGCAGGCGATTACCGCCTTTCCATCTCCTTCATCGGCCTCCAAAGTGAAAACATACTGCTGAAACTGAATAAAAGCCTCGACCTGGGCGATGTACAGTTGCAGGAAGATGCCGTAAGCCTCGGTGAAGTGACGGTATCCGCCAGCAATGTGCTGCAGCGGGTAGACCGGCAAATTATCCTGCCTTCCGAAAGCCAGCTGAAACGCTCGTTCGGTGCCTATGACCTGCTGAACAATCTCGGCATTGCCCGTCTGCAAGTGGACAATCTGAGCAACAGCATGAGCGTCAGCGGTGGTGGGGCCGTACAAACCCGTATCAACGGCATTAAAGTGACAGACAAGGAGATAGCGGCCGTCAGAGCCAAAGACGTACTGCGTGTGGAGTTCATCGAAGACCCCGGCAAGCAGTACGGAGACGATGAACTGGGCGCCGTAGTCAACATTATCCTGCGCCGCCGCGAAACGGGCGGTGTTGTGAACTTCCAACTCTCCGATTCGCCCCACACCCTATGGGGAGAGAATTTCCTGAGCGCGAAGTTCAATTACAAGAACTCCGAATGGGGCATCGACTACTTCAACAAGAACGGCAAGTATCACAGCCGCCTCGAATCCCATGAAACCTTCTATCTGGGCGACCGTACCATCGACCGCATCAAGGAAGGCATCGAAGACGAGTCTCCCTCCCTGAGCTTCATCAACAACCTGAATCTGACGTACAATCTGACGAAAGCGGACAAATATGTATTCAATGCCATTTTCCGTAACAACCTCAGCAATGCCCCCTACCAGAATGAGCTGAACAAGATGTGGGCAGTGGGCAGCACGGAGTCCATCTATTCATACGTCAACAACCATACATCCAGCTACTCTCCGGCGCTCGACCTTTACTTCCAGCATACCCTGCCCCATCAGCAGAGCATCCAGGTGAATGTAACGGGAACGCTCATCCATACCAAGAACAACCGGAAATACAAGGAGTACAAAGACGAGAACGCACCGCTGGCAGACATCCAGACATTGGTGGACGGTGACAAGCGCTCCGTCATTGGCGAAGCCATCTATGAAAAGAACTTCAAGGAGGTGAAGCTGAGCGGCGGTGCCCGCCACTATCAGATGCGGACAGAGAATGAGTATAAAGGTTCCAACCCTACCACTTCGAAGATGGACCAGTCGCAGACATCCGCTTTCTTCGAGGTGCAGGGCAAGGTAAAGGACTTCAGCTATGCGGGCAGTGTAGGAATGACACGTGCCTGGTTCAAGGAAAGTGAGGAAGAGCATGCTTACTATACCTTCACGCCCACCGTGCGGTTGAGCTATAATCTGAAGAAGGCGGGATTCCTGCGCTACCGGTTCAACATCAGTCCTGCCATACCGTCGCTCGGCTCGCTGACTGATGTGGAGCAAGCGATGGACACGATACAGATAGTCCGCGGAAACCCGTTGCTGAAAACGTATCAACAGTTCACGAACTCCTTGTCTTACAGCTATTCGAAGAAGCAGTTCAATGCCAATCTGAGCGTGCGCCACCAGTATTATGACAATCCCATCATGGAAAGCATCTTCGTGGAGGACGGCAAACTGATACTGAAGGATGAAAACCAGCGGTCGTTCCAAAGCCTGAATACGGAACTGATGGCCGGCATAAATGGCGCTACACTGTTCGGACTGAAAGATTTCCTGACGCTTTATGCTTCGGGAGGATATACGCGCAGTTGGTCGGAAGGCCTGAACTATAGCCATATGTACGATGAATTCTATTACAGCGTGATGGCGCAAGTGCAATATAAAGACTTCTCGCTGCTCGGGCAGTTCCGGAAAGTGCAGAACAATTTCTTCGGCGAAACCATCAAGAAGAACGAAAACCAGACGGCATTCATGGCAATGTACACCCGGCGTAACCTTCAGGCGGGAATCGGTATTATGTTTCCTTTCACCAATAACTATAAAGTGGGAAAAGAAAGAATCAGCAAAGTGGCTCCTTTCCGTTCCGAGACATTCGTCAGGGAGACGGGACAGATGGTCGTGCTGCGCGTGGGTTATACATTCGAGTTCGGACGCAAGCACAAGGCAGGCAACAAGGGGCTGAACAACAGTGATACGGACAGCGGCATCATCAATATGCAGCGATAACCCATTTCCTCTGTGAAGAGGAAGCCCAACGGAGAGTGGCGGAATTATACGTTATTTTGCTTCATGTATGATTAATTACCTGACCGCCACCTCTCCTGCGGGTATCTCTGTTTAGCGGATGATGGTCACCGTACCTTCCTTCACCTTTTTCTCCTTCACCGGAGCATCGGCGGGAGCATATCCCAGGGCTGCGCAGCCATATACCTTATGGCTCTCGGGTACACCCAGCTTTGTCAAGAAAGCCCGGACATCGGGGTCGTCGCAGGTCTGCCCCAACTGGTTAATCCAGCAGGAACCGATGCCGAGGGACTTGGCTGCAAGAAAAATGTTCTCCAAGGCGCAGGCACAATCCATACCGGCCCACCACTTGTCCGGCTCATTGGAGACAATGACCAACGTGGGGGCATGATAGTAGCAACAATAAGTCTGGCTGTGTCCACGCTCCCGTGTATGGAGGTCGTCACTCTTGGCAAAGGCACCTTTGATTTTATCGTTCAGCTCTTCCAGCACCTCCTTATTCTGGATGGCGGTAAAGTGCCACGTCTCCAAATGCATACCACTGGGAGCATAGGTAGCCGCCTCAAGGATAAGGTTCAAATCTTCTGCGGAAACTTGCTGTTCCGTATAGGCACGGACGCTGCGGCGTGCCTTGATGGTTTGTAATGTCTCGTTCATTTATTTATTTGAGAATTGATAGTTGATAATGCACATCAGTACGTGTTCAGTGGGGCTGTTTCACCGTTTCACCAGCCCAATCTTTACATTCAGCTTGAAGTACCAGACGCCGTTCTCGCGCTCCAAGAAGCCGTATTTATCTTTCTCTACGGCACCTTTCTCCAAACGCGTGTTCTGATAAAGGAAGTCTGCAAAGACCTGCGGACGGGATTTGTGGTAGCAGAGTATCTGCCCGTTGCCGTCCGTCAGGAAGATGCCTTCGACGGCAGAGTCCGTACCGTTATAAATTTTGGCAGGGCGCATGCCGAGGGCAAGTGCCAGCAGGAACTGCTTCATCTTGAACTCGTAGAAGCGGTGCTTGTTTATCAACTCGTCCTTTATCTTCAACGGATTCATCTCCTTGATGCGCTCCGTCAATTCGCTGATGCGGGTGATGCCGTCCAAGTGCATCAAGCGTACCATCTCGGCAAGCATGCGGGGGAAGTGGAGGTCTATCATCAGCAAGTTGCAGCGGAACACGCGGTCGGCAACGTCGGCATACTTCAGCACGCCGCCCAGTCGCTCAATCATCATCATGCGTTCTGCCACTTCCGTAGGAGATTCCGGCAGGGCATTCACCTTGTTCACCGTGGGCACGGCAAACTTGACACCGCTTTGCTCCAGCTTCAGATTCGCCGTGCGCCCTCCGTCCAGCAACGGATTCATCGGGGTAAGACGACAACGGACATTGAAGCCCGTTAGAGGTGCTTCGGGATGCCAGAAGGCAACGGAGAAGTCGGTACGGTCCTCCGTCTTTGCTTCCAGGTCGAAGATGTTGACAGCATCCAAAAAGGCTTCCAAACCTTCGGACACTTCCACTTCCTCGCCCGAAACGTTCTTCAGCAGATGCAGAACCAACTCTGCCGCATCACCAAAGTCTTCGCGGGGGAAACGCAGTTCCTCCTTCTCGCCCGGAACAAACGAACCGTCCTTCCCGGTAGTTCCGCTGACAATGCGCACTTCCTGCGCTTCGATATAGTAACGGCGCGTACCGTCATGCTCTTCCCTCTGTATCAAGGCAACGGGCCAGCGCAGGGTTTCGTCTTTTTCAGCTTTCGGTGTGCCCAATGACACGGCTCCATCCGCCAGCAGGCGAAAGAAGGTGTAGAGCTCGCCCAGTTCTCTTTTTGTTGCACTAAATGCCATAAACTTTCTTTTGTTTAAAGGAGGGAGTCAGCCTTTCATAAGGAGTGATGCCGTTTCCGCAAAGAAAACAGTCTGTTCCGAAGGACAAAACAACTTGTTCCGTTAAAGGAAACGAACAACTTCCCTATTGAAAGGGGCTCTTATCCCATTTGTTGTATTATTCAAACCTCAATGTTTCTACTTTCTCCAACCGTGCCCGCAACTTCGGCATCATGGACTGGCGGATACGGAGCGTCATGCGGCAGTCCATATCATACGACTGTTCCAGGATTTCCGGCTCCTCCTCCTTCACTACTCGCATCACATCGTTCATGAAAGGATATTCGAAAAGGAAGGTAACCGTCTCATCCACGGTCTTTTCAATAACGGTGGCGGCAGCAATGGCTTCGGCGGCGGCGGCTTTATAGGCTACAATCAGTCCGCTCGTACCCAATTTGATGCCTCCGAAATAACGCACTACGATAATCAATATATCCGTCAGTTCGTTGGAATTGATTTGTCCCAGAATCGGCTTGCCTGCCGTACCCGATGGCTCGCCGTTGTCGTTGGCACGGAAGTCCTTCCGCTCATGGCCCAGCATGTAGGCGTAGCACACGTGGCGGGCGTCGTAATATTTCTTCTGGTAAGTTTCCAGATGCGCCTTCACCTCCTCTACTGTACGCACCGGCAGGGCAATAGCAATGAACTTGCTGCGCTTTTCAGTGTAAATGCCCTCGGAAGGGGCAACGATGGTTTTATACGTATCTTCGCTCATGCTGCAAAGATAATGCAAACTGAAGAGAGAACTTTCATGCTTGCATGAAAAAAGTTATGTTGAAGTGCAGCTTATCTTATCTAAAGATAATGCAAAATCAAAAGCAGCAGAAATAAGCAAGCTGATTTCTGCCGAAAAGAGTTATCTTTGTACGAAGAATCAGATTTATAATCAAACAGAAAAAATGACAGACGGAATCAAGACATTGCACTATTCGGACCTCTTCCTGGCAATGTATTTCGAGGGAGGGAGAAGCTGCACGCACCGGAATCATTCGCACGTGCTGGTATATATGTACTCCGGTGAAATGGTTATCGATGAAAGAGGCAAAATCACTCGGCTGCATAAAGGAGACTGTGCCTTTATCCGTAAGGACTTTAGTGTGCAAATGACCAAACAAGCCTGGAATGGAGAGCAGTTCAAAGCCATTTTCCTGATGTTCACTCCCAAATTCCTGCGTGACTTTTACAGCAGGCTGAACCGGGACATCCTGCCTAAAGATGCCAAACGAGATAAAATAAGCTTGTACAAGCTACCTTCCAACCGCCCCGACATTGTAAGTCTGTTCGAATCCATGACACCCTATTTCGATTCGAGCATCCACCCGACTGAGGAGTTGCTGCAACTGAAAAGGATGGAGGGGATATACGTGTTGCTCAATACGAGTAAAAACCTGTATGCTTCCGTTTTTGATTTTGCAGACCCGTGGAAAATAGACATATTGGACTTTCTGGAACACAATTACATGAACGACATATCCATGGAAGAAATGGCCAATTATACCGGCCGCAGCCTATCCACGTTTAAACGCGATTTCAAAAAATGCAGCACACTCTCCCCACGGGAATGGCTGATACAGCGCCGTCTCGAAGCCGCCCGTGAGCTGATACGGAAAGGAGGGCGCAAAGTATCGGAAATCTGTTTTGAAGTAGGTTTCAAGAACCTCTCCCATTTCTCGAAAGCTTATAAAGCCACCTACGGTATTCCTCCGACAGAAGACATACAGCAGGAAGTGAGTCTCACATAGATTGCGGAACTTTTTCTATCCGTGGACTGCACGGCAAAGCATATTGAACCGTACAACAAAGCCATTGTAGCATAGCCTCCTTACATTTGTACCCGAAAAATGATTAGAGTGTATAACAATTTAAATCAAACGATTATGAAAAGTATTTTTGAAAAAGATTTATCGGGAGAGATGGTTTCACCCAACGAGCCGGGCTACAATGCATTAATTGAGGACATTTTCGCTACCATCAAGGTTGCCACAGAAATGAATACGGGTTACCGCACCCCCGAAGAGGTACACGGATATATGGGCAAGATTCTCGGTAAACCGCTTGAAGAAAGTACAACGGTGCTGCCGCCACTCTACATCGACTACGGTAAGCCTATCACCATCGGAAAAGGGTGCTTCATCCAGCAATGCTGCACTTTCTTCGGTCGCGGCGGCATAACGATTGGCGATGAGGTATTTATCGGACCGAAAGTCAATCTGATTACAATCAACCACGACCCCGATCCGGAGAATCGCAGCGCTACCTATGGCCGTCCGATTACCATTGAGGATAAGGTATGGATAGGAATCAATTCGACCGTCCTCCCCGGAGTACGTATTGGCTACGGCGCAATTATCGGGGCGGGCAGTGTAGTGACCAAAGACGTTCCTCCTATGACTGTGGTAGCCGGGAATCCAGCCAGATTTATCAAGAAAATCAATGAAACAC
>OBLO01003910.1_pt1 | contig 10242 bp, 7 predicted proteins | sample 1519401 | NCBI WGS metagenome assembly OBLO01 (sample SAMEA2602897, study PRJEB22501) | metagenome | reverse complement strand
CTTTGAGGTCCGCGCACAGCGCTTGCACGGGTCCGTCCTGGCTCAGGCGAAAGGGGAGGATATAGTCCGGCCGCAGCGCCCCCGAAAACTGCCCCGGCCCGATCGCCGGGTTGCCGCAGTAGGGGCAGGCCGTGGCCGCGGTGCTCCGGTCGCAGATGAGCTCCGCGCCGCACGACGGGCAACTGTAGACGCGCAGGCCGTCCGCCTCCGCGCCCCAGTCGCGGCTGAGGTCGGAGGTGTCCCAGCCGCCGGAGGCCGCGGCGGCTTCCGCAGCCTCGGCCTTGGCAGCCTGCGCTGCTTCGGCCTTCGCGTCGGCCGCATGCTTGGCTGCGGCGGCCTCGGCCTCCTTGCGGGCATAGAGCGCCTCGATCTCGGCCACGTCGAATGACGAGTCGCAGTAGTCGCACTCGAGCTTGCCGCTCTTGGCCGAATAGTGCAGCGGGCCGGTGCAGGCCGGGCACTGATAGTTCGTTACCTGGGTCGGCATGGCGCATGCCTCATTTCGTCCGGGCGGGGGTTAGGACTGGATGTCCCCATCGTCAAACGGGTCGCCGCACTCGGGACAGAATTTCGGCGGGTGGGGCGGGGCGTCCGGCTCCCAGCCGCATTTGTCGCACCTGTATTTCGGTGTGCCGGCCGGTTTCGGGCGGCCGCACTCGGAGCAGAACTTGCCCTTGTTCACCGCGCCGCACACGCACGTCCAGCCCTCCGGCGCGGCCGGGCGCGGCCGGCCGCAGTTGCCGCAGAACTTGCCGGTGTTGCCCGTCTGGCCGCAGGCGCACGTCCAGCTCCCGGCCGCCGGGGCGGCGGGCTGCTGTGCCGCCTGCTGCCGGCCCATGGCATAGAGGTCCTGCGCGTTGACGCCGCCCACCTGGCCGGCCATGCCCATGCCCATGAACGCCATGGCCGGGCCGGTGGCCGTGTTGGACGCGGCCGCCTTCATCGCATCGCCCTGCGAGCGCGAGAGCATCGCTGCCGCGCGCGTCGGGTCCATGTAGGCCGCGTCGCGCTGCATGTCCTTAATCATCTGCTCGTCGGCCTCGTCGGCCTTCACGGACGAGACGCCGAAGGCCACGATCTCCAGACCCCGGCGGTCGCGCCACTGGGCCGAGAGCTCTTCGTTGAGCGCCGCGGCGATCTCCCGCGTGTGGCCGGGCAGCGCCGAGTAGCGGATGCCCATGTCGCTGATGCGCGCGAACGCCGGCTGCAGCGCCGTGAGCAGCTCGCTCTTGAGCTGGCCGTCGAGCGTGTCGCGCGTGTAGTCCTCGGTCACGTTGCCGCAGACGTTGGTGTAAAACAGCAGCGGGTTTGCGATGTGGTAGCTGTACTCGCCGAAGCAGCGGATGCCGATGTCGATGTCGATGCCGGCGCGCTGGTCCACCACGCGAAACGGCACGGGGCTCGGCGTGCCGTACTTGTTGCCGGTCAGCTCCTTGGTGTTGAAGTAGTAGATGCGCTGATCCATCGGGGCCTCGCCGCCGAAGGTGAAGCGCTTGCCGATGTTGCGGAACACCTGCCCGATGCTCTCGCCGAGGTTCCCGGCGAAGATCGACGGCTCGGTCGATGCGTCATACGTGTACTCGCCCGGCTCGGCGCAGACCTCCACGACCTTGCCCTGCTCGACGATAAGCATGCACTGCCCGTCGGCGACGGCGATGCGCGAGCCGGTGGTGATGATGTTCTCGTCGCCGTGTGTGTTGCTCGAGCGGCGGGTGGTTTTTTTCTGTCCCTTCACGGCCAGCACGTTTGCCGGCAGGGCCTCACAGAGGAAAAATTCCTTCCACTGGTCGGCCAGAACGCCGCCGGCAGCGCCCGCGGCAGCTTTGATCAGTCCCATATACAAACTCCTTTTTGGTGATGGTTTTTCGTCGGATGCGGATGGTTGTGACGGTTTTTCGTCCGCGCTTACATTATAAGGGCGCGCGCGCGCAAAAGCTACACCGGAAGCAAAAATTCAGGCAAAATTCAGAATTTTTTCCCGCCCCGGCGCGATTTTTCGCCGCCCGCTTGACAGCGCCCGCGCGCTGCCGTACTTCGCGCACGGCACACTGCTGTGGTACTGCACGCAGCACGGGCTGTTCGCGCAGCCGATCGACGCGCACAAAAAGTGAGCAGAAAACAGCAAAGGCGTCCCCGAGAGGGGACGCCTTTGCTGCGGTTTTGGATGCATTACGCGATGCCGGTGACCTTATAGTCCTTGGCCTCGACCGTGCTCTTGAGCACGGCGTCGTCCACCGGGGCGCTGAGCGTCACGACGGCGGTGCCCGCCGTGTGGCTGACGGCCGCCTCGGTGACTTCCGGCAGCGCCTCGAGCGCCTTTTTCACGGTCGCCTCGCAGTGAGCGCACATCATGCCTTCGATTTGAATGGTCTTTTTCATTGCAGTTTCCTCCTTGATTTCGGGTACTTCTTTGAGATGGTTTGCACGTTTATGATCGTGGCGCGTATCGCGCAGCTTGAACAGGTTCAGGCGCAGGGCGTTCGTGACCACGCAGAAGCTCGACAGGCTCATGGCCGCCGCGCCGATCATGGGGTTGAGCGTCAGGCCGAGCGGGACGAACACGCCCGCCGCGATGGGGATGCCGATGGTGTTGTAGAAAAACGCCCAGAACAGGTTCTCGTGGATGTTGCGCAACGTCGCGCGGCTGAGCCGGATGGCCGCCGGCACGTCGCTCAGATGGCTGTTGACGAGCACGACGTCGGCCGCGTCGATGGCCACGTCCGTGCCTGCGCCGATGGCGATGCCGATGTCCGCGCGCGTGAGCGCCGGCGCGTCGTTGATGCCGTCGCCGACCATGGCGACCTTACCGCGCGCGCTCAGGCGGCGGATCTCGCGCTCCTTGCCGTCGGGCAGCACGCCCGCGATCACCTCGTCCACGCCGGCCTGCGCGCCGATGGCCCTGGCCGTGCGCGCGTTGTCGCCCGTGATCATGACGACGCGGATGCCCATATTCTGCAGCTCACGGATGGCCTGCGGGCTGTCGGGCTTGAGCACGTCCGCCACGGCGACGATGCCGAGGAGCTCCCCGCCGCGGGCGAAAAACAGCGGCGTCTTGCCGGCCTCGGCCAGCGCCTGCGCCTGCGCCTGCATGGGCGCGGGAATGTCGGCCGCCGTGCGGATGAAGTCCGCGTTGCCGCCGCAGAGCGGCTGCCCGTCGAGCGTGGCCCTGAGCCCGTTGCCCGGCAGGGCCTGAAAGTCCGCGACCTCGGCGGCGGTCAGCCCGTCCGCCTCCGCGCGGCGCAGCACCGCCTTGGCCAGCGGGTGCTCGCTCCGGCGCTCGAGCGCATAGGCCAGGCGCAGCAGCTCCGTCTCCGTCACGCCCGGGGCGGGGCAGAGGTCCGTCACGGTCGGGTCGCCGGAGGTGATGGTGCCGGTCTTGTCGAGCGCGACGATCTGGATGCGGCCGGTTTCCTCAAGGGAGGCCGCCGTCTTGAAGAGGATGCCGTTTTTCGCGCCCATGCCGTTGCCGACCATGATCGCCACCGGGGTGGCGAGGCCGAGCGCGCACGGGCAGCTGATGACGAGCACGGAGATGCCGCGCGCGAGCGCGTAGCCCACGGTGCGGCCGAGCAGCAGCCAGACGACGAACGTCACGAGCGCGATGCCCATGACCGCCGGTACGAACACGCCGGACACCTTGTCGGCGATCTTGGCGATCGGCGCTTTCGTCGCCGCCGCGTCGCTGACCATCTGGATGATCTGCGAGAGCGTCGTGTCCTCGCCGACGCGCGTCGCGCGGCACTTGAGAAAGCCCGACTGGTTCACCGTCGCGGCCGAGACGGCCGCGCCCGGCGCTTTGTCGGCCGGGATGCTCTCGCCCGTGAGCGCCGCCTCGTTGACTGCGCTCGTGCCGGCGAGCACAACCCCGTCGACCGGGATGCGCTCACCCGGTCGGACGACGAAGACGTCGCCGGTTTGCACCTGCTCGACCGGGACGGTCACCTCCGCGCCGCCGCGCTCGACGGTGGCGGTCTTCGGCGCGAGCTCCATGAGGCTGCGCAGCGCGTCGGTCGTCTTGCCCTTCGAGCGGGCCTCGAGCGTCTTGCCCACCGTGATGAGCGTGAGGATCATGGCGGCGGACTCGAAGTAAAAGTCCATCATGTAGTTCATGACGGCCTGCTCGTCACCGCGCACCTGCGCGCCCGTCATGGCAAAGAGCGCGTACGTGCTGTACACGAACGCCGCCGTCGCCCCGAGGGCCACGAGCGTGTCCATGTTCGGCGCGCGGTGCCAGAGCGCCTGGAAGCCGCTGATGAAAAACTTCTGGTTGATGACCATGATGATCACCGTCAGCAGCAGCTGCGTCAGGCCCATGGCGACGTGGTTGCCGTCATAAAACTTCGGCAGCGGCCAGCCCCACATCATGTGGCCCATGGAGAAGTACATCAGCACGAGCAGAAAGCCCAGCGACCAGAAGAGCCTGCGCCGCAGCTTCGGCGTCTCGTGGTCGGCGAGCGCGTCGGCGCCGGCGGAGGGGCCTGCGCTCTGCTGCGCGCCCTTGACCGACGCGCCGTAGCCCGCGGCCTGCACCGCGTCGATGATAGCCTGATCGGCCGCCGTGCCCTCCACCCCCATGGAGTTGGTCAGCAGGCTGACCGAGCACGCCGTCACGCCCGGTACGTTCGACACCGCCTTTTCCACGCGCGCCGAGCAGGCCGCGCAGCTCATGCCGGTGACGTTATATTGCTTCAATGTCGTTCCTCCTTTGCGGTGCGGCTCATTTCATGAGTTTCTGCAGCGTCGCCACCAGCTCGTCGATCACCTCATCCTTGCCGTCGCGGATGTCCTCGACGACGCAGGTGCGGATGTGACTGGCCAGCAGCTCCTTATTGAATGCGTTGAGCGCCGCGCCCGCCGCCGCCGACTGCACGAGAATGTCCGGGCAGTAGGCGTCGTTTTCGACCATGCCGCGGATGCCGCGGATCTGGCCCTCGATGCGGTTGAGCCGGTGGATGAGCCGCTTGTATTCCTCCGGCGAGCGCTCCTTTTTGCGCTGCGAACAGCCGCAGCAGCACGTTTTTTTCTCATCGTCCATATATTCGTACCTCATTGTTTCCTGTATACCCCTTGGGGGTATTTTTGAATATATACCCCCAGAGGGTATTTGTCAAGCGAAAATGCGCATGTTCTTGACAGCGGGCGCGCGCGATCTGCTCGATTCCGCCGGCTGCCAGAACGTCAAGGGCGGCTGGCCGGTGCAGGCGTCCGACCGCATCGAGGCCGTGCTCGAGGCCGTCGGCCTGCGCGGATAATTTGCAGGCAGAAAACCGCCACGCCCCTGCGCGCCATTCCGGCGCGCAGGGGCGTGGTTTTTATTTTGCTGCCGGTGCTCAGCCGTGGTAGTCGCCGGTCGCGGAATCGACCGTGACGTAGGGCACGACTTTGCCGTCGATCTTCACATAGACCTGATAGATGCCGTTTCCGAGATCCTCGTAGTGGTCGGGCGTGACGCCGTAGTCTTCGAGCAGGCTCCGTTCAAACTTGGCCTTCCAGCCGTCGCTGCCGGCGTCTTTTCCGGCGGCGGGCGTCGGTGTCGCGGCCGGGGCGGCGATGACGGGCGTCTCAACGGCCGGGGCCGCAGGCGTCTGTGCGGGATCGGATGCGGCGGCGGTCTGCCTGCCGCAGGCAGTCAGCGCCAGCAGGAGCACGGCGGTCAGCAGCGCGGCCGCGTGTTTGCGGTGGGTCATGGGCAGTCCCTCCTTGGTGATGGTGTTTTCGGTGTTTTCGCAGGCATTTTACATCAAAATTCGCAGAAATACCACCCTGGGGTGCAAAATTCAGATGTGAATGTTGCGCCCGCCGGTCATTCTTTCAGCGTTCGGACGGAAAACGGGCAGGCGCAGGTCATGCGGTACCAGAATTCCGGCGCGGTTTTTGCCGGATCGTCCGCCGCTGCGATGACATCGGTTCCGTCCTCGATGATGTTCTGGAAGAAAAACGCGCAGCCTCTCTGCCACTGCTCCGTGCCGCAGACAAACGCCTCGAGATCCTCCACGACCAGAAGGTCGGCGTTTCCTCACAGCGACCCCGCCGCATCGTCGAGCGCCCCGGACGGTGTGGCGCACCGGCTGCGTAGCTGCGCGCCGCCGGTGCGCACGACGTGCGCGCGGTCGAGCCGGTCCGCGAGCTCGGCGGCGAACTGCGCACGGTCCGCCATGCTGAGCACCAGCAGGGAACAGGGCAGCGCCTGACGCGCTTGCGTGCGGCGCAGCAGGCAGCGCCGCCGCAGTGCCGCGAACGCCTTCCGGCAGAGCGACAGGAACTGCTGCAGGCTGTATGTACCGGCCAGAACGCACAGCAGAAAGGTACCGGCCCACGGGAGCACATACCGGAAGATGCCGATGCCGCCGCGGTAAGTCAGGTCCGTGCGCACGAGGTTTTCATACATATGCGGCACGTGTACCCAGCCGCTGTCCAGCCGGCAGAGCATGTGCAGCTCGTTGTTGTGCAGGCAGACCAGCGCCGTGGCGATCAGCGCAAAGACCGCCGCCGGCAGCCAGCGGAGCCGGGGCTTGCGGATGCGCGCCAGCAGCCTGCCGCAGCCGTATGCCGTCAGAGGGAAAAACAGGGCATAACCGGCCAGCTTCAGGAAGCGGAACGCGGGCGGCCGGCCGGGATGCGGGCCGATATCGAACAGCGCGCGATAACCGGGCAGCAGCGGCAGAAGCAGCAGCGCCGCGTCCAGACAGATCAGCAGGATCAGAAATACGGTATGCCATGTTTTTTTCATGTCTCGAGTCCCCTCTCTTTTGCAGATTCTGTTCCATGATAGCATAAACAGGCAGGCGGAGGAAACGAACGATAGACGCCCGCGGGCAGAACGCCTGCGGCGGGCGGATTTTTTGCGCTTGACAGGGCCTCCGGCGCAGGATATTCTGTCAGCAGAACGGAGGGGACGCACCAGATGAGACAACGAATTCCAGTAACGCCTGTTCCGGAGCGCCCGCCGGACGTAGAGGCGTTTTTTTCATTCAATGACGTTCGGAAAAGCCCCGCCCGTGACGGGTATCGCCCGGCGCATCGGCTGACCGATACCTGTCTGACGACCGGCGTTCACTATTACTATGATGTGGGCTCCGTGCCGCCGGGCGCGTCGGCCCGCGGAACGATCACGTTCCTTTCTCCCGAGGCGTATCCGCATTGCCTGTGGGTCGGAAAACGGATCCCGATGCAGGAAGGCGCGCATGTGGTGGGGTATGCAGTGATCACGCGCATCGACAACCCGCTCCTGCAGGCGGAAAAGCCGGAAGCGCGAGCGTCAGTCGTGGCTTCCCCCGATCACAACGACGGCAGAAAGCCGCGGTGATGACATGCGCGGAAAACAGAGTTCAAAAATCAGTCTGAAAAAGCGGCTGCTCAAACGGCGGCAGGCGCTGACCAGGCGCTGGGACAAGCAAAGCACGCGCCGTCATCTGCCGCTGTACCTGCTGCTTCTTAGCAAAACGTAAAAAACACCGCCGCAGGGTTTTCCCTGCGGCGGTGTTTTTCTGCCCGCGTGCGAATAAAACAAAAAATTGAATGAATAAATACTAATGAGCGCCGTTTCTCCTCAATTGCCCGCGAAGCTGGAAAAACGCTGGAATATGTGGGTTTTCAGACCTATAATAAGCGCATATAACCGTATCAAAAATAATTCATGTATGAATATGCTAATAATACGACGAATAATGAAATTAAATTCACCAAAAACCTTGTGTGCTTTGTCAATTGAAAAACTTACATTTCAGACGTAAACTGCACATAAGATTTTTTCCGTCTGCGGCGCACTCCTGCTGCTCCGGCGGTGAAGAATCCAATCTCATACAGAAAGAAGGCTTATCATGAAGAGGAGAATCTTGACTCTGCTGCTGACGCTGGTCATGGTGCTGTCGCTTCTGCCCGGCACGGCGCTCGCCGTGAACGACAGCAGCGCACCCGCCGTGACGTATGCCGATCTGGCAGACATCAACGGTACTGCGCTCGTCCCTGACGGCGCAGGCGAAAACACGGAACTGACCGTAGCGGACGCAGTGCGTGCACTGCTGCTGTGGACGGGCATGACCGAGCAGCAGCTCGGCTCGTTCCCGGATGACTATCTGGCTCAGGCCCGCAGCATGGGCATGATCGACACGGACACCGACGCCGACGCGCCCTGCACGCTCGCGGCTTACCGCCAGATGAAGGCGGTCGCCGACCAGATGTATGACGCGCTGCACGCCGACAAGCTGCAGCCGCTGTACATGAACGGTATGGCGCAGCCCATCTTCCCCTACACGACCGGCGAGGTCACGGAGGGCTACAGCAACGACGAGAGCGACATCATCCGCTACTGCGTCTATGTCGAGACCAACTACGACACCGACGACGACGGCAAGCTCGACCTCGTCAAGGCGCTCGTGCAGATCCCGCGCGCAGCGATGGAGGGCAACTACAAGGCGGCCACCATCTACGAGGCGCGCCCGTACATCACCGGCTGCAACGAGAGCATGAACCCCGGCAAGAACCTCGGCAGCGAGAGCTATGACATCTCCAAGCTCTACAGCCAGCCGGACAAGCGCGTGCCCGCCGGCACCGCCACGACCGCGGACGCGGCAGCTGCTGCCGACAGTGCCGACTGGTACTACTGGAACCCGTATGAGCAGATGTACGACTACGAGGACCTCAACTGGTATGACTACTATCTTGTGCGCGGCTTTGCCGTGGTCGAGTGCGGCGGTCTGGGCACGAAGGGCTCCGACGGCTTTGAGACCTGCGGCACCGATCTGGAGATCGATGCGTTCAAGTGCGTGATCGAATGGCTGCACGGCGACCGCGTGGCCTACACCGACAAGACCAGCAACGTCGCCATCTCGGCCGACTGGTCGAGCGGCAAGATCGGCATGACCGGCCGCTCCTACGCCGGCACGACGCAGTTCGGTCTGGCAACGACCGGCGTCGCCGGCCTTGAGACCATCGTCCCCGTCGCCGGCATCGCGAGCTGGTATGAGTACACCAACTCTCAGGGCATCTCCACCAACAGCCTCGTCAACTACTCCGAGCGGCTCGGCTGGTACTGCAACGGCCGCTACCTCGATCCGGACGACTACGCGACCATCGCCGAAAAGTACGGCAACTACATGTACCAGATCCAGCAGGATCAGCTCAAGAGCAACGGCGACTACTCCGAGCACTGGGCGACCCGCGACTACACGCTTGACGCGGAAAACATCAAGTGCCCGGCGCTGATCGTGCACGGCCTCAACGACGACAACGTGCGCACGAAGGAATTTGACCTCATGTATCAGGCCTATCAGAAGGCGGGCGTGAACGTCAAGCTCCTGCTGCATCAGGATGCGCACCTGACCCCGAGCTATCCCGGCGGCAACCTTGAGTTCTACGTTGACGGCGAGAGCTACAACAACGTCCTCAACCGCTGGTTCAGCCACTACCTGTGCGGCGTGGAAAACGGCGCCGAGAACATGGCCGCCGTCACCGCGCAGAGCAATGTCGACGCCTCCGTCTGGAACACCTATGACAGCTGGACGACCGACGAGAGCATTGCCCTCTCCAACGCCGACGACACCGGCACGACCACCATCAACAGCGACTACGCCACGCAGGGCATCAACCGCAGAAACTGGCAGAATGCGCTGACCGCCGGCTCTACCGACGTGAGCGCCATGTACACCATGGACGTGGACGCCGACACCGTCATCAAGGGCAGCGTGGCCGTGAGCTTCACCGCCAGCGCTGATAACTATGACGCGCCGGAGACGACCAGCCCGCGCGGCACCGTCGACCACGACAACTATGTCGGCGAAGAGACGAACGCCCTTGACCACGACAACTACGTTGGCGCGGCGCGCGCTGACGGCGCTGTGACCGTGTCCCTGCCGGACGGCGCCGATCTGATCGACCGCGACGCGCTCATGGTCAGCGCCATGCTCGTCGACATCGCGCCCGAGGGCACGACGTTCCCGGCCTACAACACGCAGGGCAGCTATGTGCCCAAGACCATCACCGCCGGCGGCGCGTGGATGGGCGGCGGCCTGAACAACTATGACTACGCCGAGCTCAACGCCACCGACGTCAGCTACAAGATCATTGCGCGCGGCTGGATGGACCTCTGCAACCCCGGCGCTGGCTATGACTCCGCCTCCGCCGGCACGAAGGTCGCCCTCAAGGTCGGCGAGAACCACGACTACACCATCTACCTGCAGCCGAACCTCTACACCGTCAAGGAAGGCCACAAGCTCGCACTCGTGATCTACACCTATGAGCCGG
>OBLO01003907.1_pt1 | contig 10251 bp, 7 predicted proteins | sample 1519401 | NCBI WGS metagenome assembly OBLO01 (sample SAMEA2602897, study PRJEB22501) | metagenome | reverse complement strand
ATGTCATCGATATTGCTTTTGGCAGCTGCGATCATCGCTTTTGAAAAATCTGAAAGAGTCAGCCTGGAACACAGACGGATCAAATCTTCTTTGTTTTTCCACATATCGCCTGTCCCGCAGCCTAATTCCAAAATGCGCATTCCGGGGTCAATTTTATAATTGGAAAAAATCCAGTTTCCGAATCCCATCTTGTTTGTCGAATATTTATCATGAATGGTAATTCTCGTTTGCAAATTGGTTGCAGTAGCATACTGCTGTTCCACAACGGACATATCATTCAGCTGATCCATACATAACCTCGCTTTGATTTCTTGTTTTTGATCCTGGTATTTGGAAAACAGTATAACATAAAATAAAGGCATATGGGAAGCTGCGAAAAGCATTGAAGATGCAGCTTGGCGAATGGTGCAGATGAACTATAACCTAAAATAGCAAAAAGAAGTTTTTAACGGAAAGATCTTGTGCTGCTTCATATAGATTTTTCTGTTTTGAGTATGGTATACTGTAAGAGTATGTGAGAAAACTTAGCCTTCTTATATATTTTTAACGAACTAAAAATTTATTTTATATAGAGAGGGATCGGCAGATGGGAAATAAGGAATTATTTAAAACAGTTTTATTCGGCGGATTTCAAAAAGAAGAAGTATGGAACTACATGCAGGAGGTTGAGGCGGAGATAGAAGGGGGACGTCAGGTTGCGGAACGCGCACAGCAGGAATATGCGCAGCAGTTGGAAGAGGAAAACCTGATGCGGCAGAAACTGAGCCAGCAGCTTTCGGATGAACAGGAACGCACGGAGAAGCTGGAAGAAGAAAAGAATGCGATGGAGTCGGAACTTGGCACACTGCAAGCAGAAGCAGAAAGTCTGCGCGCAGAAAAAGCAGAGCTGCAGACCGAGCTGAACAAGCTGCAGGAAGAAAAGATCGGGCTGGAAGCGGCAGTTGAAACCTTAAATACAGAAAAAGCCGGACAGCAGGCAGAAATGGAAGCGCTGCAGAAGGCAAAGGACGAATTACAGACAAGGGCGGAATCCTTACAGACGGAGACGGAAGAGGCTTTGGAGGAGCTGGAAAATCTGCGGATAGCGCAGACAAAAATTCAGGCAGAGGCAGAAAGCCTACGTGCAGAAAAAGCAGAGCTGCAGACCGAGCTGAACAAGCTGCAGGAAGAAAAGATCGGGCTGGAAGCGGCAGTTGAAACCTTAAATACAGAAAAAGCCGGACAGCAGGCAGAAATGGAAGCGCTGCAGAAGGCAAAGGACGAATTACAGGCAAGAACAGAAGTTTTAGAAGCTGAGAAAGAGAAAGCTTTGTCAGAGCTGAAAAGTCTGAGGACTGAGAAAGTCAAACTGGAAACCGAAGCAGAAAAATTGCGTGCAGAGCAGCAGGAATTGAAAGCGGAAGCTGACGATCTGAGTGTCCAGCTGGAAACGCAGCAACTTGCGCTTGCAAAGGAGAAAGAACACACTGCAGCACGGCTGGCAGAATGGAAGAGCCGGGAGGACAGCCTGAAAACAGAATTAAAGCGCAAAAAGGCAGAGGCTCAGACGATTTTCCAGAAACAACAGCAGGAGATTCGGCAGTTAAAACAGCAGTTGGCAGCTTTAAAGTCAGATCATGCAAGAAGTGCAGGACAGAGTAGCCTGGACGGCTTGAAGAATGGTCTGGGACAGATGTTCTTTAAGGTTACAGGAAATGCAGGCAGAAATAGTGCTGGAAAACGCAGCGAAGCGATGCGGCAGTGGAACGCAGACAGCTACAGCGAAGAAAGAACGCTGTGGGGATATGCAGAAAATCCTAGCCGTGCCGAAAAAACGCAGGGACAAGCAGATGACTACAGAGAAAAATCGCAGGAAATTGTAAAAACGGACTATGCGAGTCAAAGAAACGATACGGCAGTCACAGAGCAGGGCGCGCCCGCTGCAGGACAGAACATGACCGTTACGGCTGCAGTCCACCCTGCGTCCGACACAATTTCCGATGTTGCACTCGACACCACATCTGATACAGTTCCGGCGCCCACCGCACCGGATGAAAATAAATTGACTGATACGGTCAATAGGACGACCGACGACGCGATCGCAGAAGCTGCAAAAGCCTGCGAGGACATACAGGCGGCGCAGGAAGCCAAAACGCAGGATTCGGAGAATGCGAATGCGCAGCAAAAGCAGCAGGAAAAAGATACTTATTATAAAGAGCATGTGAATACGGTCAACGAGACGATCGCCCGGGCGCAGGAGCGGATTGCAAAAATGCTTCAGGAGCTTCAGACAGAGGTAGAATAAAAGGGAACCCTTTTGGACAGACTAAAGCAAAAAGTCCGGGAGGAAGATTTCCATGACGATGAAAAAAGTGAGCGGCGATCTGGCGAAGAACAGAGACTATCTGGATCGACAGCTGGGCGTTGGGGAAAGCTTTGACGTATTGTACCGAAATGTGGAGATCGGGAAGAAAAATGCAGCGCTGTATATGATCGACGGATTCTGTAAAGATGAAGTGATGCAGAAGCTGCTGCAGCATTTTATCGGAATCACGAAAGAGCAGATGCCGGAGGACGCGGCAGAGATGAGCAGGCAGCTTGTGCCTTATGGAGAGGTCGATCTATGCGACGATCTGGATGAAATCTGCAGGCAGGTGATGTCCGGCGTGACCGCCCTGCTGTTGGAGGGATATGAGCAGGGCATTTTGATCGATGCCAGAACCTATCCGGCGCGAAGTGTCGGTGAGCCGGAAAAGGATAAGGTGCTGCGCGGTTCGAAGGACGGTTTTGTGGAAACCATTGTCTTTAACACGGCGCTGATCCGCCGCAGGATCCGAAGCACGCAGCTGAGGATGGAAATGCTGCAGGCAGGAAAAACGTCCCACACCGACATCGTTTTGTGCTATATGGAGGATCGGGTAGATCAGCAGTTCCTTGAAAAGATCCGGAACCGGATTCAAAACCTGCAGGTGGATGCGCTGACGCTGAACCAGGAAAGCCTTGCGGAGTGCCTGTATCAGGGACGTTGGTGGAATCCGTTTCCGAAGTTCCGATTTTCTGAACGTCCGGACACCGCGGCGGCACAGGTGTTGGAGGGAAATATCATCATTCTGGTGGACAACTCGCCGGCGGCGCTGATCACACCGACCTCCCTGTTTGACGTGCTGGAGGAAGCGGACGATTATTATTTTCCGCCGATCACGGGAACGTATCTGAGACTGTCGCGCCTGCTGATCGCCATTGTAACGTATTTTCTGACACCGACGTTTCTTTTGTTGATGGAATATCCACAGTGGATTCCCAAAGGCTTTGAGTTCATCGCAGTGCGGGATACGGTCTATATTCCGCTGATCTGGCAGCTTTTATTGCTGGAGCTTGCAATCGACGGTCTGAAGCTTGCGGCGGTCAACACCCCGAATATGCTCAGTACGCCGCTGTCGGTCATGGCGGCGTTGGTTTTGGGAGAGTTCAGCGTAAAGAGTGGGTGGTTTAATAGTGAGGTCATGTTGTACATGGCATTCGTCGCAGTCGCCAACTACACACAGAACAGCCTGGAGCTTGGCTATGCGCTGAAATTTATGCGGATTATCAATTTGGTGCTGACGGCAATTTTTGGCGTCTGGGGATATGTTGGAGGAATCGTGATTCTGGCGGTTTCTCTGTTGTTTAACCGGACGGTGAGCAGCAGAAGCTATCTGTATCCACTGGTGCCGTTTCATGGAAAACAGCTCGGGCATCAGCTGTTTCGGACAAGGCTGCCGGCGGCAAGAAAATAGGCCTGGCGCAAGGATGGAAAATGAAAAAGCAGCACTGGCAGCGCTTGTGAGAAAATGGTGCGAAGAAAAGGATAATGCAGTCAGGATGGAGTCCAGGATGAAAACAGTAATTGCAATCGATTCTTTTAAAGGAAGCATGACTTCGATGGAGGCTGGAAACGCGGCGGCAGCAGGCGTGAAAGCAGTTTTCCCGGACGCTGAGATCGTCGTGCGTCCGCTGGCGGACGGCGGGGAAGGCACGGTGGAAGCATTGACAACCGGAATGGGCGGACGCATGGAAACAGCGCTGGTAAGCGACCCGCTCGGCAGGAAAATTTCAGCGTCCTACGGTATTTTGGAAAAAAATAAAACAGCGGTAATAGAAATGGCGGCAGCTGCAGGGCTGCCGTTACTTTCCAAAGAAGAACGCAATCCGCTACATACAACGACCTATGGCGTTGGGGAGCTGATCCGGGATGCGATTCGGAAAGGCTGCAGGCATTTTATTGTCGGGATCGGCGGCAGTGCGACAAACGACGGCGGAGTTGGGATGCTTTCGGCGCTTGGATTTGAATTTCTGGATAAAAGTGGTCAGCCGGTGCGAAACGGGGCGGCCGGGTTAGCCGATCTTGCGGAAATTCGGAGTGGACATGTACTGCCGGTTTTAAAGGAGTGCACGTTTCGGGTTGCCTGTGACGTGGAAAATTCCCTCTGCGGAGAGCTTGGCTGCAGCAGCGTATTCGGACCGCAAAAGGGTGCTGATGAAAAGAGCATCCGGCAGATGGATCAATGGCTCTTTTCCTATGCACAGCTGACGAAAGAGCACTTTCTACAGGCAGATGAAAATTGTCCGGGGGCGGGTGCTGCTGGCGGTCTTGGGTTTGCATTCCAGAGCTACTTAGGTGCGCGGCTCGAGCCGGGAATCCGGATTGTATTGGAAGAGACCGGGCTGGAACGCGAGATGGCGGACGCGGATTTTGTCCTTACCGGAGAGGGCAGGATAGACGAACAGACTGCGATGGGGAAAGCCCCTGCGGGCGTGGCAAAGCTCGCGAAAAAGCATGGCTGTACGGTGCTCGCTTTTGCCGGAGCACTGCAGGAAGGCTTTACAGCCTGCCATGAGATCGGAATCGACGCAGCGTTTTGCATTCAGAAAAGGGCAGTCAGCCTGGAAGAGGCGATGGATCGGGACGCTGCGATGCAAAATCTGACGGATACCTGCAAAGAGGCGTTCCGGCTGGTGAAAGCTGTCGTGGGTGTTCCACAATGAGACAGTATTCTATGTCCCATATTGCCGGTGTTGTCCCACAATGAGGTGTTGACAATTATCCCGTTTTAGCGCAGAATATAAGGATGACTGGTTAGGAATGACGAATCCTGCAGAAAGCAGTCAAAGCAAAGAAACGGAGATTTAAGATTGAAAAATAAAATTTTTCAATCGCGAGATTTGTGTCTGCGCGCACTTGACACAAACTCGGCATGCGCAAAAAAGCGTGCGCAGAAATGAGAGGAAAACATGACAAAAATAGATATTGTATCCGGCTTCCTTGGAGCCGGTAAGACAACCCTGATCAAGAAGCTGTTAAAGGAAGCGCTGGCAGGAACCCAGACCGTCCTGATCGAAAACGAATTCGGTGAAATTGGTATCGACGGAGGATTTTTAAAGGACGCTGGAATCGAAATCAAAGAAATGAATTCCGGCTGTATCTGCTGCTCCCTGGTAGGCGATTTCGGAACTTCTTTAAAGGAAGTTTTAAACACCTATCATCCCGACCGTATTCTGATTGAGCCCTCCGGCGTCGGCAAGCTTTCTGACGTTATGAAAGCAGTCCAGAATGCGGGACTTGGCACAGAGGTTGAGTTAAACAGCGCGGTTGCTGTCGTAGACGCTTCCAAGTGCAAAATGTATATCAAGAACTTCGGTGAGTTCTTCATCAACCAGATTGAGCACGCCGGAACGATTATTTTAAGCCGTACAGACGTTGCATCCGAAGAAAAGGTAAAACAGGCGGTAGAGCTGATCCGGGAGCACAACGAGAAAGCGACCATTATTACAACACCGCTGGCACAGCTGGAAGGCAAGGAGATTCTTGCTACTATTGAGGGGGCAAAGGATCTGGAAGCAGAGCTGATGGAGCAGGTAAAGGCAATGCATGACGAGCATGAGCATCACCATCACCATGATGAGGAGGAAGACGAACACGAGCATTGCTGCCATCATCACCATGATGAGGAGGAAGACGAACACGAGCATGAGCACCACCATCACCATGATGAGGAGGAAGACGAACACGAGCATTGCTGCCATCATCACCATGATGAGGAAGAAGATGAACACGAGCATTCCTGCCACCATCACCATGATGAGGACGAAGACGAACATGAGCATCATCATGAGCACGACGAAAACTGCACCTGCGGCTGTCACGATCATGACCACCACCATCACCATCATGCCGATGAAATCTTCACCAGCTGGGGCTTTGAAACTCCTGCAACCTACACGACAGAAGAGGTTGAGGGCTTCTTAAAAGAGCTGGACAACGAAGAAAAGTACGGCATCGTTCTGCGTGCAAAGGGTATGATTCCGGCAGCAGACGGCACATGGATTTATTTCGACTATGTTCCCGAAGAGAGCAATGTGCGTGCTGGTAAACCTGATGTAACCGGTAAGATTTGCGTCATCGGTTCGAAGCTAAAGGAAGCAGAGTTGGAAAACCTGTTCAGAAAATAATAGAATGCTCTGCGAGCAGTCGATTATCGTGAATAACAGAATGCGAGTTCTGAAAGCATTCTGTTATCAAGAATAAAAAGAGGAGAACTGTATGAAGCCGGTTTATATTATCAACGGATTTTTAGGGAGCGGGAAGACAGAGTTCATTAACTTTACACTGGATCAGCCGTATTTCCAGAGCTCCGGCAAAACCCTGCTTTTGCTGTGCGAGGAGGGCGAGGAAGAATACGACCCTTACGTTTTAAAGCGCAGCAAGACGATCGTGGAAACCATCGAGGAAGAGGCGGATTTTACTCCGGAAAAGATGGTCGAGCTGGAAAAGAAGTATCATCCGGAGCGCATTATCATAGAATATAACGGTATGTGGAAGTTCCGCGACCTGCGCCTGCCGTGGCACTGGAAGGTGGAGCAGCAGATCACAACGATCGATGCATCCACCTTCCCTATGTATTTTACGAATATGAAATCCATGGTTTCGGACATGATCCGCAAATCCGAAATGATCATCTTCAACCGCTGCGATGGTATCGAAGACCTCAATACCTATAAGAGAAACGTCAAGGCACTCAACCAGACTGCAGAGATTATTTTCGAGGATCAGGATGGGGAAATCGACGAGATTATGGAAGAGGATCTCCCATATGACTTAAAGGCGGATAAAATCGTGCTGGATGACAATACCTACGGCATCTGGTATCTGGACAGTCTGGATCATGTGGATCGCTATGTCGGCAAGACGATCGAGTTTATCGGCATGGTGATGAAGCCGGAGGAATTCCCGAAAGGCTATTTTGTGCCCGGACGTATGGCAATGACCTGCTGTGCGGAGGATATGACCTTCCTCGGCTTTGCGTGCGTTTACGATAAGATCGATCTGTATCAGGAACGCGACTGGGTAAAAGTGACCGCAGTAGTCAAAAAAGAATATTTTGCGGATTATGAAGGCGAAGGTCCTGTGCTGTACGCAGAGTCTGTGACAAAGGCAAAACAGCCTAAAGAGCCGGTTATCAGCTTTACCTGATCGGCAGGAAACGGTTATGGCAGAGAGGGATAAGGAACTGCAGCTTTTGGAGAAGCGGTTTGCAGAGCTTGCAGACCGCGCCTGGCAGCAGAATCTGTTTGTTTTTACCGGCTTTTTATCGCTGGCAGAGCAGGAAGTGCTCTGGAGAAGCGCTGCAAAGGCGGGAGTACATATCGAATTATACGGCGGAATGGATGGTGCAGAGCGGTGTATGGGCAGGTTCGGAGATCCGGAGGAATTCGGATATGAAGAGCCGTTTCCGATCTGTGCGGTAAAAATCGAGCCGCTGGCGGAAAAATTTGCGGAAAATTTCAGCCACAGGGATTTTATGGGCGCGATTCTAAATCTTGGGATCGACCGGAGCACGATCGGGGATATCTGTGTGGAGGGCAAATGCGCGTATGTGTTCTGTACGTCTGCGATGTCTGTATTTTTACAGGAAACTCTCGAACAGGTGCGCCATACAAAGGTGCGTTGCGTGCCGGTAGAAAAGCTGGAGGCGTTGCCGGAGAAAAAACTTTCTTACCGGGAAGAGCATGTGGCGAGCCTGCGCTGCGACGGAATTGTGAGCGCGGTCTGGAGACTGTCGCGCAGCCAGGGGCAGACGCTTTTTTCACAGAAAAAGGTCTTTGTCAACGGGAGGTTGACGGAAAACGGCAGCCAGATGTTAAAGGACGGGGACACGGTATCGGTCAGAGGTTTCGGAAAATTTATTTTCCGGGGTGAAAAAAACACAACCAAAAAGGGACGGCTTGTGATCGGAGCCGATCTTTTTGTATAGGAGGACGTATGCTGGGATATACCTGGATTCAATGGCTGTTTTTCTTTTTCTTTTACAGCTTTTTTGGTTGGTGCTTTGAATCGACCTATGTTTCACTGCATGAAAAACGGTTTGTAAATCGCGGTTTTATTCGCGGACCTTTTCTGCCGCTGTATGGAACGGGCGCATTGATGATGCTGATCGTGTCGATGCCGTTTCAGGACAATCTGATTTTAACGTATGTGGCGGGCTGCGTGGGCGCGACAGTGCTGGAATATATCACGGGCGTGCTGATGGAAACGCTGTTCAAAGTCCGTTACTGGGATTATTCCCATAAAAAATTCAACTTCCAGGGTCAAATCTGCCTGGAATCTTCGCTGGCATGGGGATTTCTGACGATCCTGATGACGCGGATGATCCACAAGCCGATCGAAGCGTTTGCACTCTGGCTTCCGTCTTCGGTGCTGACGGGTGTGACGATGGTTGTGACTGTGATTTTTGCAGCGGACTTCGCCCTTTCCTTCAAGGCGGCCCTGGATTTGCGCGATGTACTGGTTCGGATGGAGCAGGCCAAGGACGAACTGGAAAAGATGCAGAGACGTCTGGATGTGATTCTGGCGGTTTCCGAAGAAAACTGGGAAAACCGCAAAAAAGAGTGGAACCAGAGTGTCGAGAGCACCAGGGCTGGCTTTGTACAGCGCCGGGATGAGCTGGTAAGCGGTATCGAAAAGCGTTTCGAGCGTGCAAAGGAGCTGTTGCCCAGCGGAAGATTGAATGTCAACCGGGAAGAGCTGTTCGACCTGCGTTCAAAATTTGGTGTGAACCTACAGCGTCCGGAGCTGGCCTCTTTCCTGAAGGATTTCACAAAACGCGATATGCTGCGCGGCAACCCGAGCATGGTTTCGAAGAAGTTCTCCGAAGCATTGGAAGAACTGAAGAAATCCGCTGTGGAATATAAGAAAAGAGAAAAAAAATAAAATGCACGCTCTGCGAGCATTCTATTGTCAGGAATAATAACAGGGTGCGCAGAAATGGGAGGAAGCATGACAGTTTTTTGGGGATTGATGATTCCGCTTGCCGGGACGACGCTCGGCTCGGCATGTGTATTTTTTCTGAAAGACAAACTCAACGAGCTGCTGCAGAAAGGGCTGTTGGGCTTTGCATCCGGCGTCATGGTAGCGGCGTCTGTCTGGTCGCTTTTGATTCCGTCGATGGATATGGCGGCGGGAATGGGACGGCTTGCATTTGTACCGGCGGCAGCTGGCATGCTTTTGGGCATGGTGTTTTTACTGGGGATGGACCGCGTTATTCCGCATCTGCACCTTGGTACACAGGAAGCGGAGGGACCAAAAACCTCCCTGAAAAAGACGACGATGCTTGTCCTTGCGGTGACACTGCATAACATTCCGGAGGGCATGGCGGTCGGCGTCGTGTTCGCGGGCATGCTTTCGGGCAGCACCGGGATTACCGCCGCCGGAGCGTTTTCACTGGCGATCGGAATTGCGATCCAAAACTTCCCGGAGGGTGCAATCATTTCGATGCCGTTAAAGAGCGAAGGACAGATGAGCCGCAAAAAGGCGTTTCTGTACGGAACGCTTTCGGGAGCGGTAGAGCCGGTCGGTGCGGCGCTGACCATCGCACTTGCCAGCGTGATCGATCCGTTTTTGCCGTATCTGTTGTCATTTGCGGCGGGCGCGATGCTCTATGTTGTCGTAGAAGAGCTGATTCCGGAAGCCTCGGAGGGCGAGCATTCGAATCTGGGAACGGTTGGATTTGCGGTCGGATTTGTATTGATGATGGTGCTGGATGTGGCGCTGGGATAAAAGGATGCCCCCGGCAGCAGAGGATTTTGGTTCTCTGTTGCCGGGGGCAATTGTTCATGACAATAGAATGCACGCTCTGCGAGGATGCGCACTGCAGCGGAATGGAAGAATGTCGCTTGCGCGACCCGCCGCAGGCGGAGAATCCTGCTTCGCAGGATTCTTTTTTACACAACTTCCAG
>OBLO01003903.1_pt1 | contig 10257 bp, 7 predicted proteins | sample 1519401 | NCBI WGS metagenome assembly OBLO01 (sample SAMEA2602897, study PRJEB22501) | metagenome | reverse complement strand
AGCAGCGGGTGCTCGGGAGAGATGACCGTGTACGTCACGCCGAACAGCGTATCGACACGGGTGGTGTAAACGGTGATATCATCCTCGGTGTTGGTCTTGAACGTGACCTCGGTACCGGTGGAGCGGCCGATCCAGTTGCGCTGCTGCGTCTTCACGCGCTCGATGTAGTCGACGTCGTCGAGATCGTCGATCAGGCGGTCGGCATACTTCGTGATGCGCAGCATCCACTGGCTCTTTTCCTTGCGGATGACGGGCGCGCCGCAGCGCTCGCACACGCCCTCGACGACCTCTTCGTTGGCCAGAACGCACTTGCAGCTCGTGCACCAGTTGACGGGCATCGTCGTCTTGTAGGCAAGGTCATTCTTAAAGAGCTGGAGGAATATCCACTGCGTCCATTTATAATACTGCGGGTCGGTCGTGTCGATCACGCGGTCCCAGTCGAAGCCGTAGCCGAGCATCTTGAGCTGACGGGTGAAGTTCTTGATGTTCTGCTGCGTGACGATGGCGGGATGGATGTGGTTCTTGATGGCAAAGTTCTCCGTCGGCAGGCCGAAGGCATCAAAGCCGATGGGGTTCAAGACATTGTAGCCCTGCATGCGCTTTTTGCGGCAGATGATGTCCATCGCCGTGAACGGGCGCGGGTGGCCGACGTGCAGACCCGCGGCGGAGGGGTACGGGAATTCGATCAGGCCGTAGAACTTGGGGCGCTTGTCCCCCGTCACGGCGGCGTAGGGCTTTACCTGCTCCCACTTGTCCTGCCATTTTTTCTCAATGGCTGCGAAATCGTACTTCATGGATCTTCTCCTTTATGTGAAATAGTGTTTTGACGCGAAAAAAGTCCCTGACCGTTTTTCAAACGGTCAGGGACGTAACGAACACATTACGCGATACCACCCTGATTCAGCGCACGGTTTCCCGTGAGCCCTCAGCGGCTTCATAGCCTTGCCCGTAACGGGGGCGACCGTTCCGCCCTTTCAGGCGGACTGCTCGGGAGTGAGTCATCCACGCGCATTTTCCCACCGGCTCGCACCGACCGCCGGCTCTCTTCAGGTGAAAATCACGCGTCTTTTTGCTCCGTCATCGCGTTTTGCATAAATTCAGCATGACCATTTTAGGCGTTTTGTCCCGCCTTGTCAAGCGTTATTTTTCCTCGGCGTGGGGCAGGATGGCGCTCAGGTCGACTTCCTCGCCGTCGGCCCACAGGTGCTCGAGGGAATAGAACTTGCGCGCCTCGTCGTTGAAGATGTGCACGACCACGCAGCCGTAGTCGAGCAGCACCCACGTGCCGCCGCGATAGCCCTCGCGGTGCAGCGGTTCCTCGCCCGCGAGCGTCAGCTCCTTTTCCACCTCGTCACCCAGCGCGTTGATCTGCGTGTTGGACGTACCGGTGCAGATGACGAAATACTCTGCGAGCGTCGTGATCTTGTCGATGCGGATGAGTCTGATCTCCTTACCCTTTTTGCTGTCGAGTGCCTTGACGGCAATCTCGGCCAATTCTCTGGAAGGTAACATAGGGGGTCTCCTTTTCTTATTTTGAGTTTTTGATCTTTTTTATTCTTTTACGTTACGGGCGCAGCCATTCCGGCATTTCGTCGCCGCCGGTCGTGCCGCTGTTGTCTCCTGTCGTGCCGCTCTCGCCTGTACCCGGGTTGATCGGCGTCACGGGGTCGACGGGCGTGGTTGGCGTGGTCGTACCACTGTTATCGCCAGTGTTGCCCGGATCAACGGTCGTGCCGCCGCTGTTGTCGCCGGTATTGCCGGGGTCGACCGTCGTGCCGCTGTTGTCGCCGGTATTGCCGGGATCGGTGGCCGTACCCGGGTCGGTCGTCGTGCCGCTGTCCCCTGTGCCGGTCTGTGAGCCGGAGGAGGAATGGTGGTTCTGCGGCTGGGCGGCCTTGCTGTCCTCCACATGTCCCGTGGACGAGGACACCGAGCCATCCGCGTTGACGGACATGATGTCAAGGTCGCGCATCGTGAACTTCTCGACAAACGGGCTGAGCTCGTTGTTGACGAGGTCCAGCAGCTCCTGCGCGTTCGGCGTCACGTAAGACTGCATCCTGTGGTACACGCGGCTGTAACACGATTTGTTCGTGTTCGGCATCGTGACGAAGTTGACATTCTCGATCTTGAGCCCGCCCATGACGGCCTGCGAGCCGAACCACAGCATTTCCTCAAACGTCAGGTCGGAGGTAACGTTGTTTTTCACCACGCGGGCAAAGTCGCCGATCTTCGTCACGTTCTTGAGCTGCAAAAGCTGCTCGATCATCGCCTTTAAAAGCGACTGCTGCGTCTTGATGCGGCCAAGGTCACCGTCGGCGTAGCCGTAGCGCGAGTCGGTGTCGTGGCGGTAACGCAGCACCTGCATCACGTCGCTGCCGCTGAGAAGCCGGTAACCCTTCGTCTGGTGGATGTGCAGGTCCTGATAGGGGTCGTCGTAGTTCATGTTGCGCGGCACATCGTAATAGACGCCGCCCATGGCCTTCACGATCTCGCCGACGGCGTCCCACTCGACGATGACCTGATAGTCCGGCTCAAAGCCGACGAGCTGGGCGATCTCCTTATAGAGCGCCTTGATGCCCTTTTCGCCCCCGCCGTAGTAGTTGTAGACGGAGTTGATACGCTTGATATCCCACGGGACGTTGACCATCGTGTCGCGCGGGATGGACATGACGGTCGCCTTCTGGTTCGTCACGTCATAGCTCGCGAGCAGCATCGTGTCGGTGTTGCCGCCGCCGCCCGTGTCGCGGCCGAGAATGAGCACGGTGTAGAAATCCTTGCTCTTTCGCTCGCCGCCCGCCTTCGGGCGCACGCCGTCGCCATAGTCGATATCGTCGATCTGCTCACTATTGTTATTCTTGCTGTCAGTGTCCTTGCTCGGCAGCTCCGGCGCGCGGATTTTCAGCAGATAGCTGCCGCCGGCGACCACACCGCACAGCAGCGCGATGAGCAGCACCTTGGCAAAGAGCCTCCCTGGGTGGGAAAAGGTCTCCTTGACCTGCTCCCAGGCCTCGTCGCAGTTGCGCTCGAAAAAGCCCTCTTTCCGGTGCGTGTGCCGCCCCTCGTAATAGGGGTCTTCCCTGTCTCTCTCGTAAAGCTTTCTTTGATCACTCATGGGTATGTCCTCTCAGATACTCCAGCGCTTGCAGCGTATTGTGGTGAACGGGGTTGCCCATCTGCTCCATTTCCTCCACGGTCATGGCAAGGCCCATTTCAAGGCCCTTGTCCAGATCCTCCCACACGACCTTGCGGAGGTCCTCCACGCCGTCGAAGTTGCGGCTCGGCTCGATGTAATCGGCAAGGTAGATGACCTTTTCAAGTAACGTCATATTTGCCTTGCCCGTCGTGTGCCACAGGATCGCGTTGTAAATCTCGTCATCCGCGCCGTACACGTCGCGCGCGAGCGCCGCGCCGGTCTTGGCGTGCAGCAGCTTGAGCGCATGCTGCTCCAGCTCGTCGAGCACGATGTGGTAGTGCTCGCACATCGCGAGCTGCTCTTCCATCGAAAGACGCTTGGTCGCGTCGTGCAGGAGCGCGGCAAAGCGCGCCTTTTCGACGTCCGCGCCGTACTTTTCCGCGAGCGCCTCGGCCGTCTGCTCGGTGCCGAGCACGTGCGGGATGCGCTTGGCCTTGAGGTAGGAGAGCGCGATGGGTCTCAGGTCCTCTAAGGTTAGACGTTTTAAATCGAGATTTGTTCCATAAAGATGCTTGCGGTAAATATATCCCAGCACCGCGGGGGCCAGAAGCCCATCCGTCTCCCTCTTCGGGATGCGCGCGCGCAGCTCCGTCGACGAGACGTCGACAAGGTTCGGCAGCGTCATCGTCACGATGCGGCTGCCCGGAAAGCGCTGGCCGAGGTACTTGCGCTGCGGGGCGAAAAGCTCCTCGCCGTCCTTTTCCGTGCGGCCAAAGGCGCACAGGCCCGCATAACGCATGATCTCGTCCGGCTTATACCAGTACTGGAACGTCAAGAACATGTCCGTCCCCATCAGAAGCCACAGCTCATCGTCGGGATGCTCCTCATGCAGAATGCGCAGCGTGTCCGCGGTGTAGCTCTTGCCGCCGCGCGCGATCTCCATGTCGGAGACTGTGACCTTTACGCCCGTGTCGAGCGCGATCTGCTCGCCCATCAGGCGCGTCATCGCAAGGCGGTCGTCCGCCCCTGCCGCGTCGGCGGAGAGCATCTTGTGCGGCGGGATACCCGCCGGGATGAGCAGGAGCTCGTCGAGCCCCAGATATTTTGCCGCGCTCTCGGCTGCGGCCATATGACCCAGATGCGGCGGGTTGAAGCTGCCGCCGTAAATTCCGATCTTCAAGTTTGTTCGACCTCTTTTTCTCTTTTACACGGTCTTCTTCGCTGCCTTGGGCAGCACGATCTTGTCCTTCTTGTCCTTTTTGTGCGAGGGGCGGTAGAGCACGAATTTCGTGCCGATGACCTGCACCTGCTCGCTGCGCGTCAAGGCGCTCAGCTCGTCGCACGCCTCGCGCGCGGTGAGCATGCTGTTTTCAAGCACGCGGCACTTGATGAGCTCACGCGCCTCCAGCGCGTCGTTCGCCTGCTTGACGAGGTTGTCGCCGATACCGTCCTTGCCGATGTGGACGATCACGTCGAGGTCATTGGAAAGGCTGCGCAGATACGCGCGCTGTTTGCTGCTTAATTCCATAGTATTTCCTTATCCTTTTTTATTGATGTTCCGCAAGATAATTCTTGAGCGTCTCCTTGAATGCCCGCAGTGCCTTGCCGCGGTGCGAGATCTCCGCCTTTTCTTCTGCCGTGAGCTGTGCAAAGGTCTTTCGCTTGTCAGGCACGAAGAACACAGGATCGTAGCCGAAGCCGTTTTCGCCCATCGGCGCGAACGCGATCGTGCCCTCGACCTCGCCGTCGTTCTGCAAGATGTCCCCATTTGGGAACGCGCAGGTGATCGTTGTGTGGAAGTGGGCGCGGCGATCCGCCTGACCGTGCATCATTTGCAGCAGCAGCCGGTAGCGGCCGATATCATCCAGCCCCTCACCGCCGAAGCGCGCGCTGTAAACGCCGGGGCCGCCGTTGAGCGCGTTCACGCACAGGCCCGAATCATCCGCGATGGCGGGGAGCTTCGTCGCCTCCATGACGGCCTTGGCCTTCAAAAGCGAGTTCTCCGCGAAGGTCTCGCCCGTCTCCTCGACCTCGATCTTCACGCCGAGGTCGGCCTCAGACACGACCTCCACGCCGAGCTCGCCAAGAATGGCGCTCATTTCCTTTAATTTCTTGGGGTTCTGCGTTGCCAAAACAAATTTCATCGTCAAACCTCCCACGGGTCTTTTTCCCGTCTCTTCCTGCTTTTTTCTTCGCGCTTTTCTTCCTCGCGCTGCGCCTTGCGCTCTTCGCGCTGCGCGCTCATCTTTTCCTGCCATGCCGTGAACTTTTTGTCGAGCTTATCGAGCGGCCACTCGATCTCCGGCACGGGCACGATGACCACCTTGCAGCTCTCACAGTAACGGGCGGGCGTGTAATAATCTCCTAACAGCCCCGCTCTGCCAAGACAGACCTGTTCCTTCTCGTCGCCAAATCCGTCTTTGAGCATGCCGTCCTCACCTCTTGGACACCAGTAAATATCACGCAAGACAGGGATGGCTCCATCTCGCATTTCCTTTCCGCAATAGGGGCAAACAGATGTGATTTCCATATTCGTCTCCTTATTGTCTCGCAGGTTTATGATTTTCCCATCAGATGAGCGCCTTGACGTATTCCTCCGCGTTGAACGGCTGGAGATCGTCGATGCCCTCGCCGAGGCCGACGTACTTCACCGGCACGCCGAGCTCCTGCGCGATGGCAACGCAGATGCCGCCTTTGGCCGTGCCGTCGAGCTTCGTCAGGATAATGCCCGTCAGACCCGCCGTCTCGCGGAAGACCTTGGCCTGCTGAAGACCGTTCTGCCCCGTCGTCGCGTCGAGCACCAAAAGCGTCTCCTTCGCGGCGTCCGGCGTCTCGCGGTCGATGATCTTGCGGAGCTTCGAGAGCTCGTTCATCAGGTTCACCTTGTTGTGAAGTCTGCCCGCCGTGTCGCAGAGGACGACGTCGACACCTCTCGCCTTCGCCGCGGCGAGCGAGTCGAACAGCACCGCGCCGGGATCCGCGCCCTCGACCGAGCGGACGATCTCGCACTCGGCGCGGTTTGCCCAAATTTCAAGCTGATCCGCCGCCGCCGCGCGGAACGTGTCCGCCGCGCACAGCAGTACGCGCTTGCCCTCGCCCTTCAGACGGTGGGCGATCTTGCCGATGGACGTGGTCTTGCCCACACCGTTCACACCGATGAGCAGCACGACGCTCGGCTTGGTCGACAGGTCAAGCGCGGTGTCGCCCACGTTCAGCTTTTCAATCAAAATATCGCGCAGCGCCTGCTTCACATCGTCGCCGCGCTGGATGCTCTTCTGGTACACGACGTCGCGCAGCTTTTTCACCGCGTCGTGCGCGACCGTTGCGCCGAGGTCGGCCATAATGAGGCTGTCCTCAAGCTCGTCATAGAATTCGTCGTCAATGGTCTCCCACACGATGGTGTCGAACCATGCCTTTTTGATCTTTGCAAAAATACCCATTTGTTTCTCCTCGCGCTTTATTCCTTAATGTTGAGTTCCTTCGCCATGTCGTTCATATTGATCGTCAGCACCTTGCTCACGCCGCGCTCCTGCATCGTGACGCCGTAAAGAACGTCCGCTGCCTCCATCGTGCCGCGGCGGTGCGTGATGACGATAAACTGCGTTTTCTGCGTGATGCGGCGCATGTAATTGGCCACGCGCACCACGTTCGGCTCGTCGAGCGCCGCCTCGATCTCATCCATGACGCAGAACGGCGTCGGATGAACCTTCAGGATGGCGAAGTACAGCGCGATGGCGACGAACGCCTTTTCGCCGCCCGAGAGCAGCGTGATCGTCTTGAGCGCCTTGCCCGGCGGCTGGACCTTGATCTCGATGCCGCAGGAGAGCACGTCGTTCTCATCCTCGAGCTCGAGCGTGGCCTTGCCGCCGCCGAACAGCTCCAAAAACGTCTCCTGGAAGCTCTCGCGGATCAGCGCGAACTGTTCTTTAAAGATGACGGTCATCTCGCTTGTGATGCTGTCGATCACGCCGACAAGCTCACCCTTCGCCTTTTCCACATCGTCGCGCTGGGTCGTGAGGTAAGTGTAGCGCGTATTCACGCGCTCGAATTCCTCGATCGCGCCGACGTTGACCGCGCCAAGGCCGCTGATGGCGCGCTTGAGCTCGCCGATGCGGCGGCTCGCCTTGGCGACACTCTCGAGCTCGATGCGCTGCTCCTGCGCGGCGGAGTGCGACAGCTCGTAGTTTTCCCACAGCTTGTCGAGGATCTGCTGCTCCTCCATCGCGCTCGTCGCGCGCTTCTGTTCGAGCTTGCTGACGCTGCGCTCGACGTTGAGCACGTTTTCGTTGAGCTCACGGCCACGGCGGTCGTTCTGACTGCGCTCGGCTTCGAGCGCGAGCTTTGCTTTCGAGAGCTCTTCGAGCTCGGCGCGCTTTTCCGTCATTTTGCCGCTCAGCGCGGCGATCTCAGTCTCATGTGTGCCGATCTCGCGCTGCGACTGCTCGCTCGCGGCCCTGTACTGCTCGATGAGCGCGCGTCTGCTCTGCTCGTCGCCCTGCATCTGAGCACGCAGGCCCTCCAAGCTCGCGAGCGACTTTTCCGTCGTTTCACGCTCGGCGGCATAGCCTGCGAGTACGCTCTTTTTCTCGGCGATCTCGTCGCCGAGGCGCGAGGTCGAACGCAGCAGCTCGCTCTGGCCGGAAAGGCTCTTTTCCGCCTGTGCACGCAGCTCGCCCGCTTCCTTCTCCTGCGAAAGCGCGAGCGCTTCCTTTTCCTCCGCCGTGCGCTTCACTTCGCCGCGGCGGCGCGCGATGGTCTCGCGCTCGGTATCCAAACTCTCGAGCCGCTCGCGCAGCGACGAGAGCAATAAGTCATAATGATTTTTATCGCCCTGCAATTTGAGCACGGCGTCCTCCGCCGCGCGCTGCTGGCCCTGTGCGACCTCCAGCTCGTAGCGCGCTTTGGCAAGCTCACGCTTGGCGTCCTCGGCGGCCTTGGCGGCAAGGTCGAGCTTTTCGGCAAGGCTGCCGCGCCGCGCCGTCAGCTCGCGCAGCTCGCCTGCGCGGCTCAGAATGCCTGCGCTGCGAGAGATCGAGCCGCCCGTCATCGAGCCGCCGCGGTTCAAAACCTGGCCGTCGAGCGTCACGATGCGGAACGCGTTCGAAAACCGGCGCGAGATTGTGATGCCGCAGTCAAGGTCCTCGACCACGACCGTGCGGCCGAGCAGATTCTTGAAAATGCCGTCGTATTCGCGGTCGTATTCCACCAGCTCGCTCGCAAGGCCGACGTAGCCGTACTCGTTCTGCACGCGTGCATCGCGCAGCGCCTCGCCGCGGATCGACGAGAGCGGCAGGAACGTCGCGCGTCCGCCGTCGCGCTGCTTTAAGAGTTGGATGGCGCTCTTCGCGTCCTCCTCGCGCTCGACGACGATGTTCTGCAAGCCCGCGCCGAGCGCGATCTCGATCGCGACGGCGTATTTTTTGCCGACCTTCATCAAATTGGCGACCGGCCCGCGCACGCCGCGCAGCGCCTTGCGCTCCGACGCCTGCATGACCGTGCGCACCGCCTTGTTGAAGCCCTCGTACTCCTTTTCCATCTCGCTGAGTAATCGGATGCGGGAGTCTAAGTTGTTCATCTCCATCGTGAGGGAAACGTGCTGCTCGCCCGTCTCCTTCTCTCGTTCGATTCTGCCCTGCATCTTCATCGTGTGGCCGGCGATGATGTTGCGGATGGCGTCGGCTTCCTCCTGCGCACTTTCGAGCGCCCTGCGGTTCTCCGCGGCGCTCCTGCGTGTGTCGGAAAGCTGAGCCTCCCCGCTCTCCTGCTCGGCGGCGATGGCGCTCTCGCGCTCGTCCATTTCAGAAAGCGTCGAGCGCAGGGCGGCAATTTCCGCGCGGCTGTCCGCCGCGGCGGACAGGGCGAGCGCTTCGCGCCCGCGCAGGGTCTCTGCCTCGCTTGCGGCCTCGCCCGCGTTTTTCGACAGCTCCTCCGCCTGCTTCAAAAGCTCGGAGAGCGCCGTTTCGACTTCGTTTTTGCTTCTCTCCAGCTCTTCGATACGCGCGCGCTGCTGCGCAATCTGCGCATCCATCGATCCCACGCGGTCAGACTGGCTTCTGAGTTCCTCCTCCACGCGCGCGATGTTCTCTTCGTTGTGCGCGATGCCCGTTTGCAGCACCGCGACGGCAGATTCCTGCTCTTTGACCTGCGCGTCGAGCTCGGAAAGCTGCGCGCGCTTTTCCTCCTGCGCGATGTCGTTCTCGTGGATGCGCGCGGAGAACTGCTCGGACGCAGCGTACAGCGCCTCTAAGTCCGCGTTCGCCTTTTTGAGCTCCTCGCGCGCGAGCGACAGGTCGGTGTCGAGCTTGATGGCGTTCGTCTTGAGCGTTTCCAGATTTTCAAGCCACACGGAAATTTCCAAAAGGCGCAGTTCGTCGCGGTAGATAAGATACTGCTTCGCCGTCTCTGCCTGCGCACGCAGGGGTTCGACCTGCAATTCCAGCTCGGCGATCTTGTCGTTGATGCGCACTAAGTTTTCTTCCGTGCGCTCCAATTTACGTTCCGTCTCCTCCTTGCGGTAGCGGAAGCGCGAAATGCCCGCCGCCTCTTCAAAGATCTCGCGGCGGTCGCCGCTCTTCTGCGAGAGTATTTCGTCGATGCGGCCCTGACCGATGATGGAATAGCCCTCGCGGCCCATGCCGGTGTCCATGAACAGCTCGTTCACATCGCGCAGGCGCACGGACTGCTTGTTGATATAGTATTCCGATTCGCCGCTGCGGTAGTACCGGCGCGTGACGGCGACCTCGGTCTCCTCCATGCTGGGGAAGATGTGCTCGGTGTTGTCGAGCACGAGCGTCACCTGCGCAAAGCCCATCTGGTTGCGCGTTTCCGTGCCGCCGAAAATGACATCCTCCATCTTCACGCCGCGCAGCGACTTGCTCGACTGCTCGCCCATGACCCAGCGAATGGCGTCCGAAATATTCGATTTGCCGCTTCCGTTCGGCCCGACGATGGCGGTGATGTCCTCACCGAAGTTGAGCACCGTCTTGTCCGGGAAGCTCTTGAACCCTTGGATCTCCAATGCCTTTAAGTACACGAGCGATATCCTCCTTGGAAAAAGGCGTCATCCCCCACGATAAGGGTATAATGACACATTTTGACTAATACTATATACCATTTTTCCGCCG
>OBLO01003901.1_pt1 | contig 10260 bp, 8 predicted proteins | sample 1519401 | NCBI WGS metagenome assembly OBLO01 (sample SAMEA2602897, study PRJEB22501) | metagenome | reverse complement strand
TTACTACTCTGACAGACCGGCGAGGTGGACCCAACCGCCACACTGCGAGAAATCATCGAGGCCGCCCGCGCCTACGAGGCCCGCGAGCGCGAGTCTCAGATCACCGATGATCTGGTCGAACCGAGATTCGAGGACCTGCCACCACAGGAACTCGCCGCCAGCAGGGACATGAACCGTGACATGGAGTCCGAGACTCCGGACGAGTGACGGTTTCCACTGCCTGATGAAAAAATACCGTTATACACCTTTTTTGAATTATTAAAAATGACCGAATTCGACCACTTTTACGGTGGATAAGTCAAAATCGTTGAAAGGACAACGAAATGCCGGCAGATAATCCATCCTTAACGCCGGAACAGCAGCATGACTGCGAACGTCTGCTCGCCAAATCGCAGGAGGCATTCATTCTGGCGATCGAATTGTTCAATCGTCCGACGATCAGATACAGGGTCGAAGGATGCGCGTTCTTCCTGTGCAACGCGTGGGAGCTCATGCTCAAGGCGTATCTGATCAAACAAGACGGGTACGAGTCAATCTTCTATCCAGGCAAGACACAGCGCACGCTCTCCCTGACCGACTGCGTGAAAAAAGTGATGACCAACGACAAGGATCCTGTCCGTCTCAACCTCGAATCAATCGACGAGCTGCGCAACACAGGCACGCACTTCGTGGTCGAAGAATACGAGATCACCTATGGTCCGATATTCCAAGCCAACATCCGCAACTACGATGACAAGCTCCGTGACTGGCACGGCATCGAGATATGCAACAGAATCCCCGACAACTACCTCGTGCTCTCCGTCAACCGCACCGATCTTGACGGCGAGACGCTACGAGCCAAATACACTCCGGAGGTCGCTGAACGTCTGCTGCGCATGCAGACATCCATAGACCAGACCACCGAGAAGGAAAGCAATACCAAGTATTCGGCGTATTTCCGCACCGAATTCGTACTGTCCAAGAAAAATGATGGCATTGCAATCCATGTGGACAACAATGCCGATGTGAACGCACGTATCATCAAGCAGGTTGTGGATCCGACGAGCAGATATCCATACCGCACCAAGAAACTCATCGAGCTGGTCAACAGAAACCTCAAACGTCGCAGCGTCAGCTTCGTATATAGGGATGATCGGAACGCTAAATTCAACAAATACCATTTCAGCCTCTTCGTCGGCTGCTATGACATGAAGCAGGATGAAAGATACTGCCATGACCTCTCATTGTCCGAAGAGCAAAGAAAGGGAAGCCACTCATACATCTACTCGGAAAAGGCTGTCACATTCATCGTGGACGAAATAGCCAAGGATCCGCAGCATATCATCCAAAAGCTGAGAGACAAGATGAAAAGGATGGGAAAATGATACAAGGCCAACCCCAGGGGCAAAGGAATTCTCGACCCAAAGTCTTACTCCCATTCGGGAACCCAGCCGTTATCCACTCAAGTTGACCTTGTGGTTATAAACCTACACCATCCATATGTCAATTGTCGCAAATCGTTGGGAAAGTATGGCGTGTCCAACTCCATCGGAACGCCTGCGAGGGAGGTCATCGCAAACGGTCAGCATGAACATCGACAGCATCCGGCACACGAACGTCTTCGGCGCGAACGACGTCGATTCGTTCCGAAATTGCGCCGAAAACGACCGCATCCATATTGTCGAGCAACCGTTGCCGGATGGATTGTGCGGCGCATGGCACGAGACGAGCCGAACCATATTCCTCCACGACCGGCTCAACCAGCGCCAACGCCGCTGCACATTGTGCCATGAGCTCATCCACGCCAGACACCACGACCCAGGATGCGGTACACGATACGGAATCAAATGCGAGCGCCGGTGTCGCAGGGAGACGGCGTTGGCGTTGATATCGCCGGTGGATTACGGCATGGCCGAGACGGTGTACGAGGGCAATACGTGGATGATGGCAGTGGAATTGGGTGTCACCATCCAGGTGTTGAACGACTACCGGCAGCTGCTTTACGATTCCGGCGTGTGCATGCAATAGTTATACGCCTTTATACGTGCTTATAGAGCCTTATACCCCTTCGGATTCCTTATAAAAAATGACCTCGGCCACCCGCATACCGCGAGCGCCGGGGTGAAGAACATGTGGGAAGAAGCGCCATGAAAGTGACCATTGATGATCTGTGGCTCAAGAATGACGATGATGGCAATCCGCCGAGTCGCGCTGCCAAACGCTCTTTGGCGAACTCACGCGATCCGATGAAGGCCAATGTGCCTGAGAAGTGGCGTAAAAGCCGTTATGGAGTCGGGATGCGCTGGCGTTGTCATTGGACCATCGTCAAGGACGGTAGACGTGTGCAGAGGGTGAAGCAGTTCGCCAGGCTCGCCGAAGCGCAGGAATATGCCGCGGCCATGGAGGACGACATCAGGCGGGGACGCTACCGCGATCCTCGTCAGGAGCTGCGTGTCCTGGATGATGTGGCCGGCGAATGGCTCGCGTCGAAGGTTGATCTGAAACCAGGCACCGCTGGCCGGTATGCGAGGGAGCTGCGCCTGTACATCCTGCCCAAATGGGGTGGCATGACGTTGCGGGAGCTGCGCCCTGACATGCTGCAGGAGTGGGTCGGCCAGCTCATGGACGGTGGTTATCCGGCCGCGTTGCCGGACGGGCGTGATTCGAAGCCGCTGAGCGCGAGAAGCATCCGCAATATCATGAAAGTCGTCCTCAAGGGCATCTTTGACTACGCCGTCTCGAACGGGTGGATCGGTGAGAATCCTGTGGACAGGGTCACCGTGCCGAAGATCGTCTCCGACGATGACATGGTGTTCCTCTCGGTCCGCGAGGTCGAGTTGCTCGCGGACGAGGCGGAGAAGATCGGGAAGCCGGTGGACGGTCTGCTGGTCAGATGGCAGGCCTATACGGGATGCCGCATAGGCGAATCGCTTGCCCTTAAGGTCGGTGACGTGGACGTGGACAGGCGGCGCGCCAGGATAGGCCGCACATGGACTGACGACGGGCACGGCGGCAGCATGCTCGGCACACCGAAGAACGGAAAGGCCCGCAACATCGCGATACCACGGTTCCTTATGCCGCAGATCAAGGCGCAGATGGATGGCATGGGTGATGACGATTGGCTGTTCCGTGCCACCCGTGGTGGGAACGTCTGGACGAACACGTGGCGGACAAGGATATGGAACAAGGCCGTCAAAGCGGCCGGCATGGAGGACGCGGGCGTGACCATACACAGTCTGCGCCACACATACGCGAGCTTCGCGATCGCCCAGGGCGCGGACGTGAAGACCCTGCAGATGCAGCTCGGCCACTCCTCTCCCAGCATCACATTGAACACCTACACGGCGCTCTGGCCGGAACGATTGGACGACGTGGCCGACGCGATCGGGGCCCTCCGCGAGCGCGAACTCGTGTGAATCGGGCATGGAGGTTCCGCGGCGTTTGTATGCATTTGTATGCGGATTGTTTTCGACGGAAAAAATAAGCCCTTGAAAACCTAATGTTTCCAAGGGCTCCGGTCGGGCTGACAGGATTTGAACCTGCGACATTCTGCTCCCAAAGCAGACGCGCTACCAAACTGCGCTACAGCCCGTTCACGTTCACACCCCGCGAATCCGCCTCACGGAATCGCATCAAGTGAACACGAGTTTCTATTATAGCGTATGGTTGGACAACGACAGGCTTACAATAGCATTTCGGAAGGGAGAGTGGCATGGGACGTCACCAGCAGGCCGAATCGTCAGGCATCATCTCCTTTGTGACATGCGCCGTTATCGCCTGGTTCGTCATGAACGCATACATGCAGTTCGCCCCGGCCATCTGGCGTGTCACGCAGCGTCTGTTCACCGTCTGCGCGGGAATCGTGGCAGGATGCGGAGTCGTTTCATTCAGTTTGGGTTACGCACGAAAATCACGTTCGCTGACACTCAAACATGGTTGGGCTATTCCGGTCCGTCGTATTTTCGAGATCCTCGCGCTTTCCATGGTGTATGCTTCGACCATTTTCGTCACATCGTTCATGATGTTGTCCATCGTCAACAACATGATGGGCATCCGCACGCTGAAAGGCTATCTGCCGATCCTATGCGCGGCTATCGCAGGCGTTGTAGGCTATATCACTTTCGTGCAGGCGGAACTTATGAATGCCAAAACGATCGCTTCCCTACTGCCGTTTTTCGTGGTGTCTGGCGTGAGTATCGCAGGATTGACGTCCGACGATCCGTACTGGTACAACAATAATTTCTCTCAATTGGGCGACCGTACGACGTTCGCCGCGCGTATGTTCAATTCGACGCTGACGCTCGCGGGCATCTGCATTGTGATCATCAGCTATTTCGCCGTTTCCGAGCTCATCACCACGTATCGTCTGCAATTGCAGTATCTGGATTCCAATGCCATCAATGAGACGCCGAAGCATTTTCGTACGAGGATTCTGCTGCTGTCAATCATGTTGACGTTGGCCGGCATCGCTTTCGTAGGTATCGGCATGTTCCGTTACACACCGCATCCGATTTTGCACAACGTGTTCGCCCGCGGCCTACCATGTTTGATGAGCGTGCTGATGATTGCCCTGCCTTGGCTTGCCCCGCAACTCTCAAAGGTCGTATACGTGGTTTCCGATCTTGCGATTGCGATTGGGGCTTATGCCGGATTCCAATGGCTGAGCGGGCATAACACGCTGACGAATGTGGAGGCGTTGGCCGGCATGATGTTCCTTGGCTGGTTCATCATTTTCTCGCGTCAAATCGCCGCCATCGAAGCGGATCGCGTGCAGACGCAGCTGATACTGGCGCAATCTGAGAGACCACGCTCCGTCGAGGATCTTGCGGAAGTCAGCGAAACTGTTCCCGACACAGTTTCGAGGCTCGCCGCACAAGTCTGATGCAAGGCTGACCGGCAACCGCCGGATTTCAACATATACATACCAGTGGGGTGGAGCCATCGCATTGGCGACGACTCCACCCCACTGGATTCTGACGACATAACGCGAGTGCGCCGTCAGAAGTTGTAGTGCTTGTTGGACGGCTTCTTGTCGCTCATCAACAGCAGGAAGCTTCTTGATTGCGCAGTAATCGCAAAACCGGCCTCATAATTGAGTTCTGGCCCCTTTGGATTATGCGTGTCGACAATTAAGCGCCATTTCTTGCCATATTGCTCATCGGGCAGGGTGAACATGATCGGCTCGTAATGCGCGTTGAAAATCAGAATGAAATCATTGTCGACCATCTGATTGCCGTACCAGTCGGTTTCCGGAATATCGGAACCGTTCAGATAGATCATCACAGTGAAGGCGTGTGTGTTTGACCAGTCGTCCATATCCATAATGGAGCCGGTATGATCCATCCATTCGACCTGCGGAATCGCAGTGCTGTCGTCTCCCTGCTCGCGACCGGAGAAGAAGCGGCGGCGATGCAGCACAGGATGCTCAAGCCTCAAATGGATCAGCTTCGATACGAATTCGAGCAGGTCCTTTTGATCCTCGTCCAGATCCCAGTTCGTCCAGGAGATCGCATTGTCCTGGCAGTAGGCGTTGTTGTTGCCCTGCTGGGTGCGCGCCACTTCGTCGCCGCCGCAGATCATCGGAATGCCTTGGCTGAGCAGCAACGTGGCGAACATGTTGCGCATCTGCTGTTGACGAAGCTCGTTAACATCCTTGATGGTCGTAGGACCTTCGACACCGCAGTTCCAAGAACGGTTGTTGCTTTCGCCGTCGCGATTGCCTTCGCCGTTGGCCTCATTATGCTTCTCGTTGTAGCTCACCAGATCGTTCATGGTGAAGCCGTCGTGCGCGGTGATGAAGTTCACGGATGCGACCGGTCGGCGGCCATTGACCTGATACAGGTCGGAACTGCCCATGAATCGGCTGGCGAATTCCGGCAACGTGGACGGCTGCGAGCGCCAGAAGTCGCGCACGCAATCGCGGTAGCGGCCGTTCCATTCGGACCAGCTGGACGGGAAGCCGCCCACCTGATAGCCGCCAGAGCCGAGATCCCACGGTTCCGCGATCAGCTTGACGCGGGAGATCACCGGATCCTGTTCGACGATGTCGAAGAAGGCCGACAGTTTGTCGACTTCCTGGAACTGACGGGCCAATGTGGCGGCAAGATCGAATCGGAATCCGTCGACGTGCATTTCGGTGACCCAGTAGCGCAGGCTGTCGGTGATGAGCTGCAGGGCGTGCGGCGAGCGCATCAGCAGCGAGTTGCCGGTGCCTGTGGTGTCGAAGTAGTGTCTGCGGTCGTTGTCGACCAGACGGTAGTAGGCGCCGTTGTCGATGCCCTTGAAGCTGAGGGTCGGTCCACGGTTGTTGCCTTCGGCGGTGTGGTTGTACACCACGTCGAGGATGACTTCCATGCCGGCATGATGGTATGCCTTGACCATGGATTTGAATTCGTTGACCTGTTCGCCGCGCTGTCCGGAGCTGGAATACGCGTTGTGCGGGGCGAAGAAGCCGATGGTGTTGTATCCCCAGTAGTTGCTCAGGCCTTTTTCCTGAAGGAAGCTGTCATTGACGAACTGGTGGATGGGCATGAGCTCGATGGCCGTGACGCCCAGCTTCTTCAGGTATTCGATTACCGAGGGGTACGCCAGACCCGCATAGGTTCCGCGAATGTCCGGCGGCACGTCCATGTTGAGGTTGGTCATGCCGCGTACGTGGGCTTCGTAAATCACGGAATCATGATATGAGATGTTCGGATGCTGGTCGTTGCCCCAGTCGAAATAGGGGTTCACCACGGCCGCTTTCATGGTATGGGCGGCCGAGTCGAGCGTGTTCATGCTGGTAACGTCATCGGGGCTTCTGAACCAGTACGAGTAGAGGCTCTCATCGCCGTCGATGTTGCCTTCGATGGCTTTAGCGTAGGGGTCAAGCAGCAGTTTGTTCGGGTTGCAGCGCAGGCCTTGCGTCGGGTCGTATGGCCCGTACACGCGATAGCCGTAACGTTGCCCCGGTTGGATTCCGGGCAGATAGTTGTGCCAGACATAAGAGTTCTGCTCGGTCATTTCGATTCGAGTTTCGTTGTCTTCCTCATCGAAAAGGCAAAGCTCGACTTTTTGTGCCACTTGGGAAAAGAGGGCAAAATTCACGCCGGCGCCGTCATAGCTTGCGCCGAGTGGATACATCGATCCGGGTCTGATTTGCATGATTCAAGTATCTCACGTTTCAGCCCCCAAATCGCAATTTCGTGTTGTTCGGCGATTATTTTTACGATTCGAAAGAACTCTTGCCTGTATTTTGCCGGTTTCGTCGAATTTGCTCGTGAAGAATAGCGATCATGGAATTGGAGGCCGTAATACGGGTGCCGCGCAGCCGCTGCCAGGAGACCCACGCCGATTCGACGTGCTCATCGCCGTCGAAATGACGTTCGACGGGATGCCATGCATGCAGGTGAAGCACCATGATGTTGGCAAGCTCGTCGGTCATGCCTTCGGACGAGTAAAACTGCCCCACATGGTCGAATTCGACACCGTCACGCCCGGCGGGCTCCACACCGGTTTCCTCACGAAGCTCCCGCAGCGCGGCCTCCTCCACGTCCTCTCCCCCGTCGATGAGTCCAGCCGGCAGACCGTAGGCGAAGGCGTCGCAGCCGATACGGTATTCCCGTTCGATCAGATACAGGTCATTCGCGCAATCATGCACCAGCATGACCACGCAAGGCGCGTGACGCATCACCTGACGGCGAATCACCGTTTGCCCTCCGTCACGCATCGGCAATGCGATCCGCAGGTCGTCGACGCCGAAAATCGCACCCTGATACACGTGCCTGCTGTCAAGCACCGTGACCATACCGGACATGTCCACGCCATCGCTGGATTCATCCAGCAATACGTCCACCTGGGTTCCGTCTACTGCCTCGTCACACATGACGCGTCACCGTTCCTGCCCGCTCGAAGGAAATACCATATTCCATGGATCGGTATTCATGGAAATCCAACGCACGGCAGGAATGTCGCCGGTCGCTTCCGCAACCGCATGGGGAACGTCTTCCATCGCATACTGGAACCACATGGATTCGATAGCGCTGTGCGGAGTGTTGACGAACGCCGGACGCACACGCCCGTCACCATGGCCCATGGCAACGCCGGAAGCACGCATGGAAGCCTCATAGCGGGCCTGCTCTATGGCGTCCGTCACCGGATGATGCCGCAGATCACTGGTCACATACACGTCGGCACCGGCCGCACGCACCTCATCGAACAAGGAATCACCGGAACCCGGAAGCACCGCCACCGTGCTGACCGGAACGTCCAGATCGCCGCAAACCTGCACGCCAAGCTCGGTGTACGGCAGCGCGCCAGCTACTCGACTGGCGAAATCACGCAACGCCACAGGTTCGGCAAGACGCCCCACACGCCCCAAACCGACCGGATGCTCGGCATCCGGATCATCGATGGGCACCAGCGGACGCTGATCCACCAAACCGAACATGTCAGCCGCAGCCATGCCGACGCCACGATACGCCGCATCGGCATTCGTATGCCCCACCCACAACGCACATCCGGCAAGATTGAGCTTACGCACAATCTCACCACGGAAACCCAATCCCGACACCGCATGAACGGAACGGAAGAACAACGGATGATGGCAAACCAGCAAATCAATACCACCGGCAATCGCCTGATCAACCACCGCCATAGAGGGATCAGCCGCAAAAGCGATACCGCGCACAGGCTGACGCAAATCACCCACGATAAGACCAGGCTCATCCCACTGCTCCGCATAGCGAAGCGGATACAACGTTTCCAGCACATCCACAACCTGCTTCAGCGTTGCCATCATTCCTCCTTATGCCATTGCTCGACCACGCACATCCGCAACACACACGAAACCCAGTACCGTATCAGTGCGCGGCAAGCTGCCAATCCGAACCAATACCCGTGGAAACATCCAACGGAACCGCCATATCGACCGCATGCTCCATGGCATCCTTCACCAACGCAGTGACACGCTCCGCCTCACCCGGCGCAACCTCCACCACAAGTTCATCATGAATCTGCAAAATAATCCGACTGGCAAGACCAGCCTCATGCAACGCATCATCAGCACGAATCATAGCGATCTTCATAATATCCGCAGCAGAACCCTGAATAGGCGCATTCAACGCGGCACGCTCCGCAGCATCACGCACCGCACGATTCGGCGACTTCAAGCCCGGAAAATACCTACGACGACCATAAATCGTCTCCGTATATCCCTTTTCACGAGCCGAAGAAACCAACGACTCCAAATACTCATGGACCTTGCCGAACGTCGCAAAATACTGCCGCTTCAATGACTCGGCCTCACCCGGCTTAATGCCAAGCTGCTGCGAAAGCCCATACGTGCTCAGCCCATATGCCAAGCCATAGCTCATCGCCTTAACATGACTGCGCTGATCAGACGTAATCTCATCCACAGGAACGCCATACACCAAACTCGCCACATACTTATGAAAATCCCTACCGGAACGGAACGCCTCAATCAACGCCTCATCACCAGAAAGATCAGCCATAATACGCAACTCAACCTGAGAATAATCCGAACTCAACAACGACTCAAAACCCTCACCGGGCACAAAAGCCGAACGAATCTCACGACCAGCAGGATCACGATTCGGAATATTCTGCAAATTCGGATCAACCGAACTCAACCGACCAGTCGCAGCCACAGTCTGCTCAAACGTCGTATGAATACGACCATCAGACCTGTTCGTCGCATCAATCAACGTCTGCACAATCTGCTTAAGCTTATTCTTCTCACGATGCAACAACAACGCATCAAGAAACTGACAAGCCCTATCATTACCATACGAACGATCACGCAACACCTGCAAAGCAGCCGCATTCGTAGTATACGAACCAGTCTTAGTCTTCTTCGTAGGCTTCAAACCCATATCCTCAAACAGAATCTTCTGCAACTGCTTAGGACTTTGCAGATTCACGCGCTCGCCCGCATACTGCCATGCCGTTTCCTGCGCGTAATTCGCGTCGGCGGCAAGCTGTTCGCGCATGCTCATCAGCCTGTTCATATCGACTTGCGCACCGGCATGCTCCATGCCATACAGCACACGGGATACTGGAATCTCCACAGATTCAAGCAATGAGAACTGCTCACGCTGATCCAATGAATCCGCCAGTTTACGCGCCAGCAAACCAACAATCGCAGTATGGCGCGGAAGCTGGTTGTCGTTCCGCTGCGCACTATCGTCCGGCTCGTCGAAATCAAGCGTGCCTTGCGTCGCGCCCTCGGACTGTTCCTCGATATGCAAGATCGGAAGAGCGTCGTGTAGGGAAAGAGCGTAG
>OBLO01003899.1_pt1 | contig 10267 bp, 7 predicted proteins | sample 1519401 | NCBI WGS metagenome assembly OBLO01 (sample SAMEA2602897, study PRJEB22501) | metagenome | reverse complement strand
TCAGCCTTATCAAACTGGCTTCCAAACATTGTTTTGACCAGGGTAAGCAGCAAGGTATTCACAAGTATATGCGAAGCAGTAATGTTCCGTATCAGGATATGCTTGCATTGGTGGAAAGGCATTTTTCTGTACTCAGGCAAAATTCTATGCGGTACTACTCTATATTCACGGAAAAAGGGCTGCTGGATCTTTTCAACAGCAATGTTATTGTAGATTTACCGTCTCAGTTTGTACCTCCTCTTGAGCACGAAGACATTCTTGCCATGCTCAGGCAGCTGCGGTCAGATATTGCAAAGGATAATATTTGTGGCCTTATCACCCGCCCGACACAGCTGAAACTTCCTGACTATCTGTCCATTTCTGTCAGTGCGCAAAACAAGATTAATATTTACCCGACAAACGCTTTTTTATTTGGCACATATTGTTGTAATATTCATATTTCAGACGAATCATTGTGCCGGATCTTTCAGGATTTCGTTCAGTCACTGCCAGGAAGTCCTATGGTATATTCAAAGGAGGACTGTTTAAAGCTACTGGATCAGCTTACTTTGCCATTTTAATTTACGCCGGCAATGAGCCATATTCCGGGCAAAATTATTGTTTTTTCGCCTTTTTTCATATATAATAAATACATTATCGCTGCGAATCACTGCAAAATATGAATGTATCAGTACACTGATTCACAGCTTCCAGATTTATTAGAAATGGAGTGTTCGGATATGGAACTAAAAAACAGAACTTTATCAAATTTTGCAGAACTGGTACGCACTGGTGAATGTAAAAAATTCAGAGGGCGTTTGAAGGTAGGCGTGGATCTTGGTACTGCGAACACGGTTCTTGCAGTTGTAGATAGTACGAATCGTCCTATTGCCGGTGTCTCTGCACCCTCCCATGCAATCCGTGACGGTGTTATTGTGAATTATTACGAATCTGTTCAGCTGGTTACAAAATTAAAAGAAGAACTGGAAGAAAAGCTGGGCACGGAGCTTCTCTATGCCGCTGCTGCCATTCCTCCTGGAGTTTCAGAAGGCAGTGTGAAGAGCATTGGATATGTATTGGAAGGTGCCGGTTTCGAAGTGACCAACATTGTTGACGAACCTACTGCGGCCGCTGCTGTATTAAAGATTACCGACGGTGCAGTTGTAGATGTGGGCGGCGGCACAACCGGCATCAGCATCCTCAAGGATGGCAAGGTAATCTATACGGATGACGAGGCAACTGGGGGCAGCCATATGACGATGACAGTTGCCGGTCATTACCGGATTCCCTACGAAGAGGCAGAGGTTCTGAAGACCACTCCGGAAAAAGAGAAGGAAATTTTTCCGGTTATTAAGGCAACGGTTGAAAAAATGGCATCCATTACCGAGAAATTTCTGAAAGGCTATGAGATACCTGCAGTCTATGTGGTAGGCGGCTCTGCAAGCTTTCAGGAATTTACCAGCGTGTTTGAGAAGAAGCTGAACCTTCCGGTTTACCGGCCGGTTCATCCCCTTTTGGTCACACCGCTTGGAATCGCTTATAACTGCCAGCTTCCACAAAAAGCTCGCTGATTCTAATAACAAAAAGCTCTATCGTATTTTGATCTGTCCAAAAGTTAGATTTTTGGTGCTTAAAATACGATAGAGCTTTTATGTTGCAAATAAATGAATTTCAGTTTTCTAGTATGGCTTACGCCCTGCCAAGCATTCACTTTTCAGGGGACGTTTGACAATAATCTTCTCCGGATGGGCAAGGATGGCGGCATCAAACAGATCTGTTTCTGCAGAACAGGGAAAACCATGCTTCTGTCTTTATTTACTACCCAGGCAGTTTTTTGAAGTAACTGGTTCTTGACACATGATATCCCTTGCATTATAATATATTTAACAATTAGGTTAAATGTTAAATAAAGGGGTGTGATGAATTTTTGGGTATACAGGATACATTAAAAGCACTGGCAGATCCAATACGACGTGAGATTTTGAACTTATTGAAGAATGGGCGGCTTTCAGCTGGAGAAATATGCGAACATTTTTCAGTAACGGGAGCATCCATATCAAGACATCTGGCAATATTGAAGGAAGCTGATTTGATCCGAAACCAAAGAGAAGGAAAGTTTATTTATTATGAATTAAACACTTCCGTATTGGAAGATGTCATGCTGTGGATCACAAATTTGAAAGGAGCATCAGACGATGAAGGAAATGATAAAAAAATATAGAGGTTCATTAATCAGCTCTATACTGGTAATTTTTGTAGGAGTCCTGGTCGGTTTTACGAGTACACACGGTAAATGGATAAATGTATTTTTTGTAGTAACGCACTGTATATTTGTAGCAATCATATTTTATGATAACAGAAGCCGACAACAGAGCCCTAAAGTTATAGGAATGGCTATATGGATGATACCTGTTATTACATTGCTCTATAATGGCATTGCCAGATTGGTAAATACCGGGGCAGATATGGAGAACCTGTTTATGGCATTCATGTATTATGGAACAGGCTTACTGTTCATGGTTATAGGAAATTATCTGCCAAAGGTAAAACAGAACAATACGATAGGGATCCGGGTTATATGGACATTGCAGGATGAAGAAAATTGGAATGCAACTCATAGATTCAGTGGAAAACTATGGATGGCATCAGGTATTCTGTGTATGCTTTGTGGTCTTTTTGAGGAAAGTATGGCTGCTCTTGTTTTGTATATCGTAAGCATTATGGCAGCTGCAATCATCAGCATTCTCTATTCTTATCTCTTTTATAAGAAAAAGATAGCGACCGGAGAAAAATTAAAAATTCAGTATAACAAAAAAACAATTGGAGTATCAGGTATCATAGCCATTTTAACCATTATATTCGGTATATGGACGTTGTTTTTGGGAAGTATTGAGATTCGTTTCGAGGATAAAGATTTTACCATTGAGGCACAAGGCTGGAGCGATTATACAGTGGACTATGCGCAGATTGACAGTATCTCATATGAAGAAAATTCATCTCAGAACCGGAATGATTATAGAACCAACGGTTTAGGAAATCTTAGATATGCTATGGGAAATTTTAGAAATGATGTCTATGGAGATTATATCCGGTATACCCATTCATCCTGTCATTCATATGTAGTCATGAGTATAGATGGAAAAATATTGGTCGTAAATGGTGCAAATGATTCAGCGACAAAGGAAATCTATCATACTATTAGCGAAAAGATGTCAAATGAATTAGAATAACATCAGTTACAAAAAAGCTTGACCACAACAATTCTGCAAATAAAAAAGAAACTGTCGGATAATTCCAGGCAGTTTCCTTTTTTACATATATCAGATACTATATTTATTTACAATTATTTTCAATCATGTCAGCTTTTTTGTTTCTCCCCATCAGCCGATAGTATTTACACCATAATCGCAGCGATTGCAAAGGAACGATTTCTGTTCCAAGTGTCATTCGTTCCACGATTTGTTCTTTGTCAAGAGAACAATCATAAACCTTCCCTTCGCTTACAATAGAAAATCCAGCCATAACGTCAATATCTACAGAATCAATGGTGAATTCCATGAATACCTTTGTACGATACATTGGATCAGAAGCAGAAGCCGGTGCGTGAAGTTCTCCCATTTCTGATAAAATTGTTCGGACCTGTTCAGCATCATGAACAGAGACCATTAAATCAATATCATGAAATTCTGAAATAATACCTTTAAAGTACAGCAGCATAGATGCGCCTAAAGCCCACTCTATATTTGCCTCATTAAATCGATGTGCAATTTTCTGTAGTAATTCAATTTTCTTCCGTATTTCAGGCATAATACCTCCCACTTATATATTTATCTGGATAAAACATGTTTGTTACTGATTCCTACGGATCACTCTGCAAGGACTGCCTGCAGCAATCACATTGTCGGGAATACTTTTTGTTACAATACTGCCTGCTCCAATCACAACATTATCTCCGATAGTAACTCCTGGTAAAATAATAGCCCCGCCACCAATCCATACATTATTTCCAATGATAACTGGTGCTGTTTGTGTTTTACAATCATGCTTCTTAAGTCCGTCAGATAAAGGTGGCTTGGAACTGTTTTTTGAGTTTTTGTTTAACTGCTCTTTCAGTTCTCGGATGGTCTGGTTCAGACTTGTAATCTCAGCAGAAAGCTCAGCAATGCGAGCACTTTGTTCTTCGTTTTGCTTCATCAGAAAACGAACGAATTCTTCTGTGATATTAACTGGCATTCAGACCACCTTCTTTCCGCGATTTTTTATATTTCTATTGTAACGGAAATGCCGTAAAAAAACCAGTCAGACAAAAAAGATACTTCCTTAATCCAATCCTCTAACGCCAGACCCTCTACAGAACTCTCGCGTATTATTCGTTACTACTATTATCCCTCTGATCCTCATTACAGCCATTGTTCCTTTGACCTGCTATAACAAAATGGCACAAAAAGCATTGATTTTATAGACCAATTAGTCTATTCTAAAATAACTACAACAAAAATATTCTTGGAGGGGTATATGACGAAAGCTCTGACTAATTATGATAAAATAAAAATTTCTACAGCACATGTTTTCCTGCAATATAATCAGGCTACAATGATACATAAATATTCATTAGATTACAATTCTGACTGGTTATATATTACTTTTATTAACCGTACCTATCGTATTAATCGAAAAACGGGAAGTGTTCAGTGGTCAGATAATGATTTTGAAATAATTCATGAAGCCAATCACAATGAAGCAATGACTATTTATGATGTTTTATGTTATTCAAAGGATAGATGCCATCTGTCACATGAATTTATAAACATAAACAGCCTTTCCTCTGTCCGAACAGGAAATCTCTCAACGAGCAGCGGATTTTTTCAGAATACCGCTGACTTTTTTAACGGAAAAACCGTTGAATTGCGTAATGCCTGTATAGCACTTTCCGGAAAGGAACTGGAAAAAGGAGATGTTGCTTTTAAATTAAATCTTTTTCCTTTTTTGCCGATTATCATTCGTTTCTGGGAAGCTGATGATGAGTTCCCGGCAAGTCTTCAAATTCTTGCAGACAGGAATACTTTAGATTACATGCATTATGAAACGCTTATGTTTGCACTTACACATCTGTTTTCCAGACTGAACGAGGAAATGCGAAATGAAAAAAGGTGAAGAATCCAGACAACTCCTGATTGAGTGTGCGGCTGAATTATTATGGAAAAATGGATATTCTGCTACTGGAATCAGCGAAATTCTCAAACAAACAGACCTTCCAGTAAGAAAAAATATGATTGAAATGTACCTGGAATACCGGTCATATCATGGCATCTGAAAGGAACTTATGTAAGTTCTGAAAAAATATTTTTGGGGAGGGAATCCTCCCCATTCTTATATCGTGGTACTTTCAAAGATTAAATTGTTAAAGCGCTCTTTAAAGAAAAAAGTCCTATGCAATTTTCCAGAGTGGCACTCCATTAGTATAACATGCAATTAATATTTTTCCTGCTGCCTTATTACTTCTGATAATGTCGACAACAGCTTATCGACCTGGATCGGCTTTGCTATATGTCCATTCATTCCGGCTGCAATAGCATCCCGCTTATCTTCTTCAAATGCATTTGCTGTCATTGCAATGATTGGTATACACGCCTTGTCCTTATCTGGTAAATTTCTGATTTCCTGTGTTGCCTTATAACCGTCCATTTTAGGCATCTGGATATCCATGAGGATCACATCATATGTTCCAACCGGCATTTGCATTATCCTGTTTACACACTGGATACCATCCTCCACACGTTCTGTTTTAAGACCTGCACGCTCAAGTATTGCTTCTGCAATCTCTGCATTCAGATCATTGTCCTCTGCCAAAAGGATATTCCTTCCCTCAAGTATTTCACTGCAGGATTCTGGATTTTCAGCATGTTTTTTTACATAATAGCTTTCATCCGCTATCCTGTGTTTCAGTGTTACAGTAAAAGTGCTGCCCTTTCCAAGCTCACTCTCCACATCGATTGTTCCACCGAGCAGATCAACATATTTCTTTACGATTGACATTCCAAGTCCGCTTCCTGTGATTTTGCTCTTCGTGGTGTTTCGTTCACGAGTGAATGCTTCGAAAATTTTTGACAGATAATCCTGGCTCATACCAATTCCGGTATCGCTCACCCTGGTCCTTACAATCATGTACCCAGGCTCCTCGCAGGGTAATTCATCTATATCTACCATAACAGAACCACCGGCTGGAGTATATTTTATGGCATTACTCAGGATGTTGACAAATATTTCTTTTACCTTGGTAGTATCTGTCAGTATATTTTCATGTTCTACATTTATTGTGTAATGAAGAGCAAGATTCTTTTTCTTTGCTTCATCCTCAAATATTTCAAACAGAGTCTGCCGGATATCCTCAATCCGTCCATAGTTCTCATCAATTTCCATCCTTCCGCTCTCAATCCGAGCCATATCAAGTACATTATTTATGATTGACAGAAGAAGGTTTCCTGACTGCTGAAGTTTTTTTAAATGTTCTGAAGTTTCAGGCAAATCCTTTCCTTTCAGTTCATCCTCCATAAGCTGTGCATAGCCCAGAATTGCATTCATAGGAGTACGGATGTCATGTGACATATTGTTAAGGAAACGGGTCTTTGCGAGACTGGCATCTTCTGCTTTTTTCAGAGCGATTTCCAACTTGTCATTAAGCTTTTGTGTATCATTTGCAGCAAGCTTTGCGACAGCTTCTGCTTTCCTTGCCTTCCGTAAAAGTACGAGGATAATACTAATGATAGTGAGTACAAAAAATCCTGCCGTAGCAAAAAAAGCAAGCATATTGTCTTTTACAAAATCCAAAAATGTTACCTTATCTGCTGTACTGTCATAAATAGCAAGTGCACTTGTAAGCATGTCAGACGGCATAGCCTTTAAGGTTTTATTCAATATTGATAAGAGGGTTCCCTCTCCACTTCTAACTGCAAAGCATGCCTCCATTGTTTTTGTAAGTGGAATACTCTTGAAATTTTGACTGTTATCATATATTAGTGCCTGACTTGCGCCCATGAGGAAACAGTCTGCTTTTTCATGAATGACCATATCTGCTGCATCGTCAAGCGAATCACAATCTATAAGCTTCCATTGGGGATAACTGAATGCAATATGCTGTTTTAAGGCATATTTTTCCCTGGGCACAGCTACAGTATACACCTTATTCTCATCAAATTTTTCCTCATCTGTTACCGCCATCAGGCTGTAGGTCCAGGCTGTGTTTGTAAGTGTATATCCGTTTTTTTCTGCAAAATATGGATTCCTGCCAGCATAAAAAATCATGTCAATCTCTCGTTCTTGTAAAGCCTGAAGCATTTCATCATATTCATCATATTCCTGTATATTAAATTCCAGTATCTGATTTCCCAGACAGTCTTTGGCATAAGAGAAATATTCTGCCAGCATACCGGTAAGTTTTCCAGTCTCTTCGTCCAGGGAAAATACTGCCGCATCATTACTCAGAAATCCGATCCGGATCCCATCATGTTCTTCCAACCAGGACTTTTCTCCGCCTGTAAGACTTTGACAATAATCAAGCGTAAAATACTTTTTATACAGATCCGCCTTGAAAAAAGGACTATCCTGATCCAGCTGACGCATAGCCCAGTCCAACTCTGTCTTGATATCGCTGCGCTCTTTATTTATTACAAAATATATGCCGGATTTACCAATCGTGGTAACGGATGATATTCCCTGTTCAGACCAGATGGATTCCTCCAGAGATACAAAACAATCGATTTCATGATTCGCTAATTTCTTTTCGACATCATCATCACTATTCACATTTACATGTTTTGTATGTATGCCATTCTTATTTTCCCATTCTGTCAGCATGATTTCAGGCTCAGTCCCCATGAGCACACCTACACGTTTCCCATCCATAGACTTGAAATCAGACGTCCCAATATCCATATCCGATAAATCAGCATAAAGGATATATTTTTCCTCACCCATCGGTTCATCCGGGAAAAGCATCTTCTGTGCACGTTCATCGGTGTAAGAGATATCGCCCATGATATCAATCTCACCATTTTCAAGCTTATCAAAACAGTTGGACCAGTCACATTTCACATACTCAAATTTCCATCCGGTATAACCTGCCAGAGCCTGCATGAGCTCGTAGCCATAACCTCGTCTGACACCGTTTTTATCGACATAATTAAAGGTATCCTCAAATGAGCCGACACGGATGGTCTGTGGCTGTTTTTCATCATTATTCGTTTCAGCAGCCTGGCAGTGTACCGATAACATCATCCACATTCCCAGGACCACAAATATACATGCAAATAGTACGGCTGATTTTTTTCTACTTTTATCCATATTTTTTATTTCCTTCATCCGTTTGTGTTTTATGATGTTCCAAACACCAGGTCAAAAACAGCAAGTATTGTTTTTATATCAATCGGTTTTGCAATATGTGCATTCATCCCTGTTGCTGTGTACTGCTGCTGTGTAATTTCCATCATCTCTGCAATGCCCCGGGTGATAAAAACGCTGCCAAACAGGCAGCGCATCTCATTTCATGCAACTGGCTGCCATTTTACAGGCCCTGTAGCTTTGCGTCGCAGACTTTCATCTGTTTTGCCGATTTCCATATTAGAGCATTTAAAATTATACAAAAAAACTGATTTTATTATACTCCCTTGCTCCACTTTACACAAGAAAAACCTCACCGCTTTAACGCTTAAAAATAATTTGAAAACCTGCTAAAAAGTTGTTAACCGAACTTCTTAGCAGGTTTTTATTACTAATCTGTCAGATTATTTTGTAATGTACTGATCAATTCCTCTATAACGATTGGCTTGGATAAGAATCCATTCATACCGCATTCCAACGCTTTCTTTCTGTCCTCGTCAAAAGCATTGGCCGTCATGGCAAGGATGGTGATTCCTGCCAGTGCCGGATCCCTAAGGGCACGGATCTGCTTCGTGGCCTCATATCCGTTCATTACCGGCATCTGCACATCCATCAGCACCAAATCATAACCGCCCGGTTTCGACCTCTTGACCTTCTCTACTGCCTCTGCCCCATTTTCTGCAGTATCCACCAGGAAGCCATATTCATTAAGGATCTCCACCGCAATTTCACTGTTCAGCTCATTGTCTTCCACAAGCAGTATACATCTGCCTCTGAAATCTGAGCATGCCGCCGGAAGAACAGGCTTCTCCTGCTCAGCCTGATTCTGGCCAATGGCAGTCATCAGGGTATCTCTGATATCGGACATAAACAGAGGTTTCGCACAGAATGCAGTTACTCCTGCAGCCCTGGCTTCCACTTCGATGTCTGACCAGTCATAAGCAGTCAGAATAATGATCGGTGTATCGTCACCAAGACTGCGGATCTGTCTGGTGACCTCAATACCATTCATATCCGGCAGTCGCCAGTCGATGATATAAGCATGGAAGGCATCCCAAAGCTCCATAGACTGTCGTGCACGCAGAACAGCCTCCTTACCGGAAAGTGTCCATTCCGAACGCATTCCAACCCTCACAAGCATTTTTGTCACGCTGTCACAGGTATTAAAATCGTCATCTACAACCAGAGCCTTAAGACCTTCCAGCTCTATGATCTTCTCTATACGTTGGTGCTCAGGCTGAGTCCGGAATGGCAGTCGGACGATAAATTCGGTACCTTTCCCCTGCTCTGTCCGGACCTCAATGGTGCCGCCCATCATATCCACAATATTCTTGGTGATGGCCATACCAAGTCCTGTACCCTGAGTCCTGCTTACAGTGGAAGTCCGCTCCCTCTCAAAAGGAGAAAAGATCTTCTGTACAAATTCCTGACTCATACCGATTCCGTTATCCTTCACCCGGATCTCGTACAGTTCACTGCCTCTTTGGAGACCCGGATACTGTTTCAGCCGGACAGAAACGGTTCCGCCAGCAGGAGTAAACTTGATCGCATTGGACAAAAGATTCAGCAGCACCTGATTCAGTCGTGTCTTATCACAATAGACATCCTCATTTGTCACATCCATGGCATCCATATAAAGCTCCAGCTGCTTCGCATGGATCTGCCCGCTGATGATCGTCTTCAGATCATGAAGCACATCCGACAGACTGACCTCCGTTTCTTCCAGATGGATCTTTCCACTCTCAATCCGGCTCATATCCAGGATATCATTGATCAGGGAAAGCAGATGGTTACTGGAGGAAAGGATCTTTCCCAGATAATCCCGAACCTTGTTTTTATCATCAATATTGCTTACAGCCAGTGTGGTAAAGCCGATGATCGCATTCATTGGTGTCCGGATATCGTGAGACAT
>OBLO01003893.1_pt1 | contig 10289 bp, 8 predicted proteins | sample 1519401 | NCBI WGS metagenome assembly OBLO01 (sample SAMEA2602897, study PRJEB22501) | metagenome | reverse complement strand
GTCTGTCGGTGGCGCTGCTGCCGCAGATCACGGTCAAGTGTGAGGCCGACGGCCCGACAGCGGGTTTTGCTGCGACCCGCCGCCAGCCGCGCCTTGCGTTTGAGCTGTTTGTGCTGGCGCTGGCCTGCGGGATGCTGTTCCGCCAGAGCCAGCTGATTTTGCCGCAGCTGAGTGTGCTGGGCTTTGCGGACAGCGAGTTCACCGACCGCCGCGCCGAGCGCGCCGAGGCCGAGCTGGTGTGCAGCTACCTGGCCCCCGATGACCGCGTCTTTTATGTCGGGCAGGGCGACAACGGCGAGGGCTGGTTCAGCGCCGTGTTTGACTTCTACCCGATTTTGGTGGACTATTCCGGCACCGTGACCACGGACCCCGACACCGGCGAAACCAAGATGATCGGCGGCGGCGGCGAGCTGGGTCTGCCCGAATTGCAGCCCAGCGAGGGCGTGAAAAACACCTACTACCACGGTTTTACGGCAGAGGAGCTGGACGGCATCGTGCGCGGCAACGGCTGCACGGTGCTGTATATCCAGACGCTGGATGATATTTTTGTGCAAAGCTACGCCGACCTGTTCACCGACAAGCTGGCGGCGGCCCAGAGCGGCGAGACGCTGCTCTACCGCGTGACCGATGCGGGCTTTGCCCCGATGCAGATGGAGGTGAGCGCCCTGTGAAAGCGATGAAAAACTGGTTTGCGCGGCGCGGGGCACTGCCCATCACCGCGTACCTGCTGGCGCTGGCCGCCTGGCTGGTGCTGGGCGCGGCTCACTTTGGCAGCGATGCGCTGGCGAAAGCCCAGGGCCGCCTGGCCGAGGAAACGATGGCCGTGACCGACTGGCAGCTGGTGGGGCTGACCCAAAATGAGGACGGCACGCTGACCACCGTGGACGGCGACCCGCAGATGATTTTGGAAAATGTCGATGGCCGCGTGGTGCGCACCATCAGCTACACCGCGCAATTTGACGGCGAAGCGCGGGAAATGTGCCTGTACTACACCACAAAGGTCGGCGAAGATTACTCTGCCGACCGCCGGGTGTTTCCCCAGAGCGTGGGCGAGGGGCGGTACATCTACACGCTGCCCCGCACCAGCCTGACCGCGCTGCGGCTGGACCCCTGCAGCCCCGAGGAAAACAAGACCGTGACACTGACGGTGCGTGATATCACCTTAAACGCCGCCGACACGCTGCCCGCCGTGTGGCAGTATTTTGTGCCGACGTGGTACCAGGCGTTTTGCCTGGTGCTCTACCCGGCCTTGGCGGCCGCCGCCGTGAGCATGATTTTTGCGGTACTCAAAAAAGAAAAATAATTACGGAATGAGCAGATGTTTCACTTTGGGTGGGGCATCTGCTTTTTTGGTGGGGTAGAGAATGCAGGGGCCGGGTATGCCCGGTTCCTACAATCTTTTTGGCAAAGCCTTTCATTTTGCACCGTCTTTTTCGATAATTTTGCACGAATCTGTTGCTTTTGGCATTTGTGTTATATTATAATAGTTAATGTATGGGAGAATGTGCTTTTTCGGGCGTTTTCTCCGGTCTTATGTATAGGTAAAGGGACCATGAGCGAAAAAGAAAAAATCCTGATAGCGGACGATTCCGCAATGAACCGCGCTATCCTGACGGAGATGCTGGGCGACGGTTACGAAATCCTTGAAGCCGAGAACGGCCACCAGGCGGTTTCCATCATGCAGACCAACGTCGACATTGACCTGCTGCTTCTGGATATCATGATGCCCGAAATGGACGGCTTTGATGTGTTGGCCATGATGAATAAATATCACTGGATCGACGATATCCCGGTCATTATGATCTCGGCCGAGAACGCATCCAGCTATGTGGAGCGTGCCTACGATCTGGGCGCGACTGACTACATCAGCCGCCCATTTGATATGGCCATCGTGCGCCGCCGCGTCATCAACACCCTGATGCTCTACGCCAAGCAGAAGCGCCTGGTGCGGCTGGTGGCCGAGCAGGTCTACGAAAAAGAAAAGAGCAACTCGACGATGATCAACATTCTCAGCCATATCGTCGAGTTCCGCAACGGTGAGAGCGGCCTGCACGTGCTGCACATCCAGACGGCGACCGACATCCTGCTGCGCACGCTGGTCCGGAAAACCGACAAATACAATCTGAACGCCGCCGATATCTCGCTGATCAGCACGGCGTCGGCGCTGCACGACATCGGCAAGATCAACATCCCAGCGTCGATTCTGAACAAGCCCGGCAAACTGACGAAGGAAGAGTTTGACACGATGAAGACCCACACCACCACCGGTGCGGAAATTCTCGACAAGCTCCCCTTCCAGCAGGAGTCGTCGCTGGTCAAGACAGCCTACGCCATCTGCCGCTGGCATCACGAGCGCTGGGACGGCCGCGGCTACCCTGACGGCCTGAATGGTGAGGATATTCCCATTGCCGCGCAGGTCGTGGCAATGGCCGACGTCTACGACGCCCTGACGAGTGAGCGTTGCTACAAAAAAGCCTTTGGCCATGACAAGGCCATGGAGATGATTTTGAACGGCGAGTGCGGGCAGTTCAACCCGCTGCTGCTGGAATGCCTGGCGGATGCGGGTGCGCGGCTGCACGCCGAGCTGAGCCTGGCCTCCTCCGGCGGAAGCCGCCGCAACTACCTGGCCGAGGCACAGCATATCTCGGAGGTGCTGCTGCACGAGAAATCGCTGCCCGGGCAGGATCACATCCTGCGCACGCTGTCCGTGCTGCGCACCAAGGCGAATTTCTTTGCCGAAAACGCCCGCTGTGTGCAGTTTGATTACAGCGAGGCCACCGGCCTGGTGCGGTTCTCGCCCTGGGCGGTGGAGCATATGCAGGTGCCGGAAGAGCTGCATCTGCCGGACGAAGCCGATCGATCCGGCTTTGCCATCACGGATATTGATCGTATCCGTACCGCGCTGCGGGCCACGACAGTGGACCGCCCCCACGCCGAGCTTTCGATGCTGCTGCCCATTGACGGCGAGCTGCGCTGGCATCATGTGTCGCTCTGCGCCCTGTGGAGCGATGAGATACCGCCCCTTTACATCGGCGCGGTGGGCCAGGCCAACCCCGTGTAACAAGGAGCAGCGCAACGCCTGTGTCACTGCGGAATTTACCGCTGAAGAATAAAAGTGAAAATGAGAAAGGCAGAAATGATATGACGTTACAGGAATTTTATGCCCGCGTCGGCGGCGATTACAATGCCACCCTGAGCCGTCTGCCCAGCGAGGCCCTTGTGAAGAAGTTTATCCTGAAATACCCCGGCGACCCCAGCTTTGCCCAGCTGAAGGACGCGCTGACCGCCCAGGATTGGGAGCTGGCTTTCCGCGCCAGCCACACACTGAAGGGCGTGGCCCAGAACTTAGGGATGGACCGCCTGTACAAGGCTGCCGCGGCCCTGTGCGACGCCGTGCGCGGCCCCAAGCCGCTGGAAGATGAGAGCCTTTGGCCGCCCGTCCTTGCTGCCCACGAGGAAGTGCTGGCGGCAATCCGCGAACTGTAAAGCCCCCCTTGCAGGTCGGCCCTGCAGAATACTATGTGCGGCGTCTCTGCCGCTGCACAGGAAACCGGAGTGCCCCTGCCATGTATAATAAAAAGGAGAACCTCCCCGCTCTGCGGCGCACGGTCTGCTGCCTGCTGCTTACCAGTATGCTGTTGGCCGCGCTACTGGGCTTTGCCATGCCTACCAGCGCGGCGGGCAGCGATGACACGCCCCGGCGCACCCTGCGCGTAGGCTTTTACACCTACACGGGCTACCATGTCATGGACGAGGACGGCCACCGCAGCGGCTATTCCTACGAGGTACTGCAGCGCATTGCCCAGCATGAGAATGTACAGTTTGAGTATCTGGCTTACGACTGTGATGCCAACGAGGCCGCCGATATGCTGGAGCGCGGCGAGATTGACCTGCTGCCCACGCTGCGCAAGACCGACGAGCGCGCCGAGCGCTTCGACTTCTCCAACGAGCCGATCTCCAATGTAGCCACAATGCTGACCGTCAAGGCCGGCAACCGCAGCATCGTGGCGGGCAACTATGATACGTTTGACGGCATGGTCGTCGGTATGAGCCGCAGCGGCAACGGCCGCAACGAGAGTTTCAAGGCCTACGCTGAGAGAAACGGCTTTACCTACACGCCGGTCTATTTTGACACCGATGAGGAACTTTCCGCCGCACTGCGCAGCGGCACCATCACGGCGGCAGTCTCCAACCGGATGCGCCAGACCTCCAACGAATGGGTCATCGACACCTTTGACAATGAGGACGTCTACATTGCCGTGCGCAAAGGCGATGCTTCGACCCTGCGGCTTGTCAACGACGCGTTGATCCGTATGGACCGCGACGACCCCACCTGGCGCACGACCCTGTTTGACAAGTACAATAAGAACATCCACACCAGCAACAAGCTCTACCTGACCGCTGCTGAGGAAAACTACATCACGGCCCACAATGCAGCGGACAAGGAGTTCACCGTGCTGGCCAACCCGGACCGCTACCCCTACTCCTATCTGGACAAGGACGGCAAGCTGACCGGCATCATGGTAGACCTCTTTAAGCTCGTGGCGGGCCGCGCCCGGCTGCACTACAAGTTCTTGACACCGGCTGACCGCACCGAGTACAAGCAGATTCTCAATGACCGCGCGGCGGATTTTGTCATTGATTTGACCAGCGATTTTTCCACCGCCGAGGATTGCGGCTACAAACTGACGGACAGCTACCTCTCGGCGGAGTTTTCCTGGGTGTTGCTGCGCAGCCACGACGGAGACCTGCGCAGGGTGGCCGTGGCCTACAACTTCAACACCGACGCGCTGGAGCTGCCCGGCCTGGACGACTGCGCCACCGTCGAGTACATGGATTCCTTCGATGACTGCCTGGCGGCGCTGCACAGCGGCGAAATTGACGCCTACTACACGTATACCTACCAGGCCGAGCGGACCGTCTTTGACGACAAAAAGAACGAGCTGCGGTCGATGCTCAGCGACGAGCGGCGCAGTTTTTGCATCGGCGTCGACCGCGATTACGACGTGCTGCTGCGCAGTGTGCTGAACAAGAGCGTAAACAGCCTGACCCACGCCGAGGTCGTCTCCATCACCAACAAATATATCAACCTGGGCACGCAGAAATTCTCGCTGGTGCGCTTGGCGTACCAGTATCCGCCGGTCATTGTACTGACCTACCTGTGCGTTGTCGCCGCGATCGTCTGCATCAGGCTGGTGTTGCGCAGCCGCCGTTTCCGCGCCGAGGCCGAGAAGGCCCTGCACAAGGCCGAGGAAGCCAGTGCTGCCAAGACGGAATTTTTGTCGAATATGTCCCACGATATCCGCACGCCCATCAACGGCATTATGGGTATGCTGGACATTGCCGAGGAAAATTTTGACGATAAAGCACGTGTCAAGGACTGCATAGCCAAGATGCGCGGCGCGGCGTCCCACCTGCTCTCGCTGGTGAACGACGTGCTGGATATGTCCAAAATCGAGTCCGGCAGTATGCAGATGCTCAACACCCCGTTTGATTTGCGGGTGCTGCTGGATTCCTGCTGCGGCATTCTGGAAGGGCAGATCACCGAGCGGAACATGACGTTCACAAAGCAGATCGGCCCGTTCTGGCATCCCTACCTGGTGGGCAGTGAGCTGCACATCCGCCAGGTGCTCATCAACATTCTGTCCAACGCCGTCAAGTACACGCCCGACGGCGGCGAGATCAACTTCCGCGCCAAGGAGACGCTGTTTGAGGAAGGCCTTGTCCACCTGCGCATGGAGATCAAGGACAACGGCATCGGCATGAGCGAGGAGTTCATGCAGCACATCTTTGAGCCGTTCACCCAGGAACAGCGCACGAGCCGCACGACCTACAAGGGCACCGGCCTGGGCATGGCTATCACGAAAAAACTCGTTGACCAGATGCATGGCTCGCTGGATGTGGAGAGTGAACCTGGGAAGGGCTCGACCTTTATTTTACGGCTGTCGCTGCCGGTGGGCGAGTGCCCTGCCAACGCCTCTGACCCGATGGAGGAAAAGCGTGCGCCTGATTTGAAGGGCCTGCACCTGCTGCTGGCCGAGGACAATGAGCTGAACGCTGAGATCGCCGTGACGCTGTTGGAGGAACAGGGCGCGAAGATCACCGCTGTGACCAACGGCAAGGAGGCGCTGGAGGCCATCCAGAACGCCGCGCCCCGCACCTACAACGCGATTCTGATGGACGTGATGATGCCTGAGATGAACGGTTTGGAAGCTACCCGCTGCATCCGCGCGTTTGAGGGCAAAGGCCCCGACGAGGGCACGCCTATCATTGCCATGACGGCCAACGTCTTTGCCGACGATGTAAAGGCCTGCTTGGATGCGGGCATGAACAGCCACGTAGGTAAGCCGCTGGACATGAAGATCCTGATGGCCGAAATTTTGAAGTACGCGAACCGCGCCCGCTCGATTTGCTGAAGAATCTAAAGTAGAACCCGCTTTTTTCAAATTAGATTAAGAAAATGTGCCCGCCATATTGCAAAAACTATTTTTTCGGATGTATAATAGGAAGGATAGTTTTTGTGGTATGGCGGGTGCTTTTGTGTGCCCCCGAACATGGAGGGTGAATTATGGCAACGAAGTATATTTTTGTGACCGGCGGCGTTGTGTCGGGCTTAGGCAAGGGCATCACAGCGGCCAGCCTGGGCCGTCTGCTCAAGACCCGCGGGCTGAAGGTGGCCAGCCAGAAGCTGGACCCCTACATCAATGTGGACCCCGGCACGATGAGCCCCTTGCAGCACGGCGAGGTGTTCGTGACGGACGACGGCACCGAGACCGACCTGGACTTGGGCCATTATGAGCGTTTTATCGATGAAAACCTGAACAAATACTCCAACCTGACCACCGGCAAAGTCTACTGGAACGTCCTGAACAAGGAGCGGCAGGGCGCCTACCTGGGCCAGACCGTGCAGATCATCCCCCACATCACCAACGAGATCAAGAGCTACATCTATAATCTGGCCAAGAGCACCGAGGCGGACGTCGTCATCACCGAGATCGGCGGCACCACCGGCGACATTGAGAGCCAGCCCTTCCTGGAGGCCATCCGTCAGGTCGGTCTGGAGCAGGGCCCCGAAAACTGCTGCTATATCCATGTCGTACTGGTGCCCTACATCTCCGGCTCCGACGAATACAAGTCCAAGCCCGCGCAGCACTCCTGCAAGGAGCTGCAGGGCATGGGCATCGCGCCGAACATCATCGTCCTGCGCGCCGACGGCCCTGTGGGCAACGACATCAAGCGCAAGATCAGTATGTTCTGCAACGTGCGCCCCGACTGCGTCATTGAGAACCTGACGATGCCGAGCCTGTACGAGTGCCCCCTGATGCTGGAAACCGCCGGCCTGACCAACGTAGTGGCCCGCCAGCTGCACTTGCAGACCCCGCCCACCGACCTGACCGAGTGGAAAGAGCTTATCAGCCGCATTGCGACCCGCAGCAAGACCTGCACCATCGCGCTGGTGGGCAAGTATGTCAAGCTGCACGACGCCTACCTGAGCGTCATGGAGAGCCTGTACCATGCAGGCTTTGAGAACGAGAGCAAGGTCAATATCAAGTGGGTGGACAGTGAGCACCTGGTAGATCAGAACTGCTGTGCCGAGGAACTGGGCGACGCCGACGGTATCATCGTGCCGGGCGGCTTCGGCGACCGCGGCATTGAGGGCATGATCCAGGCTGCCCAGTACGCGCGGGAGAACCATGTTCCCTACTTTGGCATCTGCCTGGGTATGCAGATCATGGTCATGGAGTACGCCCGCAATGTGCTGGGCTACGCCGACGCCAATTCCAGCGAGTTTACGCCCGAGGGCCATCATAACGTCATTGACCTGATGCCGGATCAGCAGGGTGTCGAGACGAAGGGCGGCACGATGCGCCTGGGCAAGTACCCCTGCACCATCACCCCGGGCACCAAGATGGCCGAGTGCTACGGCACGCTGAACATCGACGAGCGCCATCGCCACCGCTATGAGTTCAACAACGAGTTCCGCGCCGAGTTTGAGGAAAAGGGCCTGGTCATTGCAGGCACCAGCCCGGACGGTCGCCTGGTCGAGGCTGTCGAGATTCCGGGCCGTGACTTCCACCTGGGTGCCCAGTTCCACCCCGAGTTCAAGAGCCGCCCGAACCGCGCCCACCCGCTGTTCAAGGGCTTCATCGCCGCCGCGCTGAAGTACCAGAGCGAGCACACCCCAACCGACCATCCCATGTCGCTGGGGGAATAAAATTGTAATAATAGAGCCTTCCCCCGAGGGGGAAGGCTTTTTGCTGCCCATCAATTTACAACTCTTTCACATTTTCCCCGCAATATCCCCTGCCTTCGATTCGTACTGTTATATAGAGCAGGCTCACACGAAAAAACCGCCAATATCCTGTCAAAAACCCGCGTATTTCTTGTGCGGATTTTCGCTTGTTTTATGCGCCCCTGGCGGCGTATAATGGTACATCATCGAAAGGGTGTAAATCTATGCGTAACTGGTGTTCGCGCCATCCGGTCTGGTTCATGGCGCTCTATGCTTTGTTTTACTTAACGTTTTTCTCGCTGCTAGAACACACCGTCCTGACGCCGGACCTGTGGGTCCACTGCCGGTTGGACGATGTGATTCCTTTCTGCAAATATGCCATTGTACCGTATCTTTTGTGGTTCCCGTGGATTCCGTTCACGCTGTTCTACCTGCTGTACAAGGCCCCGCGGGAGGATTTCTGGCGGCTGTGCGTGCCGCTCTTCACCGGCATGACGATGGCGCTTTTGTTCTACGTCATCGTGCCCAACGGCCTGGCGCTGCGCCCGCATTTTGTGCCGGGCAACGACATTTTCGCGCAGCTGGTGCGGATGATCTACCGTAGCGACACGCCGATGAACGTCTGCCCGTCCATCCATGTCTTCAACTCGGTCACGCTGATGCTGGCCTACTACCGCAGTGCGGTTTTTGACGCCCCGCGCCGCCGCTGGATGCGCCCCGCTGCCATGGTGCTGTGTATGTCCATCACGCTTTCCACGATGCTGCTCAAACAGCACAGCGTTATTGACGTGGTGTTCGGCCTGCTGCTGGCCTTGGCGCTGGACTATGGTGCCACGGTCTTGCAGAGCGAGGACGTCGGGCACAGGCGTCTGCCGGAGAGGTTATAAAAAACAAAAGCCTCCCTTGTTAAAGGGAGGTGCCGAGCGTAAGCGAGGTGGAGGGATTCCTGCGGCGGCACGGCAAGCGTGCACACTCCCGCAAGGTCGCAGCAATCCCCCAGTCCGCTCACGCGGACAGCCCCCTTTAACAAGGGGGCCTTTTTATTTACAGCGCATACACCAATATTCCCACAAGGATCATCGCCAGCGCAATGATTTTCTTGGGGTTCATCTTCTCATGGAAGATCGTCACGCCGAAGATCGTGACGTAGATATACCCGGTCGCTTCCAGCACCGGGCCGACGTTCAGCGGCACGCCCTTGTAGGCCAGCATCGTCAGCAGCGTGCAGCCCACAAACAGGCCGTAACCCAGAATCACACGCCAGTCGGTGTACTCAGCCAGGACGGACTTGTGCTCCCGCAGGGCGGCCTTTTTCAAAAGCACCTGTGAGACCGAGGATAAAAACGTGCTGCACAGATACAGCAGCACGTAGGGCAGCTGTGCCTGGTTCATTGGCCGCCCTCCCCTTCGTTATCGGCACGCACAAACAGCACGATGCCGCAGATAATAATGACCGCGCCGATGACCTGCCGCGGCGTGACGGCCTCGCCAAAGACGGCCAGGCCCAGCAGGATCCCCCACACGACGGTGACGGCCTTGTTGGCGTAGGCGGTCGTCAGCGGCAGATGCTTGATGACCTGCTGCCAGCCCACCGCATAGGCGACCAGCGCCAGCAGCATCAGGCCGTACAGCACGATGAACGCCGCGCTCAAAAACGGCTGCTGCGCGGCCAGCTTGCTGCACACGCTGCTGCCCGCATAGATACCCAAAATAATATGCAGCAGCAAGAACCACTTTGCCTGCTTCATGCGTTGTCCCCCTCATGCCGGATGACCTCGCGCTCGACGTACTGGGGGGCGGCGTTGGCACACATATAGATGCGGCCGACGTACTCACCCATGATGCCCAGCACGACCAGAATCATGCCGCCCAGCAGCAGCAGCAGCGCCGTGGTGGACGCCCACCCGATGGGGGCCGCCGCGCGGGTAAAGTGGTCGATGATGATATAGATAAAGTAGAGAAAGCCCGCCATGGCAAACAGCGTGCCGATGTAGGTCGCAATGCGCAGCGGCTTGACGGAAAACGACGTAAAGCCGTTCATCCAGAGATTCAGCAG
>OBLO01003888.1_pt1 | contig 10294 bp, 10 predicted proteins | sample 1519401 | NCBI WGS metagenome assembly OBLO01 (sample SAMEA2602897, study PRJEB22501) | metagenome | reverse complement strand
ACTTCCAGTTTGTTCCAACAGTTGACGGTGTATTCATACGGCACTTGTTATCAAGACCCAGGTAATCCTGCATCGGGATCACGCACCATTTTGCGGCACTTCTCATGATCAGGCTGATCAACGGCTTATTCAGTTCTGCTTCCGGTGTGTAAGTATCACAGAGATACTCGCGGGTCAGCTTCTGCTCATCCTTACTGATGCTTCCCCACCAGCCAGCAAGCGTCTCATTGTCATGTGTTCCTGTATAAGCAACACTGTTCACCGGATAGTTGTGTGGCAGATAGTCATTCGCACATCCCGAATCTCGCGAGTCAAATGCAAATTCCAGAACCTTCATACCCGGGAATCCGCTGTCCCTTACCAGCTCACGTACACTGTCCGTAACATATCCAAGGTCTTCTGCGATGACCGGTTTTTCACCCAGTGTTTCTCTTACTTTCCAGAACAGATCCATGCCCGGTCCTTTTTCCCAGTGTCCGTCTACCGCCGTCTCTGCCCCGTATGGAATAGAGAAATACTCATCAAATCCACGGAAATGATCGATTCTTACCACATCGTACAGGCGGAACACATATGCCAGACGAGATATCCACCACTGATATCCTGTTTCTTTATGATATCCCCAGCGGTAGAGTGGATTTCCCCATAATTGTCCGGTTGCGGAGAATCCGTCCGGCGGACATCCTGCAACAGCAACCGGTACATTTTCCTCATCTAACTGGAACAATTCCGGATGTGCCCAGGTATCTGCGCTGTCCATTGCAACATAGATCGGGATATCACCGATGATCTGAATGCCTTTTTTGTTCGCATAGGTTTTTAACTGCATCCACTGTTCATAGAACTTGAACTGCATATACTGATGGAATTCGATATCAAAATACAGTTCTTCACGGTAATAATCCATCGCAGGTCCCCAGCGCAGCTTGATATCATCTGCCCACAATTTCCATTCCACGCCGTCAAATCTGTCTTTTACTGCCATGAATAATGCATAATCTGACAGCCACCAGCTGTTCTCTTTTACGAACTGCTGATACGCTGCATTCTCATGTACATTACTTCTTTCGTAAGCTTTTCGAAGAAGCGGATAACGTCCTTCGTAAATCTTTTTATAATCAATACTCCCTTTTACTTTTCCCCAGTCTACAGCTTCACATTCTGCTTTTGTCAGAACGCCTTCTTCCACCAGTGCCTCCAGACTGATGAAATATGGATTGCCCGCAAATGTTGAAAACGACTGATACGGAGAATCTCCGTAGCTTGTAGGACCAAGCGGCAGAATCTGCCAGTAACTCTGTCCTGCTTTTTTTAGCCAGTCCACAAATTCATATGCACTCTTTGAAAAACAACCGATTCCGTATTCCGATGGAAGGCTGCTGATCGGCATGAGTATGCCTGCTGCTCTCTCGCTCATCTTTCTTTCCCTCTTCTTTTCTTATTGTTTTGATTTTCTTTCATTATAAACCGATCTGTTATACCGTTATCATAACTCCGTAATGATCCGATACGACCGGTGCATTCTTTCCGTTACAGATAACGTTCGAAGTGCGGACATCTGCCTGCGTATTACAGAATATGTAATCCAGCCGCTTTTCATTCTTTGCTGCTTTGCTGCGTCCATCTGCTTCACGCCACCCATCAATCACTTGTGGTATATTTTTACTCTTATTCTCGTTCACAACGAAACCTCCTCATGTTTTCTTATTGCATTCATTTATGCAACCGTTTGCGTTAATTATAGTCAAGCTTTGCATAGTTTTCAATCTATATTTCGATTATGGAACTTAATTCTACCTTTTTCACAATTTAATCGTACCTTTTTTGTGCAATTTTCCCCTGCGCCAATGCATACGTTTGCATTGTATTTCCGCAATTCAATTGCAATATTGATTTGTTTGCTGTAAAATATAAGAAAAATCCAAAAGCTACGAAAATATAACTCTAACGGAGGTTACTTACATGGCAGTAACAATTAAAGATGTGGCTGCGCTGGCAGGTGTATCCCCTTCCACCGTATCCAGAACCTGCAAAAATAATCCTTCTATCAGCGAAGAGACAAAAGAACGTGTCAGAAAAGCTATGATAGAACTTGGATATGAACCGAATTTTCAAGCAAGCAATCTCGCTTCACAGAATTCACGTACGATCGGCATCATTCTCCCTGCTTCTGCCAAAGAAGTCTACGAGAACTCCTTCTATCTGGAAGCGGTCCAGGGAATCAGCCATTACTGTAACGGCAGGCAGTATATGACGACAATTGTAACCGGCCAGGATGAAGCTGAGATTCTTGACGCTGTCCGGTCTATGTCCCGAAGCGGCAAAGTAGACGGTTTCATCGTACTGTATTCCAAAAAAGAAGACCCTGTTATCGATTACCTCTTTAACGAAGGTCTTTTATATATTCTTATCGGAAAAGCAACACAGTACACCAATCAGACGATCTATATTGACAATGACAATCTGCTTGCCGGCCGTGAAGCAACGGAATACCTGTACCAGCTTGGGCACCGCCGGATCGCCTATCTTGGTTCCGACAGTTCCCTGATGTTCTCCGCCGACCGTAAGGCCGGTTACCAGCTTGCACTCGCAAGCCATCAGCTTCCTGTCCGTCCAGAATACTGTGCGGAAGTAAAGAATGCATCAGAGAATAATGAAGAAGCCATACGCGGACTTCTGCTCCAGGAAGACCGCCCGACAGCAATTCTGGTCAGTGATGATATCCTCGCCGTCTCTTTAGAACGAGTCTGCCTGGAAACTCATCTGTCCATCCCGGAAGATCTGTCCATCATATCTTTCAACAACTCTCTGTTTGCAAGACTGACCTCCCCGCAATTAACCTCAATTGACATCGGAGCCGGTCAGCTTGGAAGTGAAGCTGCCTCCCAGATCATCAACCACATAGAAAATCCAAATCTTCCCGCAACCAAGATCATCGTTCCACACCATCTGATCGAACGGGACAGTTGTTGCAAAGTATAGTTTGAAATAAAAAAGGAAATATATCATGTAAATGCTTTCTCCCGCTGTGCGGTAAGAAAGATATTACATGATATGTTTCCTTTTTTTCCATTCTGTATTATAAAATCTTTGATAAAAATTCCTGCAACCGCGGATCCTTTGGATGGTCGAAGAATTCATCTGGTTTTGCCTGCTCTTTGATCTGTCCGGAATCTATAAAGATAACCCTGGAACCAACCTCCTTGGCAAATCCCATCTCGTGTGTTACCACAACCATCGTCATACCTTCTCTTGCGAGCTGTTTCATCAACTCCAGAACTTCTCCTACCATCTCCGGGTCGAGAGCCGATGTCGGTTCATCGAACAGGATCACATCCGGATCCATTGCCAGGGAACGCACGATCGCGATTCTCTGCTTCTGACCGCCGGATAACTGGGATGGATAAGAATCCGCCTTCTCGGCAAGTCCTACTCTTTCCAGAAGTTCCATTGCTCTTTTATCTGCCTCTTCCTTGCTCTTTCCAAGAAGCTTGATCGGAGCAAGCGTGATATTTTCCTTGATCGTCTTGTGCGGGAATAAATTAAAATGCTGGAACACCATTCCCATCTTCTGACGGTGCTTGTTGATATCCACATGCTTATCTGTAATATCCACACCTTCAAAATAGATATGACCCTGATCCGGAACCTCAAGAAGATTCAGAGAACGCAGGAATGTTGACTTACCGGAACCGGATGGTCCTACAATAACGACCACTTCTCCTCTGTGGATCTCCTCGTCAATCCCATTCAGCGCATGGAAATCCCCGTATATTTTATGCAGACCTTCTACTTTGATCAGTACATCATCTTTCTTAGTGGTCACTGTTTCTCAACCTCCTCTCCAGTAAGCTGACAAGCTTGGTAAAGATCATTACCATTGCCAGATAGATCAGCGCAACGGCGATCAGCGGCATGAATGCATCATATGTACGGCTTCGGATAATGTCCCCGCCCTTCGTCAGATCCTGTAACGCAATATAACCGGATACAGAAGTCTCTTTCAATAAAGAAATGAATTCATTACAAAGTGTCGGAAGTACATTCTTGAATGCCTGCGGCATAATGATGTACATCATTGTCTGAGCATAATTGAATCCCAGACTTCGTCCTGCTTCAAACTGTCCGTTATCGATTGACATGATACCGGAACGGAAAATCTCTGCAACATATGCACCTGAGTTAATACCAAATGCAATGATCGCAACCAGTACCTTACTGATATCCACACTTCCGAATATGATAAAATAAATGATCATCAGCTGTACAACAACCGGAGTCCCACGGATCACAGTCAGATATACCTTACAGATTGCATTCAATATCTTTAATTTGCCGGTCTTATCATGTGTCGTACGGACAATCGCAATTAAAAATCCCAAAAGGACACCAATCAATACCGCAAATATCGTAACGATCAGCGTAATTTTCAAACCGTCCACAATATATTTCCAACGATTGTCCTCTATAAAATTCAGAATAAATTCTTTTTTTAATTCCTGCATGTTCTCATCCTATTCTTTTCTGATTATTTTTTTACAATAATCATCTGTTTTCCTGTGTAATATGAATCTGAGAAATCTACCTGCTGTTTTCTTTCATCTGTAACTGTCATACCTGCTGCACCAAAATCAGCTTTTCCACTGTCTACTGCTGCGATGATAGAATCAAATTCCATATCATTGATTGTCAGTTCCATGCCAAGCTTGTCAGCAATTGCCTTCGCGAAATCAGCATCAACACCAACAATCTTGTCATTCTCATAATATTCATATGGCTCAAATGCAGCATTTGTTGCCATTACAAGTTTGCCATTGGAATGGTCAGCATCTGCCGGAGACTCATATCCTTTATCTTCTGTTCCATCGATATAATATCCGATGATCTTGTCAAATGTTCCGTCTTCTTTCAGTTCTTTGATCGCTGCGTTGAATTTATCTTCCAGCTCTGTGTTGCCTTTTTTGAAGCACATTGCATAATCTTCTTCTACATAAGGTGTCTCGAGGATCTTCAGTCCGTCATTTGCATCTACAAATGCTTTTGCAGGCTCGTTATCAATAACAACTGCATCAATCTTACCTTTTACAAGTGCCTGAACTGCATCTGCACCTTTATTAAAACGTTCTACATGATCATCACCAAAATCATCAGAGCAGTAGATATCACCTGTTGTACCTGTCTGTACACCGATCTTTGCATCTTTCAGATCATCTGCGCTTTCGATTTTTTTTGCTTCTTCTTTTTTAGAACCACATGCTGCCATAGAGAATACGCATGCACCAACCAGCATTACACTGATAACTTTTTTTAACTTCATAATCTTTTTCCTCCATTCTTTTCAATATGTGTATAAAAATACATATATATTTAATATATTATCATGTTTTAATCAAAAAACAAGTGGATAATTCCACATAATCATGAAACATTCACTTGTTTTCTTATACATTTCTATGCAATTACAGTCTGAACGATCGTCCAGAGAATGATCAGTGCCCCCAATACGATACGGTAATATCCGAACACTTTGAAATCATGCTGCTTGATATACCCCATCAGGAACTTGATCGCAATGACCGACAGACCAAACGATACGATACATCCCAGCATCAAAAGAGCAAACTCCGCACCTGTAAAATGGAAACCAAACTTGATCAGTTTCAGAAGACTGGCACCAAACATTGCGGGAATCGCCAGGAAGAATGTAAATTCTGCTGCCACTTCCCTTGATACACCGATCAGCAGTGCTCCGACAATCGTAGCTCCTGATCTGGATGTTCCCGGGATCAGTGCAAGCATCTGGAAGAATCCAATCCACAGCAGCATCTGGACACTGAGCTGTGAAATCTTTGTAACAGAAGGTTTCTTCCCTGCATTATGCTTCTCAACGATGATGAATAACACACCATAAACGATCAGCATGATCGCTACCGGTAATGGTTTGTAAAAGATCTCATCGAGAATATCGTTAAAAAGTATTCCAACTATTCCTGCAGGTACTGAGCCGATCAGTACTTTGATCCACATCTGCCATGTCAGCATCTTCTGCTTATGGCTTTTTCTCGGTGAAAATGGATTCAATTTGTGGAAGTACAATACTACAACCGCCATGATCGCACCCAGCTGGATCACTACATCGAACATTTCCATAAATGCATCACTCATACTCGGCTTTAATACATTTCCCACCAGAATAAGATGTCCCGTACTGCTGACCGGAAGCCATTCCGTGATTCCCTCCACAATTCCCAAAATAATTACCTTAATAACATCTAACATGTTGCGCTCCTTTCCTTAATCCAGCACATATTTTTCTATAAATTTCGCAACGCCTTCTTCGTCATTGGACAGTGTCACATAATCTGCTGCTTCTTTCAGCGATGGAATGGCATTCTCCATTGCCACACCTGTTCCGACTTCTTTTAACATCTTCAGATCATTGTTTCCATCTCCGAATGCCATGATCTCTTCTCTTGGAATGCCAAGAACCTTCCCAAGTTCAATCATTGCCTTCCCTTTATTGACACCTGCAGCATTAATCTCCAGATTCATCGGAAGCGCACCGGTAATCTCGATTCCAGATACCTCTTCAATCTCTTTTCTGGCTGCATCACGGTCTTCTACCGATGTAAATAATGCCTGGATCTTATCTACCGGCTGATTCATCTCTTCAAACTTTGCCCTCACATCATCCACGGGTACACGCGTAGACGTAATATAATCCGCCATCGCCGGTATATTCAGATACTTGTCAATTCTGGTCAGTGCCTCTTTGGATGCATATCCAATGCCATGATAGTAAATCTCTCTGAACGTATCATAACGTTCAAATATAGTCAAAATTACTTCTGCAATATCATACGCAAGAAGTTCTTCCACGATCACCTCGTTCTTCTCCATATCAATGACTCTTGCTCCATTTGCGGTAACTGCATAACGAATTTCCTGCAGTCCGGTCAGCTCTTTCGGAATACCGGAAAAAGGTCTTCCTGTCGCCGGCATGACAATGATTCCCTGTTCTGCCGCTCTTTTCAGTACATCTTTCGTGTATGCGGTCAGTTCTTTATTCGTCTTCAGTAAAGTTCCATCTAAATCCATACCGATCATTCTGATCTTATTCTTCATATGTAACTAATTCCTTTCTTTCTCTTGAGAACCGGTACAGATTCTTACTGATCTTATTCTCGCCCTGTTCATAAGCCTGTTCCCCGTGATCGATCATCTTCTGAACAGTCTCTTTATTGCCTGCAGGTGCAAAAAGAACCACATCCTTTCTCGGAATCATAATGATCAGATCATCCTCTAATTTGTCTGCACACACCTGCCAGATATGTTTGAAACATACGGAACTTGCTTCATGATGTCCGTCTGCCACAATTCCAAATCCTCCGTACCAGGTATTCGCAACTACAAATTCTACATCTCTGTTCAGATTTTCACAAGACTTATGATACAATTCTATGATATCACATTCCGGCGGAAGCATATTGTCTTTTAATATCTCATATGCATCTTCGGCCCTTTTGATTGCAAATACAACATTCAAATCCCCAAGAAAACTAATTACCGGAGCATCTTTTTTAGAAAAATGTTTTCCGTTCAATGCATGTGAATCTGTAAGCTCTGTTTTTACCCACGGATAGATCTTATCGCAGATATTTTCATATTTATAATTTTCTTCTTCATATTTTTTCATATTAAATATTCCTCTCTCACTTAGACATTCTCATCATTTATTTTATACACAAATCTCCTCTATGTAAACCTTTTCCGGATTTGTTTATATAAAGTTTTAAATAGCTTTAATCTGTCGAAAGAAACAAAAAACTTCTGTCTCTTCTTATGTTTCCGGTCAAAAATTTGCTTTATCTTATGTTTTGTAGTATAATAGATACGCATTCGCGAAAAGGGAAAGGATATGTTTATGATAAGTATGAAAAAGAAACGAGCATTACGATCGGCTTTGGCAATTACCATCTGTACCGTAACAATTGCTTCTGTTAATACTCCAGTATATTCGGCACCTTCCACAGATGAATTGGAAAGTACCACCTCTGGTTTAAAAGGTGAGTTAAATGATTTGAACAGCCAGTTATCTTCCTTAAGTAAGGAACTGGACAATACTTCAAGCCAGATTGAGGATTTATCTGCTAAGGTTGAAAAATCCAAGCTGGATCTCGCTTCTGCGCAGCTTGATGAAGAAGCGCAGTATGATTCGATGAAAGACCGAATCAAATTCATGTATGAAGGCGGCGGCGCATCTCTGGTTCAGATTCTTCTTACTTCAGAAAGTATGGGAGATTTCCTGAACAAGGCTGAATATGTTGCCACTATTAGTCAGTATGATCGAAAGATGCTGGAAGAATTACAGCAGGTTCGCAGTAATGTAGAAAAGAAACAGAATGACCTGGAACAGCAGCAAAGCAAGCTTTCCGGCCTTCAGGAGACATTAACCAGCAAGCGTGATGAATTAAATTCAAAAATTTCATCTACTTCCGGGGAACTGGCAGATTATCAGGCACAATTAGACCGTGCCAAAGCTGCTGAGGAAGCATTAAAGCTTGCACAGAACGATGAAGTCTCAGGATCTGTAAAGGCAGATGACACAAAAAATACTGAGACAAGCAACACTAATACCAATACAAATAACGCGAATAAAAATAATCAGACAGCATCAACAAATACAAATAACACAAATAAGAACAACACTACCAACACTAATTCTCCAACTGTTAATAATGGTAATTCAACTCCGGCTTCAACCACAGATGTTGCCCTGTTAGCGGCAATTCTCCAGTGTGAAGCAGGCGGTTATGATGGAATGTTAGCCGTTGCAACTGTTATAATGAACCGTGTGGCAAGTCCGGCATATCCGAACAATTTGCGCGCAGTCATTTACCAGTCCGGTCAGTTTGCCCCAACCTGGAACGGTTCATTGAACCGTGTTCTCAGCAAAGGTGCTTCCTCAACTGCTTATTCTGTTGCCCAGGCAGCACTTGGCGGCGCAAGACATTCTGCAGTTATAAACTGTTTACAGTTCCGCTCAGCATCTACCGGCGTATCTGGTATAAATGTTGGTGGAAATGTATTTTTCTGATTTTTAGCAGTTGATTTTGTCTCTTATGTATATTATGAAATAAAAAATAAGCCTCGTTCGGAGGCTTATTTTTTGTACGATTTATTCATACTCCATAACATCGATCCATTTCATCAGAAAATCTTTTTCCAGCCGGATATCTTTCTCAAGTTCTGCGGCAGCAACAATTGGAAGCCATTGTTCTACATACTGTCTTGCGGTATCGCTTTTCTTACAGAATAACTTAAGATAAATATCTGCACTCTCCTGATCGTGTAATGCAAACAGCAAATATGTCATTGCCGCATCTGCGCTTGCATTTCCCTGTGAAGCATGTGCCCAGTCAATCACAGTCATCTTTCCGTTCTTTTCAACAATTACGTTACTTGGATTAAAATCACCATGACACAATTTTGTATGTCTCGGCATAGATTCCAATCTAGTCAAAAGTTCATAACGCTCTGTTGCATCCAAAACTTTCAGATTTCTTATCTTATTTGCGAGTTTATCTTTTAATTTCGGTAATGTTTCTGCCGTTTTACTCTGTACTTTCAGCTGAAGATCTACAAAATCTGACATATATTTTTCAAGATTGGCACGGTCAATTTTCATCATTTCTTCCAAAGTTTTTCCTTCCCGGTTCTCAATGACCAGCGCCCATTCCCCATTAATCTGAGTTACCTCTTTTAGTTTCGGAATATCCAATCCTGTTTCTTCAACTTTCACAGTGTTCAATGCTTCATTAAATACTGCTGACTTTGGATGATCTGTTACAAATATTTTAACAACACCCTCCTCGGTCTTATAAACTGATTTGTAAGGTCTCTCTACGATCAAATTCTTCTTTTCGAGCTTCATACAGATTCCTCCTTTTTATTGAATCTTTTGCCCTTTTCCTTCTTGTTATCTGTATTATATACCTTATTGTCAGATTTTTAAATAGTTTTTTGATATTTTTTTCACTATTTTTTATCCTGCATATTTATTGTTATTTTTTTATCAATATTTTGACATAAGAAAAAGTGCAACGTCAAACGCTGCACTTTTCCTATGCTCAATACATTATCCAATCTACAAACAAAAACTCATGGATATTATATTTACGCCTTTTTTATTTTCCATAATAGCATTTCAGGTAGATTTCTTTCATCTCACTCATAAGAGGATATCTTGGGTTAGCTCCTGTACACTGGTCGTTGAATGCCTGCTCTGTCATAT
>OBLO01003882.1_pt1 | contig 10300 bp, 9 predicted proteins | sample 1519401 | NCBI WGS metagenome assembly OBLO01 (sample SAMEA2602897, study PRJEB22501) | metagenome | reverse complement strand
AGTTATTTGAACAGTATCCTGAAGCAGATCTGCTTATCAGTTCTTTTATATTCCGCACGCTAAGCGGGGAAGAAATCATTTCGGAAAAGGACTATCTTGTTCCAGAATACCAATATACAAATCATGAACAGTTCGTGGATGATATGTATCATCTGATGAATCAGCAGTTGATGTATGTGGTTTGGAACAAATGTTACAAGAGGGAAATCTTGATGGAAAAACAGATTCTATTCAAAAATTACAGCAGTTGTGAAGACCGTATCTTCAATTTGAACTATTATGAACATTGTCAGCAAGTAATATTGAATCCAAGAATCGAGTATATCTATCATTTTGAAGGTGGAAAAGGGATAACCAACCAATATAAACCGAATAAATTTGAAACCTTTAAAGAATTTTATGAATTAGCAAATGTCGTGACAAGTGATAAAGACAAACCAGGTATGGCTTCTCTTCTTTTAAAAGGAACAACCTCTGTCATTTTTTCTATTTATGAGAATCCTGAGCGGACTGCTAAAGAAAAAAGAGAAGAAGCTATGCATATCTTGAATGATCCAGCCATCCAAGAAGCTAAAAGGGTTGCATTGACTGATTCCAGCGCGAAAAAAGTAACAAAATGGCTGTATAATTTGCCGGCTCCTCTATTATTATCTGCGGTGAAAGCCGGCAGCTTTGTGGAAGTGAAAATGCCAAGCATCATGGCATTGTTGAAGAGAGTTTATTAAAAAAGTCGGAATAAGGGGTTGTGACTGTCTTTTGTCACAACCCTTTTAAAAACAAAAAATAGCTGTTTATCTATCCTTTTTCAGTCAGTAAAGAAAGAACCACTTGCATAAGATTGAAAACCGCCTCTATTTATGAGAAAATAGGGAAGATTAATAAAAGAATGGTTGAGGCAACTATAATGTACAGTACAGATCCTGAATTAAAAAAAATTCAAAAAGTAAATCTCGAAATGGCACAATACTTTGTAGATTTTTGTAAAAGTCACGATTTGTTGTGTTATTTTTGTGGTGGCGGCGCAATCGGAGCAATTCGACATAAAGGTTTTATCCCATGGGATGATGATTTAGATTTTTTCATGCCTAGAAGGGATTATGATCGCTTAGCTGAATTATGGGAAACCGGCCCACAAAAAGATAAATTTGTTTTATTAAGACCAACTCTGACGAATCACGATCGGAACTCCTTTACAACTATCCGTAACGTCCAAACGACCTTTATCAAAACGTATCAGGAAGATTTAGATATCCCTCATGGTATCCAATTAGATATTTTTCCGTTAGATACTGCACCTGAAAAGCAAGCAGAACGGAAAAAGCAAAAGATATGGGCAATGATCTATGCGCTTTATCGAAGTCAGCAAGTACCGCAAAACCATGGGAAAGTAATGGAATTAGCTGGAAAGTTATTGTTAAATAGCGTACCCGCAAAAACGAAGTATAAAATATGGAGATATGCTGAAAAGCAGATGACCAAATACAATGATAACCCGACGAATTTCGTTACAGAACTTTGTGTCGGTCCACGATATATGGGAAATGTTTATCCTGCAAAAGACTTTGAATCTGCTGTGTGGATACCATTCGAAGATACAGAGATGCCAGTACCAATTGGCTATGATCATTATTTAAGTCAAGTTTTTGGCGACTATATGCAGCTTCCCCCTGAAAAAGATCAGGTTTCTCACCATGAAGCAGTTTATATTGACCCAGAACATTCATACAAAATGTACAAAGGAAAATATTATTTAACTAAAGGAGCAGAAAAAAAATGATTACAGCTATTATTATTGCCGGCGGTGTCGGTAAACGTATGGGACAAGATATCCCAAAACAGTTCATTACAATTGAAGGTAAACCTATTATTATCTATACGTTAGAATCATTTCAAAAACATCCACAGGTCGATCGGATTTTAGTCGTTTGTAAATCTGGCTGGGAAGAAACGATGTGGGCGTATATCAAAGAATTCAATATTAGCAAAGTCCAATGGGTCATCACAGGGGGATCAAAAGGACAAGAGTCAATCAATAATGGTGTCCAGTTTTTGAAAGATTACTCTGAAGACGATGATACGATCATCATCCATGATGGTATCCGTCCACTAGTAGACGAACTGGTATTGTCAGATGTAATCGTTAAATGTAAAGAATTTGGTAACGGTGTAACCTCTCTACCTTACAACGAACAAATTTTTATCAAGAAAACAGAAGAAACGACGGAACAGTATGTCGATCGTAACACATTGCGGCGTGTCTCAACTCCACAAGCTTACCAATACGGAAAACTACGGGCAGCATATGACCGAGCAGTGAAAGAAGACATTGGTATGACTGATTCTTCCTATACGAATACCATGATGGTAGATTTAGGAGAAACTTTATATTTTGCTGCTGGTTCTGATAAAAATATCAAATTGACAACAACAGATGATCTAGAATTGTTCAAAGCATATTTAAAAATGAAAGACTAGGAGAAAGATGATGACGTTGATTAAACAACCAATGTACCAAAAAGATTTGGCAAAAGTGATCAATCATACACCAAAAATAAAACAGCTACATGGCAAATCCGTTCTGATGATTGGCGCTTCGGGAATGATCGGTTCTTTTTTGATTGATACGTTGATGGCTGCTAATGAAGAACTAGACATCAAAATCAAAGTATATGCTATGGGCAGAAACCGTCAGAAGCTTGAAAAAAGGTTTGCCAGTTATCTTGCCTTAGATACTTTCGAAATTGTTGAAGGTGACGTCACAGAGCCCTTACCAAAAGAAATTCAAGCTGACTATTTGATACACGGTGCAAGTAACACACATCCTAAGGCTTACGCAACTGATCCAATCGGTACGATCATGACTAATCTTGCAGGTACAGAGCAAGTATTGAAACATGCAGTAGCAACCCAGCCTGAGAGAGTATTATTTTTATCAACAGTAGAAATCTATGGCGAAAATCGAGGCGATATAGAAAAATTTACAGAAGATTACTGCGGGTATATCGATTGTAATACACTGAGAGCAGGCTACCCTGAAGGAAAAAGAGTCAGTGAATCATTATGCCAAGCCTATATCGCAAAACACGACCTCGACATCGTGATTCCAAGGCTTTGCCGTACGTTTGGTCCGACGATGCTTTTATCCGATACGAAAGCATCCTCACAATTTATTTTAAATGCAGTCGAACAAAAGGATATTGTTTTAAAAAGTGAAGGAAATCAGTATTTTTCGTATGTTTATGTTGGAGATGCTGTTTCTGCTATTCTTCATTTACTGCTTGAAGGAGAAAAAGGAGAGGCGTACAATGTTTCTTCAGAAAACTTTGATTTACGACTAAAAGAATTAGCACAACAGCTAGCTGATATCAGCGGCAAACAAGTAATTTTTGAATTGCCGGATGAGATTGAACAAAAAGGTTTTTCAAAAGCAAACACAGCTATTTTAGATAATGAAAAAATCAAAATGACAGGTTGGACACCACTTTTTGAACTAAAAGACTCTTTAGTCCATACCGTAGAATTAGTTAAAGGTGAGAAGCAAAATGTGTGAGATTAGTATTATTGTTCCTGTTTATAAAGTAGAACCCTATTTAAGAAAATGTGTAGATTCAATCTTAGCACAAACATTTACTGATTTCGAAGTGATATTAGTAGATGACGGTTCTCCTGACAACAGCGGTAAAATATGTGATGAATATGCATCAAAAGACAGTCGTGTCCGTGTCATCCATAAAAAAAACGGTGGATTAAGTAGTGCAAGAAATGCCGGGATTGATGTGGCACGAGGGAAATATTTAGGCTTTGTTGACAGTGATGATTATATCGAAAAAGATATGTATGAAGTTTTGTACGACAACATTGTCAAAGAACAAGCAGATCTTTCTATTTGTGGAGTATATGACTTATACGCAAGTAGGGAGCCTAAAATTTTAATGCCACAATATATGGTTTTATCGAAAATAGAAGCGATGAAAATGATTTTAGAAGCAAAAGTTGTTTCTGTTCAGGCTTGGAATAAACTATACAAAAAAGAGATTTTTGATACTATCCGCTATCCTGAAGGTGTTATCACGGAAGATGCTGCTGTTATCCTATCTGTATTAGAAAAAACAGAAAAAGTAGTTATTGACACTCAGCAGAAGTATTATTATTTTCATCGGGAAAACAGCATTTCAAGTAGTGGTTTTGGGGAGAAAGATCTTGATACAATCAATGTTTGGAAAGAGAATGAAATTTGGATTAAAGAACGCTATCCAAAATTATTACCAGTGGCACATACTAGAACTTGTTGGGCACATTTTATCGTTTTAGATAAGATTGTGATTAGTAATAGTGAATGTAGCTATAAAGGAACCAAAGAAATAGTAAGATTTTTAAGGGATAATTATTTGTTCATTTTAAAGAATCAATATTTTACTAGAAATAGAAAAATAGCGGCGACAGCATTAAAAATAAATTTAAATTTATATAAAAAGCTTTCCATATTGGAAGAAGAGAAGCATAAAAGTAAGCATAGTTAGGTGAGTGGAAAATGGATGTAAAAAAAATAAAGGTTTTTTCTGATAAAAGCAAAAAAATTTTTATAGTTGTCTTTGGAGTCGCATTGACCATTCGGTTAATTAATTTTTATAGTCTTTTGCCTTCAAAAATCGATACAGCATTATTTTCGTTGATAACTGTATGGGCCTTTGCCATTTTAATAATTGATGCGTTATCTAAGGACGTAAAAATTTATAAAACAGATTATCTTTTATTAGGATTTATATTAGCTATTTTGTGTTCTACGTTCTTTAATGGACCTAGTGGGATAATTGAAAACATTAAACTAGTCATTTGGCAGGTTATTTATTTATTTGTTGTTTATCGTATTGGAAGAGATAGTATTGATTCTGAATTTCTTACAAAATTCGAAAAATTAATTATAGGTATTTGGAATACTTTGGTTATCATTTCTTTAGGAATGTTCTTTACGCACTATTCTTACGTAGCACCTTTTGATAAATTTTATAATGGCTTTAGAGCAGGATTTGTCGAAAACCGTTTGTATGGTATTTTTTCTGATCCTAATTTTGCCGGTGCAACTTCTGTAGCAGTTATTTTTCTTGCTGTAAAGCTATTAATGACGAATAAAAACAAAATGGCAAAAATTTATAGCATAGTTACGATCCTTCTTCAATTTGCTTACATCATTTTGTCTGGATCAAGAACAGCAGAGATTGCTTTGGTATTGTGTGCTTATTTTGCTATCTTCTTTATTGTCTATAACCGATTTGGGAAGACGATTGCTTCTAAATTATTATTGGCAGTAATCTGTGGGGTTATTGGAACTGGAGCTGTTTTAGGAATTGCTGAAGCAGGGAAATATGCTGCCCCTAAATTGATCAATATAACAGCAAGATATGTTCCTAGAAAGTCTGAAAATCCAGATAAAGATCAGAATTCTATCAGTTTAAAACGGGATGATGTTGTAAATAAGGACGATGTGTCTAATAATCGTTTTGCTTTATGGAAAAGTTCGTTTGAGATTTTTCAAAGTAGTCCGCTTGTCGGGAGTTCACCTCGTAATTTAGTTAATTATGCTCAAAAAGAATTACCGAATACGTTCATTGCAACAAAAAAACAAACTTCCCATAATTTTATTTTCTATTTATTAGCAACAACAGGGCTGTTAGGGACTATACCGCTACTTGTATTTCTTGGAATTAAGATTTGGAATACATTGCGACAACTATTTATGCGTACTATAAAAGACTACGATTCGTATGTATTAAATACCATGGTAGTACTTGCAATTTTGATTTCTGCTATGTTTTTAACAGAATTAGTATTAGTAAATAAATTAGGAAGCCTCATCTTTTGGCTATATTTGGGATATATATCAAAAAAACATCCTGTGGTAGGTAAGGGAGGTATATCAGAATAATGAGAGAATTAAAGATTAAAGATATCCAACGTATAAGCGTAGAAATCCTTGTTTATATAGACCAAATTTGTAGAGAAAATCAGATTGAGTATTCATTATTTTATGGAAGTTTAATTGGTTCAGAGCGACATCAGGGTTATATTCCTTGGGATGATGATTTGGATATTATTTTGACCAGACCTAATTATGAACGATTAATCCAACTTCTTAAAAATGATGATTCGTATAAATTATTAAGTTTTGAAACGAGAGATAATTATAGATATTGTTACGCAAAATTAGTTGATCCTAATACAAAAGCGGTAACGAAGCAATATTATAGTAGTGAAGATCCTGATTTAGGAGTCTTTGTAGATATTTTCCCCTTTGATGGATTTCCAGAAAATCCAGAAGAACGAAAACAATTTGGCGATTTATGTGAACTCTATCGTGCAAACATGATGTTTACATTAAACCATTCGTACGCTATATCCAGATCAAAAGTTAAAGCAATGGTTAAAAGGGTGATTTATTATCCTAAGTACCGTCGACTGTTGAAAAAAGGAAATTACTCATTCTGGAAAAATAAATATGAAGAATTAGTGCGTAAGTATCCGATTGAACAGACGAAGTACTGTGGGTACATGGAATTTATTAATGAAGTATGGGGAGTTTTTCCGATAGAATGGTTTGAGCATTATGAGGACGTAGAATTTGAGGGGCATAAATTTAAAGCAATTAGAGATCGGAAAAAGTTTTTGGAACTGAGATACGGGGACTATATGAAACTCCCGCCAAAAGAAGAAAGAATTTCACATCATCCCTATAAATTTTATGAAAAGTAACTATATGAATTAAATTAATTTGTAATCGAAGTAAGGATGAATAAGAATGATAGACTATAATAAGATAATGATTATTACCCTAGATAAAAAATCTGTCCTTTATTCAACAGACGCAATTGAACTTGGAATAGACGTAAACAGTTATTTTAAAAAAAGAAATATGTTTGTCAAATGTTTAAATCATCTTGACAGATATATTAATACTACTTTTTCCAGAATAGCATATGGTGACTGGAAAAAAAGATTAAATGGGATAGAATTACTAATACTAAATTCACATTTTTTTTCAAAATCAGTTATCAAGTACGTAAATAAATATTATCCACATGTTCGTATTATTATTTGGTATAGTAATCCTGTTTCAGTAGATACACCTATTGACTTCTTTGATGGACTAAATTGCGAAATCTGGTCATTTGATAAAAAAGACGTTGAACAGTTTTACTTAAATTATAATAATCAATTTATTGATACGAGTAGCTTAAAAGTCGTTTCACATGAGAAAAAATATAAGTCTGAATTGTGCTTTATAGGAATAGATAAAGGACGATTAACTTATTTAACAGAACTTCAAACTTTTTTCAAAGAAGTAGGTATAGATTCAATGATCTATATTGTAGATTCTAGTCGAAATTCTTCTTCAACTTATCAATATGAAAAGCCGTTAAGTTATCAAGAGGTAATCAACTATGAAGGAAATTCGAAAGCGATATTAGATATTGTTCAAGAAAATCAAACAGGACTGTCTCTTAGACCTATTGAGTCGATTTTTTTGGGAGTAAAACTAATAACCAATAATAATATGGTAAAATATCAGGATTTCTATAATGAGCAGAATTGTTTTTTACTAACAGAACGACCTTTATCTGAACTAAAACAATTTTTAAATACCCCATATATTCCGGTACCAGATAAAATATTAGAAAAATACACTCTAAAGAATTGGATCAACAACTTTATACGATTTGATTCAGATAAATGATTATAGTTTTTTAGAAAGATGATGTGATAAAACTTGAACACGAAGGCAAAAATGGTTTTTCGTAACTTATATTATACGGTTGGAGCAAATTTCATAACTTTAGCTATTTCCGTACTATTGAATTTATTTGTGCCTAAATTGCTTGGAGTAAGGGAATATAGTTACTGGCAACTGTATGTGTTTTATTCTTCTTATGTTGGTTTTTTGCATTTAGGATGGATAGATGGTATCTATTTAAAAATTGGCGGTGAAGAATATGAAAATCTAGATAAAGATAATCTAGGCTCGCAGTTTTGGTATTTATGCCTTTTTGAGACCCTATTATCTGTAGGTGTTATTATCTTTAGTCAGTTCTTCATGCCTCCATCGTATAAGAAAATGATTTTGACTTTAACAGCAGTAGTTTCTGTTATTACGATAATGAAAACATTTATATTATATGTATTACAATCAACAAATAGAATAAAAGAGTATGCTCAATTATCTCGTGGCGACAGATATTTATATGTAATAATGATAGGAATGTACTTTTTTATAGGCGGACGAAACTTTTTTTGGCTGATTATATTAGATATCATTTCAAAACTAATCATCACTTTATGGGGAATGATGCAAATTTCTGATATGGTTTGGCAAAGAAATATACTTAAATTTAAATCTATTTTAAGAGAAATTGTTGATAATATCAATATTGGTAGTAAATTGATGTTATCAAGTATTGCAGGTATGCTTATTATTGGTTCAATTCGTTTTTTTGTAGAACAAAGATGGACAATTGAAATTTTCGGTAAACTATCTTTTACTTTGAGTATCTCTAATATGTTTTTGACGTTTATTAATGCAATAGGTATAGTAATGTTTCCACTGCTACGTCGTTCGAATAAAGAGAAACTTCCATGGTTATTTAAAACAATAAGAGATTTGTTTGTACCAATTACGTATAGTTTTTTAATTTTTTATGTTCCAGCTAGATATATTTTAAGCATGTGGTTACCAGAATATGCTGATAGTCTTCAATATATGGGAATTCTATTTCCTATTGTTATTTACGAGGGAAGAATGTCTTTATTGATAAATACCTATTTAAAAACAATACGTAAGGAAAAAACAATTTTGTTTGTAAATATACTTACTTTATCATTAACATTGTTGTTTGCTATAGTTATTATTTTCTTAGTTGGAAATATAATGCTTGCAGTAGGACTAATTTTATTTAGTTTAGCATTAAGATGTAATCTTGCAGAATTTTTCTTATGCAAATACTTAGATGTAAAAGTAGGAAGTAAAATTATATTAGAAACCGTATTAACAATCTTGTTTATTATTGGTAACATAGTATTCGACGGTGGGTTCTTAAGTATGGTTGTTTATTTAATTAGTTTCTTAGTATATATATTTATTATTAGAAAAAATTTGGTAAAAAGTGCCAAAGAATTTTGGCATCTAATGAAAGCCGATAATTAGTTTGATATTTAAGTTAATAGAAAATAAATATGTGCAATTGGAGTGAAACTTTTGGATACTATATTGGTTACTGGCGGAGCTGGTTTTATCGGTTCAACGCTAGCGAATTATTTGGGAAAAGAAAACAAAATCGTAGTAGTCGACGATTTATCAATGGGAAAAAAAGAAAACTTGGATATGGAGAAACAAGTGACTTTCATTGAGGGGGATGTATCAGATCCTCAATTGATGGAAAGAATCATGAAAGAATATCAGTTTGCCTATATTTTTCATCTAGCTGCTGTAGCTAGTGTGGCAGATTCTGTAGAACGGCCTGTAGAAACACATCGTGTAAATTTTGACAGTGCGCTTTTATTGCTTGAATTAGCACGAAAATATCAATCTAATTTAAAACGATTAGTATTTAGTTCCTCAGCTGCAGTTTATGGTGATGAACCAACACTGCCAAAAAAAGAAGAATCAGTCATCCGTCCATTAACACCATATGCTATCGATAAATTTGCAGCAGAACAATATGTTTTGGATTACTGTCATTTATATGATGTTCCGACTAGTGCTGTCCGATTTTTTAACGTTTATGGTCCAAATCAAAATCCAAACTCTCCATATAGCGGAGTCATTTCGATTCTAGTGGATCGTTACAAAAAACAATTGGCAGGAGAAAAAGCGGAATTTACTTTATTTGGCGATGGGAGTCAGTCTAGAGACTTTGTTTATATAGAAGATGTTATACAAGCACTTTTACTTGTTGCCAAGGAAGAAAAAGCTTTAGGACAGCAATTCAATGTCGGTACAGGAAAAAGCACTACGCTACTTGAATTGATCCATTCAATTGATCAAATCTTAGGAACAGAGCTAGCGCTTAAATATGAAGCGGAGCGTTCAGGGGATATTCGTGATTCCTTAGCGGATATTTCAAAAATTCGTTCTTTAGGCTATCAGCCTAAATTTGATATATTGAGTGGAATGGAACGGTATTTAAAGTCAGAAATCAACTAAAACAAAAACCAGCAAGATGCTGGTTTTTTTGTTTCGACTTAGCTTTTTAAATTAACACCTTCCATCAGTTCATAAATCTGATTTCTTAAATCAGTGGCCGGCAATTTG
>OBLO01003868.1_pt1 | contig 10336 bp, 14 predicted proteins | sample 1519401 | NCBI WGS metagenome assembly OBLO01 (sample SAMEA2602897, study PRJEB22501) | metagenome | reverse complement strand
TGCTGAAAGAATACTCGGGTGACGTGACGATTAAGATTGACGGACTTGCGGCTTCGGCAGCATCAGTCATTGCAATGGCAGGTGACAAAGTGGTCATGAGTCCTGTTGCCATGATGATGATTCATAATCCGTCCACGGTTGCGTTCGGTGACCGAGTGGATATGCAGAAGGCAATGGCAATGCTTGATGAAGTGAAGGAAAGTATCATCAATGCATATGAAATCAAAACTGGCATGAGCCGAACTAAACTTGCCCATATGATGGATGCAGAAACGTGGATGGATGCGAGGTCAGCGGTTGATTTAGGCTTTGCCGATGATGTTGACGGTAAGGTTGACGAAGACCTACCTAAGATGACTTTCTCGGAAACCACGGTGATGAATTCACTCATGGATAAAATCGCCAAGCGATGTCGTATAAAATCAGCTAAACAAAAAGAAGAACCAAAACCAACAAATACTATCAAAGCCGATTCTCTCGAAGAACGGCTATTTTTAATGAAAACATGGAGGGATTAACTTATGAACCAAATTCAAGAATTGATGGAAAAACGTAAACTTGCATGGGAAGGTGCGAAAGCCTTCGTTGAAGCGAAGAAAGACAAGGATGGCTTGATGTCGGATGAAGATGCCAAGACTTACTCTGAAATGGAGAAAAAGGTCGCTAACTTCACGAAAGAAATCGAGCGTATGCAGTCCATGGAAAACATGGAGCGTGAAATGGCTAAACCAATGTCTGAACCATTGACCTCGCAACCAATGCAAGCTGAAAATAATAACGACAAACCGAAGAAAACTGGTCGTGCCTCAAACGAGTACAAAGAGGGTGTTCTTCAAGCTCTCCGTTCTAACTTCCGTCAAGTATCAAACGTCCTTCAAGAAGGTGTTGATGCGGCAGGTGGTTACCTTGTGCCAGATGAATACGACAAACGCTTGATTGACGGATTAACTTCTGAAAACATCATGCGTTCACTGGGGACAACCATTACCACAAGTGGTGAACATAAAATCAATATTGCAGGCAACAAACCGGCTGCTTCATGGATTGAAGAAGGCGGCGAGTTAAGCTTTGGTGATGCAACCTTCGACCAAATCTTACTTGATGCTCACAAACTTCATGTGGCGATCAAGATTACTGATGAGTTGCTTTACGACAATGCCTTCAACCTCGAAAGCTACATCATTGACCAATTTGCTAAAGCCTTATCCAATGCCGAAGAAGATGCCTTCTTGAATGGTGATGGTGTAGGAAAACCTCTCGGAATCTTTGCGGAAACAGGCGGTGGTCAAGTAGCGGTGACAACGAACACGCAAAGCTCAATTACGGGAGATGAGTTAATCAACCTCGTTTACGCTTTGAAACGTCCATATCGAAAAAATGCGAAGTTCATCATGAACGACCAGACGATTGCCCTACTTCGCAAACTCAAAGACAACAATGGCGCTTACTTATGGCAACCAGCCGTTCAAGCAGGTGAACCTGATCGCCTTTATGGTTATCCGGTTTACACGTCTGAGTATGTGCCAGCGGTGGCTGCTGGCAAACCTGTCATTGCCTTTGGTGATTTCAGCTACTATAACATCGGTGACCGTGGTGTGCGTTCCTTCGACCAACTCCGTGAACTCTTTGCGGGCAATGGTATGGTTGGTTTTCTTGCCAAAGAACGTGTGGATGGCAAACTCGTCTTGCCAGAAGCCGTTCAAATCTTGAAGATGAAAGCATCCGCTGCGGCATCTTAATAATCGTGGCACTGACGTACCTCTCCGTGTTAAAATATGCTAAGCAATGAAAACGGAGAGGTTGAATTCAATGTCAGTACAAGGTCAAAAAAAGTGGGATGAGGTTCCTGAAAACATCAAGGAGTTGCTGGTAAACAATGTTTACTGCAGAAATTGTGGTGTTACTACAATTGTCGACTACGAACCAAGTCTAAGTGATGGTCTAGTGGTTCTTGAGGGAAAATGTAAAACTTGTGGTGCTCCGGTAGCACGAGTAATAGATTAGAGAGGAAGCTTAATGAATGGGCAATATCATCTAATCAATCGAAAAGGGAATAAGTTCAAGTTTTATTGGGCTCCAATGCATCCTGAAATTAACCGCACGGACTATTCCAAATGGGGAGTGGCAGTCGTTGATTTGGATTGGAAAACTTATGACCCACGTCCGCTGCATTTGAGGGCAAAACCATTAGACTATGAATTACAGCCTACTTTTCAAGTGTTGAGCTTTCCAATTATTGGTGGGGAAGAGTACCGTAATACATATTGGGTTCTCGGCTCTCACCATCTTTGGCAAGCAATTAGAGTATTTGAAAAGGGCGGAAAAGATGCTGCATGGGCATCTGGATGAGGTAATCACCTAGTGGTTGCCTTTTTATTTTGGAGAGGAGGCAACATGACGAGCTTACTTGCAAAGGTAAAAGCCAATCTCATACTCGAGCATAGTGAGGATGATGAGCTGTTGGAACGATTTATTCTGACGGCTCTTTCTTATGCCGAAAGCTACCAACACCTAACTGAAGGCTATTATTCGGAAAATGAAATCCCAGCCACGACTGAGCAAGCGATTATTATGCTTGCCAGTCACTTCTATGAAAGTCGTGACGGTTCAACCGCTGGCTTCTTTTCGGATAACGTCAATGCTAGTAGCCAAGTTTGGAACACAGTTAATCTGCTACTCAGGCTAGACAGGCGGTGGCAAGTATGAGTTTTGGGAAAATGAATCAACGTATTCAGATAGTAAAGACGGTTAACCAGAAAGACAGTGCAGGCTTTGTGACCAAACAAGATGAGGTCCTGGCAAGCGTTCGGACTTACAAGGAAGAAAAGAACGCCACCGAAAAGTGGGTCAACCTTGCGACCTTTAGCTCAGCGACTTGTTTATTTCGTCTGAGGGTAATTCCGAACCTCACTGTCACGACTGAAATGGTTATCTTGTCGGACAATGACAGGTATCAAATCATTTCAGTAGAAAACGTCAGAAATCGAGACATGTACCTTGAAGTGTTGGCGAAGAAAGTTGAGGTGAGTGCGGATGGCTAAGGCAATAATGAAGATGCCAGAGGCCTTCTTGATGAAGGTCTCAAAACTTGAAAGCAAGACGGATGAAATCTTGCCACGAGTGTTGGAGAGCGGTGCGGAGGTGGTTGAAGCCAAAGTCAGAACCAACCTTTCAGCAGTTGTTGGTGCAAATACCAAGCTTGAAAGTCGGTCAACTGGAGAACTCGAACGAGCGCTTGGTACATCACAAGCCCGTCAAGATAAGGACGGGAACTGGAATATCAAAGTTGGTTTTGACGAACCACGGTCTGACGGTGATTCCAATGCCAAGATTGCGAATATCCTTGAATACGGTCGTCACGGTCAAGCACCTAAACCTTTCTTGAAACCTGCTAAGTCGCAATCAAGGAAATCTTGCATTGAAACTATGAAGGCGAAACTCGAAAGTGAGGTGGAGAGCATTTGATTTTAGAAGAATTAAACACTTTACTTATGAACCTCGACATTCCAGTTGAAACGGGTGAATTCAGTGGTCCGGCTCCTGACGTTTATTCAGTGCTCACACCACTTTCCGATCGTTTTGAAGTCTACGGAGACAACTTGCCTACGGTTGATATTTGTGAGGTTCGCATTTCACTTTTTGTCCGTGGGAACTATCTGGAAATGAAGAAACAAATAATTCAAGCCTTACTTGGAGCAGACTTTACGATCACGGATCGGCTCTTTGTCGGTTTTGAGAAAGACACGAAATATTATCATGTGGCGATAGATGTCGCCAAGCATTATGAAATGGAGGGATAAGATGGCTACGATTGGATTGGATCAATTATTTTATGCACCGATTACAGAGTCGGCAACCACTGGTGAAGAAACATATGGAACACCCGTGAAACTTGCGAAGGCAGTCTCAGCTGAGCTGTCAGTTGAATTAGCCGAGGCGACATTGTTTGCGGATGACGGTGCATCAGAGGTGGTCAAAGAATTTAAGAATGGGAAATTGACACTTGGTGTTGATGACATTGGGCGAAGTGTTGCAGCCGTGCTTGTTGGGGCAACTGTTGACGATAACGGTGTCTTGATTTCAACGACTGAGGATGGAGGTACGCCGGTTGCGATTGGTTTCCGTGCGCGTAAGTCCAACGGGAAATATAAATACCTGTGGCTTTACCGCGTAAAATTTGCTGTACCAAGCACCAGTCTTGCGACTAAGGGTGACGACATTACCTTCTCAAGCCCAACGATTGAGGGAACGGTGATGCGCCGAAATAAACTTGACGGACAAGGCAAACACCCGTGGAAAGCGGAAGTGGATGAAAATGATACTGGGGTCGATGCAGCTACCATCAGTGGTTGGTACGCGAGTGTCTATGAACCTGAATTTACGGAAGGCTAGGAGGATACCATGACAGAAGAACGAAGTGCCAAGATAACGCTTGGTGGAGATGAATACGAGTTGATTTTAACAACCAAGGCGACTAAAGAAATCGCTGCTCACTACGGTGGGCTTGAGAACTTGGGTGAGAAATTGCTTAAGAGCGAGAACTTTGAACTAGCCCTTGATGAAATCATCTGGCTGATTACTTTGTTGGCCAATCAGTCCATCAAGATTCATAACTTGAAAAACAAGGATGACAAGAAAGACGAACTCACGACTGAGTATGTGGAGCTATTGACCTCGCCACTGGAACTAGCTGAATACAAATCAGCAATCACCGAAGCAATGTTCAAGGGAACTGCTCGGAACATTGAGAGTGAGATTGAAACAAAAAACAAAGCAGGCGAGTAAGTGACGTTGAAACATTTACTCGCCTTTACTATTACGGAACAGTGCAAATGGGCATGACACCAGATGATTTTTGGTTTTGCCCACTTGGACTGTTTCTTGATTTATGGGAATGCCATAAGCAGTTCGCGGGCATCAGCAAGCCAAAGGTTGAGATGTTCATTGATGATGTGATTCCAAGTGGGATTTAATTGATAGTTTGTGTTTAAAATATTCCAAGTGTTATAATTTATATATGTTATTGAAGAGATTCTGAGGAGGCTATGCTATGGATTACAAACTTTTTCAGGAACATAGAGAAACTAAGTACGGCATTCATTTAGTTGAAGAAACTTCACTTGATACGCTTGTGTATTCGATTGTTCATTTGAATGATACCGGAAAAGTAATTGTAGCAATTGCAATGAATCCAAGAGGCAATAAACCGATAAGCGAGGAAGAAAATCGTATAAATAATGCGAATTCTCAAAATGTTACTAAGTTGGAGCCAACTAGAAGAACCGCACTGTATCGTTTTTCTGACTTATTCGGATATAAATCTTTCAAAGAATTAATTCAGGTAGATATTTTTTCCAAACGAACAATTCAATCCAAGCAATTAGATTATGAAATTCGGAATGCTGTCGATAGAACTGAATTAGATAGATTGATTGGATTCAATAACTATGAAACTATAAAAGCGGAAGTTGAAAAAGCTGACTATGTTTTACTCGATTGGGGAGCAGGTATTCCATGGGAAAAATTTAGTGACTATAGAGATGAGTTATATCAACTTTTTGAAAATAACTTTGAAAAATGTTTTTGGTTTGGAGCAACATCTGATGGATCCCCTAAACATCCAAATTTCCATGGGGAAAAAAGACTACAAAAAATAGAAAAGTCTGAGCTAAAAAGAATTTTCTACAAAAAATAAAACATGTCGATTAAGACTGCGTAGGCGGTCTTTTTTCATGCTTAAAACAGGAAGGGGGTGAGGTTTAATGGCAGATAACTTTGGCTTAAAGATTGGAGTTGAGGGGGAGAAGGAGTTTAAGAACTCTCTTCGTGAAATCAACCAATCCTTCAAGGTGCTCGGCTCAGAGATGAAGTTGGTATCCTCTGAGTTCGATAAGAATGACAAAAGCATTCAGGCGGTTTCTGCTCGAAATGCAGTCCTCAATAAGTCGATTGATGCTCAGAAAGAGAAAATCACGACACTTGAAAGTGCCCTTAAAAACGCCTCAGACAGCTTTGGCGAAAACGATAAACGAACCCAGAACTGGGCAATCCAACTCAACAACGCCAAGGCTCAGCTTAATGGCATGGAGCGTGAACTTGCGACCAATGAGAAGGCACTCGACTCCATGGGGCAAGAAGAGGTGGACGTCACCAAAGAAACGGATAACCTTGGCAATGAACTCAAGGATACAGGTGATGAGGCTGAGAAGTCTGGAGGCAAGTTCGAGAAATTCGGTGGCGTTCTTAAAGGCATTGGTGCAGCCATGGGAGCCGTGGCTCTTGCAGCCGGTGCTGCCGCAATTGAATTAGGCAAACAAGTGGTATCAGCTTATGCCGACTATGAACAATTAGTCGGCGGGGTTGATACCCTTTTTGGTGATGCATCAAAGACAGTTCAGAAATCAGCGGATAATGCCTTCAAGACTGCAGGGATGTCCGCCAACGAGTACATGGAAACTGTCACAGGTTTCTCTGCAAGCTTGATCCAGTCACTCAACGGAGATACGGCAAAAGCTGCTGGTGTCGCTGACCAAGCCATCACCGACATGAGCGATAATGCCAACAAAATGGGATCGAATATGTCTGACATCCAAAATGCGTATCAAGGTTTTGCTAAGCAGAACTACACCATGCTCGACAACTTGAAATTAGGTTATGGCGGGACAAAAGGTGAGATGGAACGACTGCTTGCTGACGCAGAGAAAATCACAGGCAAGAAGTATGACCTTTCCAACTTTGCGGATGTGACCGAAGCGATTCATGTCATCCAAACTGAAATTGGCATCACAGGAACGACTGCCAAAGAGGCGACAGAAACCATCAGCGGTTCGATTGATGGCATGCAGTCGGCAATTTCTAACCTCATGGCAGGACTCGGAAATGCTAATGCAGATATTGGCTCACTCATTGGAAATGTGGTCGAGTCATTCCAAAATGTGCTCAAGAACATCATTCCTGTCATTGAAAATATCGTCTCCGCCTTGCCTGCGATGATTGATGCGGTCATCGGGGCAATTGGTCAGTTATTGCCAACCTTGCTCGAGGCAGTGACCTCATTGTTTTCTCAAGTTTTGCAGACGATTTTAGGCCTACTACCGACCTTGATTCCCGTGGTGGTTCAAGCCGTCTTAACGATTGTGCAAACATTGATTGAGAATCTGCCACTCCTTATTAATGCCGCCTTTCAGTTAGTAACGACACTCATTCAAGGTATCGGGGAGGCTTTACCTGAGCTTATCCCGATTACCATTCAAGCCATTATCACCATTGTGAATGGTTTGATTGAGAACTTGCCGTTACTCCTTGATGCGGCTCTCCAACTAATCATGGGACTGGCTCAAGGGTTGATTACGGCTTTACCGATTTTGATTGGTGCTTTGCCACAGATTATTACGGGAATCGTGAACTTCATTATCAGTTCTATCCCCATCATCATCCAGACAGGTATTCAACTATTGACCTCGTTGGTATCGGCATTACCTGATATCATCAATGCGATTGTGGCAGCCATTCCGGTGATTATTCAAAACATTTTGAATGCGGTGATTGGGGCAATTCCTCAGCTGATTGATGCAGGTATTCAACTCTTAGTTGCTTTAATTGGTGCTTTACCACAAATCATCACGACCATTGCGAACGCTCTGCCTCAGATTATCAATGCCATTACAAGCACCTTGGTTGGGAATATCGACAAGATTATCCTTGCCGGAGTGCAACTATTAGTAGCGTTGGTTCAGAACTTGCCGGCCATTATCTCGGCAGTTGTGAAGGCAGTCCCTCAAATTATCACAGGACTCGTGAATGCCTTTGGGGAGTACATCTCCACAATGGGAAATATTGGTCTCAACCTCATCAAAGGCATGTGGAATGGTATCGCTGATGCAGCGGGTTGGCTTAGAAGTAAAATCTCAGGGTTCTTCGGTGGCGTGGTAAACAGTATCAAGGATTTCTTTGGTATTCACTCACCATCAACTTTGTTCCGAGATGAAATCGGGAAGAACATGGCGCTAGGGATTGGCGTTGGTTTCGATAAGGAAATGACGGGTGTGGCGAAAACCATGCAAGATGCCATTCCAACGAAGCTTGATATGCCAAAATTTGATATTGATACAGGTATCCATACAGCAATTGATAGCACCTTCTCCATGCTTGATTTAGGAGCGAAGGTGGACGCACTTACCAATATTACGACTGAGATGTTCCCAGCACTCCTCAAAGCAATGGATATCAAGATTACCCTTGATGATGGAACGCTTGTTGGTCGCTTAGCTCCTGAAATTGATAAGAGCTTAGCTGTTTTGAAACGTAGAAATTATGCCTACTAATTAAGGGGTAAAAGCGCCATTTTTTATTTTGATGTATAATTTAAATACATGAAATCGGAAACGGAGAGTTATTATGGGGAATATTATTGATAATGTCATGGGGCATATTACTCCAATTGACAAAAAAGAAGTTGATGAATTTAAATTGCTTGTATCAGAGGAGGCATTTCTGACAGAAAATCGTGACAAAATCACGTTTTCAGAAGGATTCCCACCGGAATTAGCAGGAGCAATTAGCGGTTTGGGTGCTGGTGCTGTTGGAGTAGGGTTTGTGTTTGCCGCATTTGCCGGAATGAGCGGAGCGGAGATTATGGTGGCGCTTGCTGGATTTGGAGTTGCCGGAGCAGTTGGAGGAATCGCAAGTATTGCTGCTGTAGTGGCTGCGCCTATCGTTATAGTTGGTGGAGGTGCGTTCCACATTGCCAATCAGAATAAACTAGGTCATGAGTTAGAACGACTGTTTAAAGAATCAATCAAATTTGAGAAACAACTTGCCAATGACGAAAGAGAAAATGTTAGAGGCTTGATTCTAGCTACAAACGAATATCGTAAAAAGCTTGCTAATAAGCATCATGATTTGAAGAAGTATGTTTAAATGTGCTTCATAATAATAACCAAAGATCGCTTTGCGGTCTTTTTTTATGCCCAAAAGGAGGTGGTAGCTTGAATGCGTTTATTTTAGATGGAACAATCAACTCACGGACTGACCTTGGACTTCGCATCACACAAGTTCCTGTGATTCCAACAAGTGAACGAGTGATTGAAAACATTGAGGTGGATGGACGAGAAGGAGATTTGACCTTACTCAAGGGTTGGAAGGATATGACGTTTAATCTGAAAGCCGTCATCTGGGCAAAGGATGTGTGGACGGTCTGGCGAAATATCTCTCCACAAATCCTAAACGCCAAGACCATTAGCTTTTCAAACGATCCGTCAGTCTTTTATAAAATGAAAACCATTCAGGCGAGTGGGTTAACGCAAGTGCTATCGACCATGTGGGAGTTTGAGCTTGAAATTACCTGCTTGCCATTTCGTTATAAAGTAGGCGTTCCGCTCATCAATCGAACCTCATCTGGAACGGTAACGAATAGTGGTAACGTCTTTTCACTGCCACGAATCAAGGTCTATGGCAGTGGTACGAGGACACTAACGATTAACGGCAAACCTATCGTGCTCAACCTTCAATCAGAGTATTTGATTATCGATAGTGAACTGAAGGAATGTTACTACGGAGACGTGGCAACAAATAATCTAATGACAGGTGATTTCCCTGAATTTCGAGTGGGCTCTAATACGGTCACGCTAGGAACAGGTATCACCAAAGTCGAAATCGAACCGAGGTGGCGATACTTATGATGATTTTATATGAGAAAACTGAATCAAGCTTCAATCATAATGGTCTCGCTGTCCTTGATGATGCTGTTGTAAGCCCTGTTGTTACCGAACAACTCAATGGGCTTTTTTCTTTGGAATTTGACTATCCCATTCATGCTAAGGCGAGCGACAAACTTCGACCAGAGATGATTGTGAAATGCCCTGTGCCTGAACTTCAAGACCAACTCTTTCGAATCGTAGAACGTGATGATTCCATTGGTGGTCTTTTGCACATCGTGGCGCACCACATCTTTTACGACTTAGCAAAGAACCTCATTGAAGACACCTATATCGTCAACAAGAACGGTAGCGGAGCATTAACTCAACTCTTGGGGGCAACGGCAGTCGGCCACTCATTTACTGGAACTTCCAACATCACAACCGTCAATAACGTTCGCTTGGTGCGATTAAATCCAGTCGAAGTCTTGATTGATGCAGATTTGGATAATGGCTATCAAGTGCATTATGGCGGGGGGGGTGGTTGGGGGAATTTTTTTATTTTTTTTTTTTTTTTCCCCGGGGGGGGGAAAGGGGGTTTGGTTCGGGACAAGAAGAAAATAAAAGGCGACAAGATCCAGCTTGTGTTTTTTTGTTTTCTTTCTCTCCTCATGCCCGACGTCCTCGCATGATGGTTTCTT
>OBLO01003839.1_pt1 | contig 10405 bp, 6 predicted proteins | sample 1519401 | NCBI WGS metagenome assembly OBLO01 (sample SAMEA2602897, study PRJEB22501) | metagenome | reverse complement strand
TTCCATGATCCTTGATTGCTTCCAAACTGGAGCGCGTCCCCGTAGAGGAATGTCCGCGTCATCGGCTGGCTCTCGGCGTCACCGAGAACCGGCGTAATATCAAGCGCTTCCACCGTTTCCCCGTCATTCTCAACAACCTCTGCCAGAACGGTATCTCCCTCTGCCGGAGCAAGTGCCTCATCACTCATCACAAGACGATCTGACGCATCCTCCGCATCCGGAAGGTAAGTCAGCGTCGCAAGATTTTTCCTGTCGGCACTGTTCGTATTATAAAGGGAAACTTCGATGGTATCCCCATCGTCCGCCAGTGTCGCCGCCTTCGGATTCTTCAGATGGACTGTAAATGTCACATCGTCCGCCTCATCAAGAGAAGCTTCCCCGTTATTGATCAGCTCCACGGTGATCGTCGTCGTATCGATCCCGCCCGCAAATCCGGTGCTGCCTTCTGCCTTCACATAGTCTTTTCCTGCTTCCGCAGTTCCATCCTCTGTGTAATAATCCACCTGGCTCACATACTGGATACCGCCGGTGCGTTTTAAGACAAGCTGTGCCTGTCCCTCTGACCGGTCCACACGGAGGTCCGACACTTCAAAGCCGATCTCACTGTCGATCGCTTCTTCATTATCGGTAACGCATACCGTCAGACGGTTTGCGGAGTCGTTAAATTCCGCCCCGGAGGCGTCATAGATCATAGCCAGAAGAAATTCCTCTGCCTCATGCTCATCATCGTCCACTGCGGAGATCAGGATATCCTTTACCCACTCACCATCCGCAAAGGTAAGATCAACGAATAAGGTGCCAAACGGGTCCTCCGCCTCTGTGTCAAGCTCCGTGTAGGACACTCTTGTAGCCTCCGCAGAGCTCGAAGTCGCGATCCATTCGGTATCGACCGGATCCTCCACCCTAAGCTTCACATCGTTCCAGCTCACTGCGTTCGCGGTGTTTAATTCTCCTCCATCTTCCTCCATCTCTGCCGCAGCAGGTGTCAGGGCGATATGGGCAGTTGCCTCCCCATCCCGGCCGCCGAGACGGTACACCGTGAGCTTCTTTTCCTTTTTCTCTCCCTCTTTTAAGTAAACTGCATTGTCCTTAAACGCAAAGACACCGTTCGGAAATGTTTCGATCCAGTCTTCCGTCTCACTGATCCCTGTTCCGTCATTTCCGGCTACGGTCTGCCTGCCGCTTTTCGGTTTGATATAACCGTATGCTGGCATACCGCCCTCGGCCGCCATAGCAGCCGCAAGAAGGACTGCCGTCCCCTGCCTCAGCCGCGATTTCCATTTCTTTCTCATATGATCCCTCCCCAAAATCTGATCTCCTGCTGCATAAAAAAGAATCTATCTTTTTGTGTGTTTTGGAATTCTTCAGAAGCTGTTGTACAAAAAAAGCCTCTATACATATATTGTACAGAAGCTTTCTTTTCATGTCCTCACCCCTAAGTAGTAACCTTTGAGGGATTTTTTTCACTGAAAAAGCTTTTCCAGCTGCCGCCTTTTATCGCGGCTGCTGCCGCCGATCTCCAGCTTTGCATAGATGTTTTTCATGTGGGTCTTCACTGTGTTTTCGGTCAGGAACAGGCGTCTGGCAATCTCCTGGTTGCTGATGTATTCCGCTGCCAGTCTGGCGATCTCGAGCTCCCGCTCCGAAAGCCCTGAGAGATCATGTCCGGGAGCTCCCGGGAGCGTCATTCCCTTATAACGCCCGCAGATCCCAGCGATCTGCCGCAGATCATTCTGATAAGCCGGCACATCCGAAAAGGTTTTCCACAGCTTTGCCGGAAGCTGATCCATGTTTTCCACAAACGGCATGTAGATCCTGTCAACAAAGGCAAGCTCCGCAGCTTTCTTTAACGCTGCTTCCGCCTCCTGTTCCTTTCCAAGGTGTGAAAATGCCGCCGCGAGCTGGATCTCCAGATAGATCGCAGGCATGACATAGACCACCCGGCTTCCGAGAAACTGCTTTTCCATGCTTTCTTTTCTCGCCGCAAGCTTTGAGTATTCTCCCCGCGCCAGCAGAACCTGATGGTAGATCGTAAACGCTGATGCCATCGCTGCCCCTAACACGGAGGAGCTTTCCAGGAGACCATTCGCAACCCACGGCACGATCTTCTCCGTCTCCCCGCGCAGAGCCGAAATAAAGCTGTCGCAGAGATCCAGACTGTGGATCATGATATACTGGCGGTTTTCCATCAGCTCCCGGCGGAAGCTTTTCCTCTCCTCCTCGAGCGTCTCAAACCCGCCATTCTTTTCTGCCATCCGCATCTTCAAAAAGAGACAGCAGGTCCGGATCCCCCACTGGCCGTAGCGCTTTGCCGCGTCCACTGCCTTTTCCATGGCGATCAGCGCATCTGCATCCATCCCCCGGTCAAAAGCAGCCTCCGCCGCCATCATGTGCTCTGCCCCCTGTCCATGTCCCTCTGTCAGGCGGTAATAATATGGCATGCACTCATACATCTCGTCCATTTTCCGGTCAAGGGATCCGCTGCCGCTGTGATACAGCCACAATACCGACGGCGAACCAAACGTCCAGCTGTTCGTGGTATCAAGCGTCACCGCCTTCTCCCTTATCAGGCTTCCCGCTTTCCGGTGAAGGATGCTCATAGCGGAGATCTTGTTGTATTCCAGGAAGCTCATATTCATATAAAATTCACCGAAATACTGGTTTCTCTGTTTTTCGTCGATATCTTCCGGCTCTTCCATGCAGGAAAGGAAAAATTCCTTCATCTTCATCATCTCCGGCATCATTCCAAAGAAAAAGAACCGCCGCATACAGATGATCTGAGCCAGATAATGCTTCTTTAAGATCTCCGGCGGACAATGCTCCAACCAGACCTTTAACCGGTTCCGGTACTCATTGCTCTGCCAGGAGGACTGGGTCGTCTCCAGCGCCCCAAGCATGGAATCATAGTCTCCGGCACGGTAAAACGTCTCGATCGCCTCCGGGATCTCTTTATTTTTCATATACCAACGGCCAAGATTCCGTAAATACTGATCCTGCTCCGTTTTTGGAAGCTCACAAAACGCCTCCCTCGCACACGCAAGCAGCATATGATGATAGCGGTAGATTCCCGTCGTCCGGTCGCAGCTGATAAACGCGTTTCCCGCAGTCAGGTCCTCCAGAAGCTTTTCACAGGAATCTCCCCATAAAAACTCCGCCTGCTCCGCGGTAAATCCGTCTGACACGGACATGACCCGGAGAAATTTTTTATGAAGCTCGTCTACCGTGTCAAAAAACAGCTTTCTCATTCCATCATAGATGGACTCTCCATCCGAAAGCAGCCGTCCGCTCGAAGAAAGCTCCTTAAAATTCAGATAGATCATGGAGATCCAGCCCTCTGTCATTTTGCTTAAGCTCTCTCCCTGAGCTTCACTTAAAGTGACAGAACAGTGCTTCGCGTACTGAAAGATCTGCTGTTTTTTCAGGCACAGATCCTCTTTCCGGATCTCTAAAAGCCGGCGTCCGAGCTCCTGCTTTTCCTGTCCCTCAAAGACCTCACTCCGGCTCATGATGATAAGGCGGAACTGTTCCGGCAGCTGTTTGATCAGAAACAGGAGAAATTTCCGGATCGGCTCTTCTTTTACAAGATGGAAATCGTCTAAAACCAGATAGATATCCCGCGTCTCACTCTCCAGACCGTCAAGCAGGATCTCAAGAAACAGCGCTCTTGCCGCATCGTTTTTCGGCATTCCCATCTCGACGAATTCCTGTCTCAGCTTTGGAAAATTCCGAAAACTCCGGCAGAAGCTGCTCCAGAAGATACTGCCCTCATCCGCCAGCATGTTCAGGCGGAATATAAGCGCAGAACTCCCAAGTCCCTTTAAAAAGCTGGTGACCGCCGTGGTTTTTCCGTATCCCATCGGGGCAACCACCGTCGTCACCGTATATTCCGGAATACTTTCCAGGATTACCTTCAGGCTTTCCTGTATGTAAATATCGTTCAGTTTCCCCATGTCCATGCTCCCTGTAATAACGAAATGATCTAAGCATATTTTACCATATCATGGTAACTTTTGCGAATGGTTTCAGCGCCAGACATGAGCACTTGCTGCAGGTCACATTTTTCCGCTGTTAAGCCGACACCCCCTGGATCCATAACGTCAAAACAGCATATACCTTCCAGAAATTCTCCAGAAAATACATGCTGTTCTTTTGTTCACAGATGTCCGCCAGCCTCAGCCGGACACCCTGCCATATTCATATGTTATGTAAACCTACATTAAGCCTCCGGCTTCTCGTAGCTGCGATGCATGGAGAAGGAATCCATATCGTAATTCTTTAAGTTCTCCCATACTCCGCGGCCGTCTGCCTTCGCAATCACAGCGTCACGGTCTTTCTTGAATGCCATCTCCTGTTTCAGGTTGCTCGGTCCGCCTACGCAGCCGCCCTGGCACATCATACCCTCAATGAAGTCTTCCGGAAGTCTGCCGACTTTGAGAAGAAGAAGGGCTTTCTTAACCTCAGCCGCACCGCTGCAGCGCGCAACCTTAACATCTGCGCTCTCGCCTTTTTCCTTGAAGCACTCGATCACTGCGTTTGTCACGCCGCCGCCATTGCCGAAGCGTTTTCCGAAGACACTGCCTTCCTGCTTTGTCTCCTCAGCCGGCTCAAGCTCAACTTCTTTTCCGCGCAGCATTTCGATGGCCTCACCGAAGGTCAGAACATAATCCGCATTGTTCTCGATGGACTTGTCAGCCGCCTCAGACTTCTTTGCCATACACGGTCCGATAAATACGGTAACTGTCTCCGGATCGATCGCTTTTAACATTCTGGATACCGCGCACATCGGGGATACCGTTGTGGACATATTATCGATCAGAGTCGGGTAGTGTTTCTTGATCATATTTACAAATGCCGGACAGCAGGAAGTTGTCATCTTCTTGCCTTCCTTAAATGCCTCTGCCCATTCCATTGCCTCGTAAGCTGCTGTCATATCAGCACCGGCAGCAACCTCTACCATATCGGTAAAGCCAACCTTCTTTAATGCAGTACGCCAGCTCTCCATTGTGATATTCTGACCGAACTCACCTTCAGCAGCCGGAGCAACCATGGCAACGACCTTCTTGCCGGCCTTGATCGCTTCGATCACCTGTACAACATATACCTTGGAGGAAATTGCACCGAACGGGCAGCTTCTTACGCAGGCACCGCACTGGATACATTTCTTTTCATCAATCTGGCAGATTCCGGTCTCCGGATCCATTGTGATCGCATCTACCGGACATGCACGGCGGCACGGACGGATCAGCTCAGCGATCGCATTGTACGGACATGCCTGAGCACAGCGTCCGCACTCTTTACAGATACTCGGATCAATATGGGCACGGTCGCGGCCGATCGAGATCGCACCAAAGTTACATGCGTTCTGACAGGCTTTACCCATACATTTCTGACAGTTATCGGTTACAACGAATCTTGTGATCGGACACTCCTCACATGCAGAAGAGATAACCTGAATGATATTGTCACTCTGTTTGTCACTCGGACATTTTCCTTCCGCGAGACGGACTCTCTGACGGATGATCTCTCTCTCCTTATATACGCAGCAACGGAACTGTGCCTTCGGACCCGGGATCAGTTTGAACGGGATATTGTCTCTCTCTTCCTCGAGTCTGCCCTCAAAAGCCAGCTTGGAAACTGTGCGCAGCACGTCATACTTGATCTTAAGCAGTGCCTCATCGTTGGTTTTCATACCATTTCCTCCTAAATTTTGAATCCTCTATCTTACCTTAATTTTTAATGTTTTCGCATCATATTATCGCATATCCCCCTTTGCAAAGCAAGTCGGAAATTGTATATAATCCAACGCATTCCGGAGAAAAACCTTATTTTCTTAAATTGTATACAATAAAGTACAGGCTGCGAAATCCCTTGTATTTTCCTATGTTTCTCTGTCTTTCTGTGTCGGATATTTGTTCGCAGTATGCGGCTGCCCAGCACCGCTTTCTTTGTCTCTTTTTTTCACAAAGTCAGATTCCGGTTCCGCCCCTTTCCCGTCACTCCGCTTCCTATTATTTTCGGTTTGGCATATGCAGCCTTCGCCTTTAAAACATGTTTTTCCCAGTCTCATGTTGGATTGACATTCTCAAATCCCCATGATATATTCTATTTAGTTCGGTCGTGCTAACCCCAAAGGTCATCTGTCCTGAGGGAAAAGACGAAAAGAATCTGATACGGGAATATCTGTCATATTCAGGATCCCCGGTATGCTCTTTTCGTGTGCATACCGGGGATTTATCATTCACGCAGACAGTGGGACAAGACCCGTGTCTGTCAGATTTTTTTCAGGAGGAACTAAGTTATGAGAAAAATGTTATCCGTCATGATGGCTGCCGCAATCGCGGGATCTCTCCTTGCAGGCTGCTCATCATCCACAACCGAAACAACAGCTGCCGCTTCTTCCGCGGAGGGGACAACGACTGCCGCTGAGGAGACCACAACGGAAGCCGCTTCCGAGTCTGCTGCCGAAAACACCGGTGATGAGACCGTTGTCCGTGTCGGCGGTTTAAAGGGTCCGACAACCATGGGACTTGTAAAGCTCATGGATGAGGCCGCAAACGGGGAGGCCGAGAACAGCTACGAATTCACAATGGTCACCGCAGCTGACGAGATGACTGCCATGGTCGCAGGCGGAAAAGTCGATATCGCCCTGCTTCCGGCGAACGTCGCAAGCGTTCTCTACAATAAGACAAACAAAAATATCTCCGTGATCGATATCAACACTCTCGGCGTTCTCTACTTCGTATCTGCCGACAGCTCCGTGACAACGATCGATCAGTTAAAGGGAAAGACCGTATATCTTCCGGGAAAGGGAACTACTCCGGAATACGCACTCCGCTATGTGCTCTCCGCCGCAGGACTCGGAGAGGATGATGTAACTCTTGAATTCAAGTCCGAGGCATCTGAGGTTGCTTCCGTCCTCGCTGAGGATCCGAACGCCATCGGTCTTCTTCCGCAGCCATTCGTAACTGCCGCTCTCGCCCAGAACGAAAAGCTCTCCATCATCATGGATCTCACAAAAGAGTGGGATAATGTCCAGGGCGAAGGTTCCGGAAGCCGTCTTGTAACAGGTGTTACCATTGTAAACAATGATTTCTTAAAGGAGCACGAGGATCTCGTTGATACGTTCTTACAGGAACATGAGACATCCATCGCCTTCACTGCGGAGGATCCGGATGCCGCAGCCGAGCTCATCGCAAAGGCTGAGATCGTCGCAAAGGCTCCGATCGCGAAAAAAGCGCTTCCGTACTGCAACATCACCTTTATCTCCGGTGATGAGATGAAAACAGCACTTTCCGGTTACCTTCAGGCTCTGTACGACCAGAACCCGGCCTCCGTCGGCGGTGAGCTGCCGGATGATAGCTTCTACTATGTAAAGTAATTGTGACTGCGAAAGTTCTCAACAGTTACAAGCATTCATGCCGACTATGAAAAACGAGGTATGGCTGGCAAAACAGTCATACCTCATTTCTATATCGCCGTTTATTCTCACGGAATTTAGTTTACATAAGTCAGTTTAATCGCTTGAGCCATGAGAAATATCTGTTATAATTTGTAACTGTTCAGTAGGTCTGCGCACTTGCTGCGCTGACCGTAAGAAAACATAGGCTGGAAGGCAAAAATCCCATCAGCGAAGCTGATCTGGAATGGATTTTTGCACGTAACTATGAAGGCACTGAATAGTTACTATAATTTTATTATTACGATTACATGTAGAAATTCAACCGCTGGAAAACAGCATTGATTTTTATTACACTTTATGGAAGGAGACAGCCGCCATGGATCATCGTTTTTCCGGATTTCTCCGCAGGCTCTCGATCATCCTTTTCTGGATCGTTCTCTGGCAGGCCGCTGCCGCCCTGATCCGGAATCATATTTTCCTTGTGGGACCTGTCGATACGCTGCGGGCGCTCTGTGAGCAGATCGTTCTCCCGGACTTCTGGTCCGCCATCGCGTTTTCTTTCTGGCGGATCAGCATCGGATTCTTTCTGGCATTTTTTCTTGGACTTTTCACCGGATCTCTGGCGTATCGTTTTCCCATCGTGGACGAATTCTTAGAGCCGCCGGTGCAGCTTATGAAGACGGTTCCCGTCGCCTCCTTCGTGATCCTGGCACTGATCTGGACCGGCTCTAAAAACCTCTCCGTCTTTATCTCGTTCCTCGTGGTCTATCCCATGATCCATGTGAACACGAAAGCCGGGCTGATATCTGCGGACCGGGAGCTTTTAGAGATGGCGGAAGTCTTCCACATCCCGTTTATCCGCCGGGCGCTCTATATCTACCGCACAGCACTCTACCCGTACTTAAAAAGCGCCTGCCGCACCGCTCTCGGCATGGGATTTAAGTCCGGGATCGCCGCCGAAGTCATCGGTGTGCCGGACGGTTCCATCGGCGAGGGGCTGTATCTCGCGAAGATCTATCTGAGCACCGCGGAGCTCTTCGCGTGGACGGTTGTCATCATTCTTGTGAGCAGTCTGTTTGAAAAGGGATTCCTGTGGATTCTGAAGAAATGTGCCGGAAAGGGGGCCAATGTGCATGAGTCCGATAAATAAAAAAAATGACACTGCCCTCACACTCCGCTCCGTCACCAAATCCTACGACGGACAGCCGGTTCTCTCCGATCTCTCCCTGGAATTTTCCTCCGGAACTTTCTACTGTCTGATGGCACCATCCGGAAACGGAAAGACTACAATGTTTCGTCTGATCCTCGGACTTGAAAAGCCGGATTCCGGTGTGATCCTGTTCGGTACATCAGCAGGGGATACCGGCAATAACGATATAAAAGCATCTTCCGGCACGGTATCAAAATCTGATCCTTGCAGGATCCGGGGAATGCGTCCCCTGATCTCCGCCGTTTTTCAGGAAAACCGTCTTCTGGAAGGCTATACCGCCATTGAAAACCTCCGCTTCGCTCTTGGAAAGCGATATTCCAGCGAAGCTCTGACCGCATACCTGCTCCGTCTTCTTCCGGAAGACGCCCTGAATAAGCCTGTCTGTGAATTTTCCGGCGGCATGAAGAGGCGTGTCGCGATCCTGCGCGCGATCCTCGCACCGACCGATATCATTCTCATGGATGAGCCGTTTACCGGACTGGACGCAGATACCAGGCAGCTCACGATCGATCTGGTCAAAGAGCTCTGCGCCGGAAAGCTCCTGATCATCGCTACCCATGCGGAGGACGACGCAGAGCTTCTGGGTGCGAAGATCATTCACTTATAAGTCAGGAAAACCATTTCAACTGGCTTCTAATTTCTCAACCATATCATCCAATCTGCCAGTCTTTAACCACTATATATGAAAAAGAATGTGCCTCGCGTGATCGCTTGCGACAATCTACATCTTCGCGCGAGTGCGCATCATTTTAAAAAGCGTTCTCCTGTCCGGTCATCTCATCAACAGATATCCCTCAAGAAAACGCTTCTCTATTATTTACGCACTGTGCAGACAGTAACAGATTTCTCTCTATCTCGCCCCTAACAGCTTATCTATCTTCCTCATATGGAAGAAGTAGACCACGAACATTGAACATCCCGTAAACAGCCACGACGCCACATACACATTCATCAACATATCATAAGTCGTGAACATGCGGAATATCGTTGTGAGCCAGATCAGTCGGAATACGACCGTACCGAGAATCGTGATGACGGATGGCTCCAGAGACTTTCCAGTTCCTCGCAGGCAGGAACTTGCAACCTCATATGTCGCAGTTAAACCTTCCAAGGCACACACACGATCCATTCGTATGATCCCGTATGCCGCCACCGCAGCGCTCGTCGTATAGATGCTGACGAAAAAATCTTCCCACACGATAAAGATCACGCTGAGGATCTCCGTAAATCCGAATCCAAAGAGCAGACAGAGCCAGAAGATCTTTCTGCATCTCTTCATGTTGCCCGCACCAAAGTTCTGACTTGTAAATGTAACCGCCGCCTGGGCAAATGCACCTGCAATATCATATGTAAAATACTCAAAATTCAGCGCCAGGGATGAACCCGCGATGGCCGCCTCACCGAACATGTTGATCCCGCTCTGGATAAACACGTTGGAAACAGAAAAGATCGCACCCTGAATTCCTGCCGGGATACCGATCGCCAGCACCTTTTTCAGCTCATTTGTATCGATCCGCATCCTGTCAAACCGGAAGCTGAACTCATCATTCCTGCAGTACAGATGGGAGATAATGAGGAATGTGCTGACCACGTTGGAGATCACCGTGGCGATGGCAACGCCCGCAACTCCCAGATGGAATCCGATCACAAGGAGCAGGTTTAAAATTACATTCAGCACGCCGGACACGATAAGGTAGCACATCGGTCTCCTCGTATCACCGTAGCTTCTGACAATGGCAGCACCAAAGTTGTACGCGACCATAAATGGAATTCCCACAAAATAGATCCTGATATAT
>OBLO01003835.1_pt1 | contig 10411 bp, 10 predicted proteins | sample 1519401 | NCBI WGS metagenome assembly OBLO01 (sample SAMEA2602897, study PRJEB22501) | metagenome | reverse complement strand
CGACGCTCTTCCGATCTCGTTCGAGGAACTGGAGTATTTAACACTTGGAACGCTTCGGAAGGCAGTCATGGAAGGTGACGTGGACAACGGAACCGTGATGGCTGGACAGATTGCAGGTATGGTGAAGAAAGAGCAGACCTGTAAGGAAATGATTGAAGAAATGATGGCCCAGGCGGAGGCGCTTTTGGGCAGAAAGTAGAGAGTGAGTGTAACGCTATGAGCAAAATTGCATTTATTTTTCCGGGTCAGGGCGCACAGACCACTGGCATGGGACAGGATTTTTATCAGGAAACGGAAACGGGACGCGAGATGTTTGAGAAAGCAAGCGAGATCCTTGGGTTTTCAATGACCGATCTTTGCTTTGATCCGGCGCAGACGGACCGTCTGAATATCACGGAGTATACGCAGCCGGCGATGGTAACCGCCAGCCTTGCGATGATGCGTGTATTTATGGAACGTACCGGAATCCGCCCGGATGTGGCTGCGGGCCTGAGCCTGGGAGAGTATCCTGCAATGGCGGCTGCAGGCGTTATGTCTGACGAAGATGCCATCCGTACCGTGCGGCAGAGAGGTATCCTGATGCAGGGCGAAGTCCCGGTTGGTCAGGGCGCCATGTCTGCCGTACTGGCGATGGATGCAGAGAAGATAGAAGAGGTGATCGCGCCGATCGAGGGCGTGCAGATTGCCAACTATAACTGCCCGGGACAGATTGTTATCTCTGGTAAGACAGAGGCGGTTGCCGAGGCAGGAGAGAAATTGAAGGAAGCGGGCGCAAAACGCGTTCTTCCGTTAAAGGTAAGCGGACCGTTCCATTCCAAGATGTTAGTGGGAGCTGGCGAGAAGCTTGGAAAGGTACTCGATACCGTTGAGATTCATACGCCGGAGATTCCGTATATCGCGAATGTGACGGCAGATTATGTGACCGATGCAGCCGATGTAAAGCCGCTTCTGATGAAGCAGGTTTCTTCCTCCGTCCGCTGGGAGCAGACGATCCGGAAGATGTTAGCAGACGGTGTGGACACATTTATTGAGATCGGACCGGGTAAGACCCTGACTGGTTTCATGCGTAAAATCGACAAAAACGCGAAGGCGTTCAATATAGAGAAACTGGAAGATATCGACAAAGTAAAGGAGGCGCTTGGATGTTAAATGGAAAAGTAGCAGTTGTGACAGGTGCCAGCCGCGGCATTGGCCGTCAGATCGCTATTTCGATGGCGAAAGAGGGCGCTGTGGTGATCGTCAATTATAATGGTTCTGCGGCAAAGGCAGAGGAAGTCGTAAAGGAAATTACCGAGGCAGGCGGACAGGCGGAAGCCGTTCAGTGTAATGTTTCGGATTACAGCGCGGCGGAGGCGTTCTTAAAGGACATTATCAGCCGCTATAAGAGAATTGATATTTTAGTCAACAACGCGGGCATTACCCGTGACAATCTTCTGATGAAGATGAGTGAGGAAGAGTTTGACGCTGTTATCGATACGAACTTAAAGGGCGCATTTAACTGCATTAAGCACGTATCCCGCCAGATGTTAAAGCAGAAGGGCGGACGCATCATCAATATTTCCTCTGTTTCCGGCGTGATGGGAAATGCGGGACAGGCAAATTACTGTGCGTCCAAGGCGGGCGTGATCGGACTGACCAAATCCGTGGCAAGGGAGATTGGAAGCCGTGGTATCACGGTCAACGCGATTGCACCGGGATTTATTGATACGGAAATGACCGCCGTTCTTCCGGACGATGTGAAGAAGGCGATGGGCGAGCAGATTCCGTTAAAACGTTTCGGTACGACCGAGGATGTAGCGCAGGCAGCCGTATTTCTGGCTTCTGACCGCGCAGCCTACATCACAGGACAGGTTCTGTGCGTGGACGGCGGAATGGCGATGTAGGGAAAAGGTGCTTTACAGATAGGCACTTTTGGAACCGAAAGTGGCGTACGATAACGTAGTGGCAGCAGATTTTGCCGATTTGGAATGCGAAGCATCGGCAAAATCGTGTCGCAGTTTGCACAACGTGTGAATTGTGACGATAGAAAGGCAGGTTTTTAGATGGAAAATAAGACACGTGTAGTAGTAACCGGTCTGGGAGCGATCACTCCGGTTGGAAATGACGTAGCAAGCTTCTGGCAGGGATTAAAGGATAAAAAAGTCGGTATCGCGCCGATCACATATTTTGATACAACCGATTATAAGGCAAAGCTGGCAGGCGAGGTGAAGGATTTTGATCCGAAGAAATACATGGATCCGAAGGCAGCGAGACGTATGGAGCCGTTTTCCCAGTATGCGGTAGCGGCAGCCGGTGAGGCGATCGCACAGGCGGGTCTGGATATGGAAAAAGAGGATCCGTTCCGCGTGGGAACCAGCATCGGTTCCGGTATCGGAAGCTTACAGGCGATGGAACGTGAGCACAAAAAAATGCTGGAAAAAGGACCGAACCGTGTGAACCCGCTGCTCGTTCCGATGATGATCAGCAACATGGCAGTCGGCAATGTGGCAATGCATTATGGTTTAAAGGGTAAATCCATCAACGTGGTAACTGCCTGTGCGACCGGTACGAACTCTATCGGTGAGGCGTTCCGCTCGATCCAGTACGGCGAGGCAGACGTGATGGTAGCCGGTGGTACCGAGTCTGCGATCACACCGCTCGGTATGGCAGGGTTCGCGGCCCTGACGGCTCTTTCTACCAATGATGACCCGGAGACGGCATCCCGTCCGTTTGATAAGGACCGCGATGGTTTCGTCATGGGCGAGGGCGCTGGTATCGTAGTTCTGGAGTCCTTAGAGCACGCGCAGAAGCGCGGCGCAAAGATTCTGGCAGAGGTAGTCGGCTACGGCGGAAGCAACGATGCATTCCACATCACTTCCCCGGCAGAGGATGGAAGCGGCGCAGCGTATGCGATGGAGATGGCGCTCAAGGATGCAGGTATCGCACCGGAGAAGATTGATTACATCAATGCACATGGAACCAGTACACACCATAACGATCTCTTCGAGACGATGGCAGTGAAAAAAGCGCTGGGCGATCACGCTTACAAGGTAAAAATTAACTCCACTAAGTCGATGATTGGACATCTTTTAGGTGCAGCGGGCGGTGTTGAGTTTATCGCCTGCGTGAAATCCATTGAGGATGGATTTGTACACGCAACCGCAGGTTTAAAAGAGGCAGGCGAGGGCTGCGATCTGGATTACACGATGGGCGAGGGTGTTCCGATGGATATCCACTATGCCCTGACCAACTCCCTGGGATTTGGTGGTGTCAATGCCAGCCTGGTAATCAAGAAATTTGAGGACTAAATATAATTTGAGGACGTTTTTGTGTGGATGATTGAATGATTGGAAGCGGCGCACTGGAGCTGGCGGAAGAGACTTGCAGCATACAAAAAGGATGTCTGGGAAAGCGAAAGAGGTAACTGAAATTATGATGGGAATTAAAGAGATCCAGGAGATCATCCCGCACCGTCATCCGTTTCTTTTGATCGACTGTATCGAGGAAGTGACACCGGGCGAGGGCGCGGTTGGATATAAAAATGTAACATACAACGAGCCGTGGTTTGCAGGTCATTTTCCGCAGGAGCCGGTCATGCCGGGCGTCCTGATCGTGGAGGCGCTGGCGCAGGTCGGCGCGGTTGCGATTTTAAGTGAAGAAGGAAATAAGGGCAGGACGGCATATTTCGGGGCAATCAACAACGCAAAATTCAAGAAAAAGGTAGTTCCGGGCGACAAGTTAAAGCTGGAGTGCCATATCATCAAGAGAAAAGGACCGGTCGGCATCGGAAGTGCGACGGCAACCGTCGATGGCAAGCTGGCTGTTTCCGCAGAGCTGACGTTTATGATTGGCTAATAAGTGAGGTTGAATAAGAGATGTTTAAAAATCTGTTTAAGAAATCGTATACTTCGATCAATACAAACGACCACGGTTCTGCCGGCGTAAGCCGTGCGGAGAGTGCGAAAGCAGATAAAAGGGCGGCAGAGGCAGCACAGGAAAAACCGGAGAAGATTCCGAGCCGTCCGACGGCGATGACGCCGGAAAGTCTGCGTTCTTTATGGCGTAAGTGTAATAAATGTGAGAAACCGATTCTGGTGCAGGATGTCAAGGACAACCTGTATGTGTGCCCGCGCTGCGGCGGATATTTCCGGATGCATGCGTACCGCCGGATTGAGATGCTGATCGATGAAGGTACCTTTGAAGAGTGGGATAAGGAGATGTCTGTGGTCAATCCGCTTGCATTTCCGGGCTATGAGGGCAAGGTTGAGGCAGCCAGAGAGAAAACCGAGTTAAATGAGGCGGTTGTCACTGGTAAAGGAAAGATTCACGGTTATGAGACTGTGATCGCGGTCTGCGACTCCCGTTTCCTGATGAGCAGCATGGGTCACAACATGGGAGAGAAGATTGCCCGTGCGGTAGAGCGTGCGACCGAGGAACGGCTTCCGGTTATCATCTACGCGGCTTCCGGCGGCGCGAGAATGCAGGAGGGCATGATCTCCCTGATGCAGATGGCGAAAACTTCCGCAGCCTTAAAACGTCATTCCGAGGCGGGACTTCTCTACATAAGCTTTATGACGGATCCGACCACCGGCGGCGTAACGGCAAGCTTTGCGTCCCTGGGCGATATCATCCTGGCAGAGCCGGGAGCGCTGATTGGATTTGCGGGTCCGCGTGTCATCGAGCAGACGATCGGCCAGAAGCTCCCGGAGGGCTTCCAGAGAGCCGAGTTCCAGCTGACACACGGTTTTGTGGATCAGATCGTGGAAAGAAAAGATCAGAAGCGTGTTCTGGGACAGATTTTGAAGCTTCACAGCCAGGAGCATGGCTGGGAGAAATGGAACGACGAGGCGGAGAACCACACAGAAGCAGCATCTGCATCCAAGGCAGAAAAAGCAGCTTCTGTGGAGGAAGGCAAGTTAAAGAGCCGGAAAGCACCGTTCTCCGGTATCATGCGCCAGAAGACCTTAAATAAGATCGCAGGCCGAGAGAGAGACGCCTGGGAGGCAGTACGCCAGTCCCGTAGCGCCGGACGTCTGAACGCCAGCGATTATATCCGGATCCTGTTTGACGATTTTACCGAGTTCCACGGCGACCGGTATTATGGCGATGATATGGCGGTCATCGGCGGTGTGGCATCCTTCTATGGAATGCCGGTCACGGTCATTGGACAGGAGAGAGGTAAATCCCCGAAAGACAGCATGAAGCACAACTTCGGCATGCCGTCTCCGGAAGGATACAGAAAGGCGCTCCGTCTGATGAAACAGGCGGCGAAATTTAACCGTCCGATCATCTGTTTTGTCGATACGCCAGGTGCATTCCCGGGTATGGAGGCAGAGGAGAGAGGCCAGGGCGAGGCGATTGCCCGCAACCTCTTTGAAATGTCGGATATGAAGGTGCCGATTCTGGCGATTATCACCGGTCAGGGCGGCAGCGGCGGCGCACTGGCGCTGGCGGTTTCCAACGAGGTATGGATGATGGAGAATGCGACCTACTCGATCCTTTCTCCGGAGGGCTTTGCTTCGATTCTGTGGAAAGATGCCAAGAGAGCCAGCGAGGCGGCGAAGGTCATGAAGATGACGGCAGAGGATCTGTATGAGCTTGGCATGATCGAGCGTATTATCTGCGAGGATGAGCCGGCAACCGATGACAACATCGAGGAGATCGGACGCATCATCGACCGCCATATGCGCGAGTTCTTCCAGTCCTGCGCGGAAAAGACACCGGATGAGATCGCGGAGCAGCGGTATGAACGTTTTAGAAAAATCTAAAAAATAGATATTGAAAGGGGGTTGCCGCGCGGCGGTCCCCTTTGTGAATATAGGAGATCGTATGAGTACAATTTTATCACAGTTAAAACCGCTGAAAATTGGTGATCTGACGGCGAAGCTTCCGATCATCCAGGGCGGTATGGGGGTTGGCATCAGCCTGTCCTCGCTGGCAGGATCCGTGGAAGGGGCCGGCGGCATCGGCATTATTTCCACTGCCCAGATCGGTTTCCGGGAGCCGGATTTTGCCGAGCATCCGCAGGAGGCAAACCTACGCGCGATCGGTTCAGAGTTGCAGAAGGCGCGCGCGATCGCGAAGGGCGGCATCGTGGGCTTTAATATCATGGTGGCGACGAAAAACTATGCGGAGTACGTTAAAACGGCGGTCAAGGCGGGCGCTGACCTGATCATATCGGGCGCAGGACTTCCTGTTTCCCTGCCGGAGTATGTGAAAGGGACGGCGACGAAGATTGCGCCGATCGTTTCCTCCGTTAAGGCGGCGACGGTCATCTGCCGGATGTGGGACCGCAAGTACCAGACCGCACCGGATCTGGTGGTCGTTGAGGGACCGCTGGCGGGCGGACATCTGGGATTTGACCGTGAGAAGCTGACCGAGCTGGAGGTAGACACGCCGCACGCAGCCGAGACATTCCATCAGGCGGAATATGACGAGGAAGTGCGGGGAATTATCGCGCTGGTTAAAAAATACGCGCAGAAATATGGCAAATCGATTCCGGTTGTGACGGCTGGCGGCATCTACGACCATGCGGATGTGATGCACCAGATGGAGCTTGGCGCGGACGGCGTGCAGGTGGCAACCCGTTTTGTGACAACCGAGGAATGCGATGCACCGATGGCATATAAGCAGGCATATCTGGATGCGAAGGAAGAGGACATCGTGATTGTCAAAAGTCCGGTCGGCATGCCGGGACGTGCGATCAAGAATGCGTTCTTAAAAGAACTGGAAAAAGGAAGACAGGCAGTGACACACTGTTACCAGTGTCTGGAACACTGTGATCCGGCGAAGATCCCATACTGCATCACGCAGGCACTCGTCAATGCCGCCCGCGGTGATGAAGATCATGCTCTGATTTTCTGCGGCGGAAACGCGTGGAGAGCAGAGAAGATAGAGACGGTTGAGGGCGTGATGCGGGCGCTGTGCGAAGGGTAGGATAGATTTTGGCAGGGTTCAGGGATGAGCCAAGATGAAATTTGCAAATAGTTCAGTGTAAAATGCAAAAATATAAAGAGAGGGCTTGCAAAATGCAGCCCTCTTTTGTGTATCCAATCATCCCCTAAAACGATTTAAACAAGCATAAATCTCCTGCACGCGCGGCATTGCCAGTCCCATGGCGGCATATGAAGCATCGCTGAACACAGAGAGCCCGTCTGCTTCATAGGCTTTTAAGAGTGTGGCAACCGTTTCCTGTACGGTGCAGCGCTCCAGAAGCCCTTTTTCCAGGCAGTAGCGCACCATCTGGGCAAGTGCGGCGGTCTGCTCGCTGTCGGCAAGCTGTTCGACGAAGCGCAGATCGACCGGCTCTTTGGCAACCTGGAAAGAGTGTTTGTCGTGGACACGGACTTTGATACGCGTGTTCCGGTCGGAATTTCGGTCAGCTTCGCGGCGTCCTCCGCGACCGCGTTCAAAACGTCCTGCATCGGAGGCGCTGCCGCCGCGATTGCCAAACCGTCCAGAACGACCGCTGTTTTCGCCCTCTTCCTGAGATTCACCTCCAGCTTCTGCGCGGCTGTCGCCAAAATCCAGCGCCATCGCGCCCACAGCCCGTCCTGTTCCGCCAGCCGCCAGCTTCCGTCCAGCCGTCGGGAGCTTGAACCCAGGCGCCTGGATGGCGGGTTTGGAAGCCTCCTGTTCGCATGCATTTTTTACCATCTCCGTGATATCAAACGGGCGGTATGCATCCATCTGGATAATAGTGTCTGCGATGAAGAAGTAGGCGCCGGAGCTTCCGGCTACGAGGACGGTGGAGATGCCTGCCTGCTTGTAGAGATCGCGGGCGCGTTCGATGAACGGGGTGATCGGCTCTTTATCGCGGCTGACGATGCGCTGCATCAGGTCGTCCCGCAGCATGAAGTTGGTAGCGGAGGTGTCCTCGTCGATCAGGAAAGCGCGGGCTCCTGCTTCAATGCTTTCGATCACGGCTGCCGCCTGGGAGGTACTGCCGCTGGCATCGGCGGTGGAAAAGTAGGTGGTGTCTTTTTTGTTCGGCAGATCCCGGATAAAGAGGGAAATATCAACGTGGTTGATGCTGCGTCCATCCTCGGCGCGCAGCTTGACTGCGGTTTCATCGGTGATGACATATTCACGTCCATCCCCCGGAATGTGGTTGTAGACGCCGGATTCCAGCGCTTTTAGCAGTGTGGATTTGCCGTGGTAGCCGCCGCCTACGATCAGGGTGATGCCGCGGTGGATTGCCATGCCGGAGATCGGACCGTGTCCCGGAAGATTCAGAGTGATTCTTAAGGAATCTGGAGAATGGAACGCCACACTGCCCTTCATCGGACGGTCGGAGACGCCGGTTTCACGCGGCAGGATTGAGCCGTCTGCGACGAAGGAGACGAGGTCCAAGCGTTTCAGCTCATTGCGGATAAATTGCTGGTCGTCTGCCAGCGTGATGCGTTTTTTGATTTCAGCGGTGTTCTGGCGGCGGTAGAAAAAGACGTTTTCGACACAGCCTGGAAGAAAATCAAAGAAAATCCGGATCAGTTCACCGGAGTTGATGGTGCGCCCGAATGCCGGGAAACCAACCTCAAAACGGGCTGTAATCTCATTTCTCCCGATCTCGCAGGCGGTCCGGGAGAGGACCTCCTGACCGGGGCGGCTGGTGGCGATCAGACCACTTTTTCCAGAACCTTTTGCCTTGAAAGAAAGACGACCGATTTCACGGGAAAAACAGCGGAGCAGGTAATCTTCAAGCGCTGTTTTTTTCCACGGCGTATCAAAGAGTTCTGCCGGAAATCCGGCTTTCGCGTGGCGGACCTGGATACTGACCTTGGAAGGAGACGCAAACGGGTCACCCTGTACATGGTCGATGGATAAAATATACGTATTAAAATCATAAGCGCCGCGCACGTCCTTGTAAGCCGGATAGCTTTTGTGATCGATGGAGGTGAGGAGACGCTTTAAATCTGCGGATTGTTTCATTCTGAATACCTCGTTTTCATAATATTAAATCATATTTCAATGTCTTCACGGTTTTTGGCAGGAGAATCCATATAAAATGGCCTTTTTCAAAGAATATCTGTCATGTGAAGCAGATGATAGTTCTTATTTTAAAGATCCAAATTCTGAAATGCAAGCGGAATGGACGAAAAGAAACGATATAATTGTATCTATTTATGATGGTGTATATTTGGCGTCTTTTTATACTTGTCTGAGTATAAAATGTTCTGAGCGTACCATATGACAGTAGGGAGGTAGATGCATGTTAAATGCACTCTGGGCGTTTATGATGCTTACGGGGCTTGGCTGGGCGGCGGTGCATGGGACGCTGGGGGCGGTGACGGAGGGAATGCTTGCAGCGGCGGGGGATGCAGTCTCGCTGGGAATCACGATGCTGGGGGTGATGGCGTTTTGGACGGGAATTTTGGAGATCGGACGGCGGGCGGGGCTGATTGAGCAGTTGTCGGCGGGGATGCGGCCGGGGCTTCATTTCCTCTTTCCACGCATTCCAGCGGGTCATCCGGCGCTTTCTTCGATGGCAGCCAATATGATTGCCAATATGCTGGGGCTTGGCTGGGCGGCGACCCCGGCGGGGCTTACGGCGATGAAGGAGCTGGAAGAACTGGAGGAGGAACGGAGAGCGGCGGGGGATCCGGCGGCGGTCACACAGGGAACGGCGAGCGATGAAATGTGTACGTTTCTGGTCGTAAATATTTCATCGCTGCAGCTCATTCCTATCAATATGATCGCCTACCGGAGCCAGTACGGATCGGCGCATCCGCTGGCAGTGGCCGGTCCGGCGTTCCTGGCGACCTGTGTCAGCACGCTGGCAGGAGTGGCGGTGTGCCGCGTGATGTGCAGGAGAAAGCAATATAAATCAATAAAAAAGGATGGCTGGAAATAGAAAACGCAATTTGGCGTCATGTAGGGGAAAAATTTCACACAAAAAACAAATTTATCCCCTATAATGCCCTTGTTAAAATAAGGGGCTCTGGAAACAGATCCGTTATCATAGAACGCGGATTCAAACCATACATATAAAACAAGTATAGACACGGGAGCCGTCAAATGCGCTGCATCAATTACCTCTCTGAATACCTGGTTCCGGTTGTTTTGTTTTATATCGTTGGGTTTGCGGTGCTTCAGAAACGCCCGGTTTTTGATGATTTTATCGAAGGGGCGCTTGCGGGGCTTAAAACGGTGGCTGGAATCCTGCCGACGCTGGTGGGACTGATGGCGGCGGTCGGCGTGCTTCGGACCTCCGGTTTTCTCGATTTCCTCTCCGGGGTGCTGGCGGGACCGGGGGACTTTTTGGCTATAACCGCCCCGGGGGGTCCCCCCCGTCTTGGGCGGCTGGGGTTCCGCTCCGCGGGGGCCGGGGTGGCCTTTAGATATTTTTAAAAATATCGGCGCCAGTCTCGGGGCCGGGCGCGTGTGTGTGGGTTTTTGTGAGAGCACCGGAGACGCTCTTTTTTATCCGGTGTGC
>OBLO01003832.1_pt1 | contig 10416 bp, 10 predicted proteins | sample 1519401 | NCBI WGS metagenome assembly OBLO01 (sample SAMEA2602897, study PRJEB22501) | metagenome | reverse complement strand
CCTGTCCGTGGACTGGCGGGTTGAAGAGGAGCCGCGCCAGCCCCCGCCCGCCGCGCGCGCCCCCCCCCCGGGCGGCACCCGGGCCCCCCCGGCCGGGGCCCCCGGGGGGCGCCGGGCCCCCCCCCCCCCGCCCGTGTGGCCCCCGGCCGAAACGGGGGGCCCCCCCCCACCGCCCCCGCCAGCCGCTCTGTGGGGAACACCACACAGAAGCGCCCGCCCCACCGCAGCAGCCAACCGGCGGCCCGGCACACATCCTCCAGCGTACACACCACCTCCGACCGGGCGACACTCCGTGTCTCCTGCGGAGAGACACGCCCCGTCTCCGGCGGGAAGTAGGGGGGATTGGATACCACCAGATCGAACCCGCCCGCCGGGGGCAGGTCCTCCCGCCGCCGCAGGTCCCCCTGCCGGCACAGCAGCCGCTCCTGCCAGCCGCTGCGCTCTGCGGTGCGCCGGGCCAGACGGCAGGCGTCCTCCCGCAGCTCCAGCCCGGTGACGGTGAGGGACGGCTCCCGTGTCAGCAGCAGCGCCCCCAGCAGCCCCGTCCCGGCTCCTAAGTCGCAGACCCGTTCCCCACGGCGCAGGACGGGAAAGCCCCCCAACAGAAAGGTATCCGTGGAGGGGCGGAACAGACCGTCATCCCAGTAAAAGCCCTGATCGCCCCGCAGCCGGTCCCAGTGCTCCATGTGTACCCCTCCTTTTCTCTGGGCAGAGATACTTATGATATTCTCCACCATCCGTAAAATGGCAGCCGGTATCCTGCCGGAATCATTGATAGTATTGTACCACGGGGAGCGCCTCCGGCGCAAGACGGCAAAAAAACACCGGAGCATCCGCTCCGGTGTTTTTCGTCCTTGCTATGTAATTATTCAGCAGGGCTGATAGCGCCATTGGGGCAGGTATCGCTGCAAGTACCGCAGTCCAGGCAGGAGTTAGCGTCGATCACATAATGATCGTCACCCTGAGAAATGGCACCAACAGGACATACGTCTGCGCAAGCACCGCAGCTGACGCAGCCGGAACCGATCTGATAAGCCATGGGAAGCACCTCCATTAAGATTTGTACTGTTATTGTATCATGAAAATGAAAAAAAGCAACCCCTTCCCCTATGGAAAATTTTGTTTTGCCGATTTTTGCGGCGATCAGGCGAAATTGGACAAAAAACGGACAGAAACAGGACGGCATCCGGACAGGAAAAAATGCCCGAAAACGGGACAGCCGGACAAGGCTTTTGTCCAAGAGAGACTGCAAAAAATGCCGGGAGACATTTTCTCTGACCCCGGTACATAGAATGGAGGGTATGGAAACGGAGAGGAGTGGAGCCCATGGAGCGAAAGCCCGATATCGACGATCTGATCTTCGGGGACGAGCGCCCGATAAGTCAGCGCTGAAAATGGAAAAACAGGACGCCCCGTATCGGCGTCCTGTTTTTATCATTTAGCGGTGAGGAGGTAACTCATGCCGCTCCAGAGGGTGAAATAAAGGGTTACAGCTGTACCCGATTCTCCTTGGTCCAGGTGGTGAGACCCAGACGGGGATACCGATGACGCAGAGCCTCGATCTCCTCCGTGCTGCCGCCCATGAGGGAGATGCGATCGACCTTGGCCAGATCGGCGGCGGGCATCGTGTGGTTGGAGGTGGCCCCGCAGGCCTCGCAGTGGTAGTACTTACCATCCGCCATCAGAGAGATCTGGCTGCTGCCGCAGACGGCGCAGCGATTCATTTTCGTAACCAGTGCCATATTCAAACAACTCCTTTCTCTTACTGTCTATACTTTACCACAGGAAATGCAATTTGTAAAACGCATCATTTTCATCTGAAACATGAGAGTTTTTCATACATTAAACATTGTATACAACCTGAAACGACGGGCAGAGGCAGGCCGTTGGCGAAACAATACAAAAGGCGAAAAGAGCGCTCAAAAGGGAGGCTTTCGGAAGCTGCATACCTACCTGAGAGGGGACGGGGAGAGGGCAACTGTAAGTATAGCGGGACGAGGGCAGCTGTAAGTATAGCGGGACGAGGGACGGAACATAGCTGGCGAAAGAAGAGCGGGGCCGTTGGGAGTATGGAGGGGGGAGCGCCGGGGGGATCGGCGGATCTGCGCAGGAAGAAACGATGGAAGCAGCGGTGTTGGGGCAGGAAATATGTGGAAAAAATAGCTGGATGCGGTGAGGGAGCGGTATACATGCAAGGGTGAATATAAGAGGATGATATGCGGCGAAAATGTATATCACCGGCAGACAGACAGGAGAATATACAAAAGAGCGCATACAAAAAGTGCGTCGCTGCGTGACCATTCGCAGCGACGCACTTTTTGACCCGGACGGCATGAAGAAGGAAAAGAAAGAATCTGCCGTCCTCGACCCACTCAACGGCTGGGGAACATGGTCCGCCGCAACCACATGGCAGACAGGATCATCCAGCCGGAGGACTTCCGATCCGGTGCTGTATGATCGTCCTCTTTACGGTACACGCAGAGATATGTACCGAAAGCCCTCTGAGATGGTCTTAGTATACCACAGGAGACGGTGGACGTAAAACGAATGATTCTCATAAAAAGCATGAGAGAATTTCATAGATGGACAAAAAAACACCGCCTGCCTGATGGCGGGCAGGCGACAGAGGAGGTAAAGGTTCAGCCGTGGGGGGACAAATCAAGACCACTATGGACTCGATGGAAAAGAAATTAACTGGTAAAGGTTCAGCCGTGGGAGGTAAATCAACGGGGGATAGGAGGCGGCACACTGCGGGCGGTAGGAGCCTGATGCCGTGCCGCAGGGTGGGTCAGCGAACACTTGCACGCACAGCCAGTGCAGCAACGAGATCCAGAACGAACGATCCAGCCAACATCCAGTCCAAAAACATAACCGGGTCTTCCTTCAGATCATTTTTAGAGCCGAGGTTCCCTGGAAGCGGTTGGCCAACCTGCTTTTTACCACCGATGAACGAGGGCAAGCGCGGTTTTGAGGGGCAGAAATTCCCCCATACTGCGGGGGCCCCTCGACCATACGGCAAGTATGGTCGAGGGGCTTTCCTTGGCTGAACGAATTTCTGCTCCGACAAAACTGCAAAGCACCTGCCAGCGATGGGTTTTCGAGTGTTTTTTGAGATGCAGGTGGGTCAGCGCCCACCACGGTGAAAAGCAGCGGAAAGACGCACTGTCAGGCGTGTTTGCCCTTGTCCATCGATGGTAAGTTCGTTGTAGAATATCATGCTCCTGCAAATAAGCAAAGAGAATGAATTTCATTGATCTTATGAAGAAAAGTTTGCAGATAGGGGGCGGGATATGGTATGCTGGAAAGCAAGGAGGCGAGGAAATGGACTTGACCAAATATCAGGTATTTCTGAAAACCGTGGAGTGCGGCAGCTTTACGGCGGCCGCCCAGCAGCTGAGCTTCACCCAATCCGGCGTCAGTCACGCCATCAGTGGGCTGGAGGAGGAGCTGGGGGTAACACTGCTGAGCCGCAGCCGGGGGGGCGTGACCCTGACGGCGGACGGTTGGGCGCTGATGCCTTATATTCAGGAGATCTGCCGCCAGCAACGGAGCATCGAGGAACGGGCCAAGGATCTGCAGGGACTGGAGACCGGCGTGGTGCGGGTGGCGGTGTTCACCAGCGTGTCGGTGCAGTGGATGCCCTACATCCTGAAAAGCTTTCGGGAGCAGTATCCCAACATTGAATTTGAGCTGCTGCCCTCCAACTACAACACGGAGATCGCCCGGTGGATCCAGGACGGCACGGCGGACTGCGGCTTTCTGGTGCTGCCCACGGAGGCGAATCTGGACTGCTGGCTATTGCAGCGGGACCAGTGGAAGGCCATTGTGCCGTGGGATCATCCGCTGGCGGGGCGGGAGCCGTTTCCGCCGGAGGCACTGACCCAGTATCCCTTCATTCTGCTGGAGGAGGGAGACGACTACGAAATTCAGGAGGTGCTGGACACGCTGGGAGTGCAGCCCAATGTGCAGTACCGGGTGCAGCAGGATCAGGTGATTTTGGCCATGGTGTCCTGCGGGCTGGGCATCAGCATCATGGAGGAGCTGATGCTGGACCGGAACGAATACCCGGTGGTGGCCTGCTCCTTCGCCAAGCCCTTTTACCGGAACATCGGCATCTGCGTCAAGGACAAGCGGGCCATCTCCCGCTCCACCTACCGTTTTGTGGAGCACGTGCGGCGGTGGGTGCTGGAGAAGTACAGCGGATGAGCCATACGGCAGCGGTTGACAGGGCGGGGATACACCATATATATAATAGATACCCGGATTTTTTGACAGGGCGGGGAGGCGAGGCTTGCTGCCGGGACCAGAACCGTAACTCATCAGAATAGGAGGCGAAACCATGGTTTTTATTGTCGTGATCTCATCGGTACTTTTGGCTGTTTGCACCTCATTGAAGCCGATCTATCTTCAAAATGCCATTGATGCGGTGGATGCGGGCACAGGCGGCGCACTTACGATGTTTCTGTGCTATGTGGCCAGCATTCTGGGCATCCTGCTGTTTGAGACGGCCCGGCAGCTCAGCACGGGGAAATATCGGAACAGCAGACTGTTCAGTCTCAAACGGAAGGTCATGGCGCATATTGTTTATATGCCGCCTCGGAAGTTCCAGGAGGAGCAGGGACAGAACTATGTCACCACACTGAACAATGAGATCGAGATGCTGGTGGACAGCTACTATGTCACCCGCTTGGAATTGGCCTACAGCATTCTGGTGTTGGTCACCTGTGTGATCGCATTGCTATATATCAACGGCTATCTGGCCATGATCATCATCGTTTCCACCGTGTGCCCCATCGTGGCCTCCGCCGTGCAGGGGAAGGCACTGGAAAAGCGGACCAATTTCTATACGATGGCCCTGGAAAAGCTCAATGTCATGATCGGCAATCTGATCCACGGGTACCCCACCATCAAGGTAAACCACATAGAGCGGGAATACCTGCAAACGCTGGAACAGGATAACGAGAAAGCCGCCCACGCAGAGTTTGCCAAGGCGAAAACAAAAATTCGGGTGAATATGATCATCGGCCTGCTGTCCTACATCGGCGAGGCCGTGATGGTGGGATTCAGCATTTACGAGATCTCCAAGGGGCGGCTGTCCGTGGGCGCTTTGGTGGGTGCGCTGCAATTATCGGAAATGCTGGTGATCCCCACCAACAGCATTTCCTATCAGATATCGGAAATGCGGAGCGTCACCGGTATTCGCCAGAAGATCCGGCAGCTGCTGTCTGTTCCTGACAGCGCTGCGGCTTCGTCGGCAGCTCCCACGATCGAGTACATGGAGCTTGACGATGTGTCCTTCCGACATGAGGAAAAGGTTATTCTTTCCCATGCGAATTATCGGTTCGAGGCAGGGAAGAAATACCTGATTTTAGGCGAAAACGGAAGCGGAAAGAGCACGCTGTTCAAGCTGCTGACCGGGCTGGAAACAGAGTATGAGGGGCGTATCTCGGTGAACGGAACGGATATCCGCCAGCTGTGGCCCGCTCTTTATGACCAGATCGGCGTCGTGCTTCAGGACGCATTTATCTTTGACGATACGTTTCTCCGGAATGTCACGCTTTATCGCCCTGCATTGCGGGAACGGGCCGTATCGGCGATGCATTCTCTGGGAATGGATGCCTTCCTTGCATCCCATGATCTGGACCAGGTATTCCAGAACACGAAGGGCAATCTATCCGGCGGAGAACGGCAAAAGCTGGCGCTGGCCCGGGTGCTGACCGAGAATAGGCGGGTCATCTTCCTGGACGAAGCCACTGCCAATATGGACAAGGGCAGCAGCCAGAAAATTTTGTCCCAGCTGCTCCGGACGGACGGCTTGACCGTCATCAGCATCGAACACAAGGTGAGCCCGGAGATCCTGCCGCTGTATGATACGATCCTTGAATTGAGGGACACGCACTTGGAAGAAAGGGCATAGGGCGATCCGGCTGCCGGGAGATGAAGGCGGAGATGCGCTTTTGCCGGCGGGGTGGAGAGGCAGGCCTTGACAAGCGGGCGTCCGGCAGATACAATAAAAGTTCAGGAGCGATCCGTGAAAAACGATAACAATATAAAGGATTGAGAGAATTATGGCAAAAGATCAGAGAAACGTGGAAGCCATCACCCCCATGGAGGTGGACTTCGCCAAGTGGTACACCGACATCTGCCTGAAGGCGGAGCTGGTGGACTACGCCTCCGTGAAGGGCTTCATGATCCTGCGGCCCTACGGCTACGCCATCTGGGAGAACATCCAGCGCATCATGGACGGGATGTTCAAAAAGACCGGACACGTCAACGTGGCGATGCCGGTGCTGATCCCGGAGAGCCTGCTGAAGAAGGAGGGCGAGCTGGTGGAGGGCTTCGCCCCGGAGGTGGCGTGGGTCACCATGGGCGGCAGCGAGAAGCTGGAGGAACGGCTGGCCTTCCGGCCCACCTCGGAGACCATGTTCTGCGACCACTGGCACAATGTATTGCAGAGCTACCGGGAGCTGCCCATGCTCTACAACCAGTGGTGCTCCGTCATCCGCTGGGAAAAGACCACCCGGCCCTTCCTGCGCTCCAGAGAGTTCTGGTGGCAGGAGGGCCACACCATCCATGAGACGGCGGAGGAGGCCATTGCCGAGACGGAGCAGCAGCTGAACTGCTACGCCGACTTCTGCCGGGATGCGCTGGCCATGCCGGTGGTGAAGGGCCGCAAGACCGACAAGGAGAAGTTTGCCGGGGCCGAGGCCACCTACACCATTGAGGCCATGATGAAGGACCACAAGGCCCTGCAGTCCGGCACCAGCCACTATTTCGGGGACAAGTTCTCCCGTGCCTACGACGTGACCTTCACCGGCCGGGACAACAAGCTGCAGTATCCCTTCCAGACCAGTTGGGGCAGCACCACCCGCCTCATCGGCGCCTGCATCATGACCCACTCCGACAACAACGGTCTGGTGCTGCCGCCGGCCATTGCTCCCATTCAGGTGGTGGTGGTGCCGGTGGCCCAGCACAAGCCCGGCGTGCTGGACGCTGCGGCGGCTCTGCGGGACCGTCTGACGGCGCTGGAGCTGCGGGTGAAGATGGACGACAGCGAGCAGTCCCCCGGCTGGAAGTACGCCCAGTATGAGATGAAGGGCGTGCCGCTGCGGGTGGAGATCGGACCCAAGGACATGGAGAAGCAGCAGTGCTGCATCGCCCGGCGTGACACCGGCGAAAAGGTGTTCGTGCCGCTGACGGAGCTGGAGGCTACCGTGCAGACCCTGCTGAAGGAGGTACATGACAACCTCTACGCCATGGCGGAGAAGAATCTGGAGGACAACACCTTCGACTTCACCACGTGGGAGGAAGTGAAGGAGATGGCTCAGGGCAAGGGCGGCTTCGCCCGCACCAAGTGGTGCGGCAGCTTGGAGTGCGAGCTGGCCATGAAGGAGAAGGCCGGCGTGTCCAGCCGCTGTATGCCCCTGAAGCAGTCCGGCACCGTGGGCAAATGCCCTGTGTGCGGCAAGGAATGCACCACCGATATCTACTGGGGCGTGGCGTATTGATGCCGGGAAATGCCTTGTCTTGCCCGGTTTTATGGGTGGGGGCGAGGTTTGGCGGGCTCCACAAAAAATATTGAAAAATTTCATGAAAAAAGCGAAAAATCCCCTTGACAAAAGGGGATTTTTCCTTTAATATAGCAAGGTACGTGCGCTGAGGGTGCTGCACACCCGGAGGCGTGTACAAATGCGATGAACCGGGAGATTGCTCCGAGAGGAGGTAACTTCCGGGGAGTATGTCCGATCATCGGGCGGCTGAGAAGTTTCTGCACGTCAGCGTAGATCGCTGCGCCAGAAGGACACCGGCCGGATTTTGCGCCGGTGTTTCTTATGAGCCGGAATGATACGCACGGAACGGCGTATAAGAACTCTCGCCGTACGGCAGTTGGTCACGCAATCAAAAACCGTACGAAATAATGGAGGAACGAACCAAATGGCAAAAGAAATGATCCGCATTCGTCTGAAGGCCTATGACCATCAGGTCATCGACCAGAGCGCAGAGAAGATCGTCGAGACCGCCAAGCGCACCGGCGCTACCGTCTCCGGCCCCATCCCTCTGCCCACCAAGAAAGAGATCGTCACCATCCTGCGCGCTACCCACAAGTATAAGGATAGCCGTGAGCAGTTTGAGCGCCGCACCCACAAGCGTCTGATCGACATCACCAACTCCACCCCCAAGACCGTGGAGGCTCTGATGGCTCTGGATCTGCCCGCCGGTGTGGAGATCGAGATCAAGCTGTAAGTACCTTTATATATAGGTACACGCTGTGGAAAACCACGGCACCCGGCGCAATGGGCGCCGAAACAAATGAATTTGCTTGCTACCCGACCGTCGGCTGACTTGCGTGAGGCCGGCGGGGGTTACGTCGGCAGAGCAAGCGATCTGTACCCAATGCAGATTGAACTATGCCGACCAATAACCTTTAAGGAGGATCATACATGAAAGCAATCATCGGCAAGAAGGTTGGCATGTCTCAGATCTTCGACGAAAACGGCAAGGTCATCCCCGTCACCGTCATCGAGGCGGGTCCCTGCACCGTCGTCCAGAAGAAGACTTCCGAGAAGGAAGGCTATGAGTCTGTCCAGCTGGGCTTTGAGGATGTTCCCGAGCGGAAGCTGACCAAGCCCGAAATGGGCCACCTGAACAAGGCTGGCGTGGCCCCCAAGAAGTACCTGCGTGAGTTCAACCTGGATAACGCCGCCGAACTGAACGTCGGCGACATCGTCAAGGCTGACACCTTCAAAGAGGGCGACTTTGTGGACGTGACCGGCACCAGCAAGGGCCACGGCTATCAGGGCGTCATCAAGCGCTGGGGCGCACAGCGCACTCCCACCAGCCACGGCGGCGGCCCTGTCCATCGTCACGCTGGTTCCATGGGCTCCACCACCGATCCTTCCCGGATCTTCAAGGGCAAGATCGGCGCAGGCCAGATGGGTGTTGACCAGGTCACCATCCAGAATCTGGACATCGTCAAGGTGGACGCAGATCTGAACCTCATCGCCGTCCGGGGCGCCGTACCCGGTCCTAAGGGCGGTCTGGTCCTCATCAAGAGCACCGTTAAGACCCATCGTGTCAAGCACGCTGACAGCGGCATCAGCAACAACCCGCAGAAGGCTTCCGGTCGTAATCCCCAGAAGGCTTCCGCCCGTAATAAGTAAGGAAAGGAGTGCTTGTAATGTCTACCATCAACGTTTTGAACATGGCCGGCGAGACCGTCGGTACCGTGGAGCTGTGCGACGGCATTTTTGGCATCGAGCCCAATCAGGCTGTTGTGCATGAAGTGGTCAAGAACCACCTGGCGAATTGCCGTCAGGGCACGCAGAGCGCTCTGACCCGTGCCGAGGTCTCCGGCGGCGGCAAGAAGCCCTGGCGCCAGAAGGGCACCGGCCACGCCCGTCAGGGCAGCACCCGTGCTCCCCAGTGGACCCACGGCGGCATCGTGTTTGCCCCCAAGCCCCGCAGCTATTCTTATGTCCTGAATAAGAAGGTCAAGAGACTGGCTATGAAGTCCGCTCTGTCCGCCAAGGCGGCCGCAGGCGAGATCATCGTTGTCGATTCCATCAAGCTCGACAGCATCAAGACCAAGGACTTCCGTGCGTTCCTGAACGCCGTCAAGGCCGACGGCAAGTCCCTGGTGGTCACTCCCGCCAAGGATGAGGTCGTCGTCAAGAGCGCCCGCAATATCCCCGGCGTCGAGACCACCATGGCCAACCTGATGAACGTCTACGACATTCTCAAGGCCAAGTATCTGGTCCTCGATAAGGAAGCCCTCGCAGTAATCGAGGAGGTGTTTGCGTAATGGCTAACGTTTACGACATCATTATTCGTCCCATCATCACCGAGCGCTCCATGGAGGCCACCGGCACCAAGAAGTACGTCTTCGAGGTGGCTCCCACCGCCGGTAAGGTCGAGATCAAGAACGCCGTGGAGCAGATCTTCGGCGTGAAGGTGGCCAAGGTCAACACCATCAACTATGATGGCAAGGCCAAGCGTCTGGGCGCTGCCCGTCCCGGCCGCCGCAAGAGCTGGAAGAAAGCTTACGTCCAGCTGACCCAGGACTCCAAGACCATCGAGTTCTTCGAGGGTATGGTGTAAGAAAGGAAGGAGTGTAAGAAATGTCTATCAAAACTTTTAAGCCGACCACCCCTTCCCGCCGGCATATGACTGTCTCCGGCTTCGACGGCATTGATAAGCACGCCAAGCCTGAGTCCAGCCTGACCGAGGTCCTGAAGAAGAACGCTGGTCGCAACAGCTATGGCCGCATCACCGTCCGCCATCGCGGCGGCGGCGAGAAGCGCAAGTATCGTGTCATCGACTTCAAGCGTGACAAGACGGATATGCCCGCCACTGTCCTGCGTCTGGAGTACGATCCCAACCGCAGCGCCAACATCGCTCTGGTGCAGTATGAGGACG
>OBLO01003831.1_pt1 | contig 10419 bp, 6 predicted proteins | sample 1519401 | NCBI WGS metagenome assembly OBLO01 (sample SAMEA2602897, study PRJEB22501) | metagenome | reverse complement strand
CTTTTAGCAAAGAGACTGGGCTATTCCTTTATAGATGTGGATCTGCTGATTCAGGAACAGGAAGGTAAGCGTCTGCGCGAGATCATCGAAGAACAGGGACTGGACGGATTTCTCGATGTGGAGAATCGCGTCAACGCGGGGGTGGAAGCCGAGCAGGCGGTCATCGCACCGGGTGGCAGCGTGATCTACGGAAAGGAAGCGATGGAACATTTAAAATCCATCGGACTGGTTGTCTATCTGAAAATCACCTATGACGAGCTGGTAAAACGCGTCGGCGATGTCAAGGACCGCGGCGTGGCGCTGAAAGACGGCATGACACTTCTGGATCTCTACCATGAGAGGATCTCGTATTTTGAGAAATACGCGGATATCACGATCGACGAGGAAGGTAAAGAGCTGGGGGCGGTGGTTGATGAGCTGCGCGAAATATTGGAAGAGCGCGGTTATGTGCTGGGAAGTGCGCCGGAGGAAGAGTAACAATTTCACATGAGAATGGGGGCAGCCGGTTCTGCCGGACGGATTTCATAACAGGTTACAGTGAGAAAAAATCAGTTGCAAAACAGTTGAAAATCCAATACAATAGAATAGTAACCATTTTTATAGAATGTTAACAGTCGGGGGTGCAAAGATGCGGAATCTTTTTTGCATCCCTTTTTTGAAAGGTGTGCGTATATGACTACAGTGAAATCTCTGTCCAGAGAGATGAAATTCTTTCTTCTGGCACTGATTCCGATCTATTTCATTTCAGTGGGGCTGATTATACAGCCGTTTGATTCCATTGTGACTGGTATCTATGAAATCATATGGGAGCCGGATTTCCTGATCACCGATTATATTGCGGTCGGCGGCATGGGAGCCGCGTTTGTCAATGCCGGGATGATGGCGCTTATCAGCATCTACTTTGTCTATAGTCTTGGGATGGAGATGGACGGGCATACGATCACGTCCTGCTGTCTGATGTTTGGATTCTCTTTGTTCGGAAAAAATCTGATGAATATCTGGGCGATTTTTCTGGGTGTATTTCTCTATGCAAAATATCATAAAATGCACTTATCCAACTATATTTATGTCGGCATCTACGGAACGAGCCTGTCTCCGATCATCACACAGCTGATGCACGTGGTGGAGCTGCCGATCTGGCAGCGCTTCTGTGTGACGATTCTGGTGGGAATCTGTATCGGATTCGTGCTTCCACCGCTCGCGACGCATTCCCACTATGCCCATAAGGGATATTCCCTTTATAATGTGGGATTTGCCTCTGGCATCATTGCGACGGTCCTGGTCTCCACGTTTAAGTCCTTTGGAATTGAGACGGAGGCGCGTCTTATCTGGTCCTCCGGCAATGATGCGATGCTTTTAGGGCTGCTATTTGTCCTGTTTGCAGGCATGTCGGTGGTGGCAGTGCTGTGGCGCGGAAAAGATACGCTTTTAGGGTATGAAAAACTCCTTGGGACAACGGGAATCGGCGGTACCGATTACCTGCTGGAATTGGGCGGTGCGGTGACGCTTCTCAACATGGGACTCAATGGTCTGTTTGCGACCTTCTTTGTGCTGGCAGTCGGCGGAAACCTAAATGGACCGACGATCGGCGGAATCTTTACCATCGTTGGATTCAGTGCGACTGGAAAACATTTGCGGAATATTTTCCCGATCATGGCGGGCGTCTGCATTGCGAGTACCGTCCGGGCGTGGGATATCACGAATCCGTCGGCACTTCTGGCGCTGCTCTTTTCCACGACGCTGGCGCCGATCGCCGGAGAGTTTGGAATTTTATGCGGCGTGTTAGCCGGTTTTCTGCACGCGTCGGTGGCGCTCAATGTCGGGATCGTGTATGGGGGCATGAACCTCTATAACAATGGATTTGCGGGCGGTATCGTCGCAATGTTCCTGGTGCCGGTGATCCAGTCGATCCGCGACCGGAGGGCGCGGGCGAAGGGAGATCTGTCGCTGTAAGATTTCCTCTTTTTAATGGAATCTTAACACGAAAGAGGCATAGAGATATTGTATCATTATAAAAACACCACATTTATGATACCTACTAAACATAGAAAGGAATGATACATATTTCAACTTCATTTGCGCTTCTGGTCGTAGCGATTATTATCCTTGTCTGCATCGCGGGAAGCCGTCTTTCGGGGCGGCTGGGGGTGCCGACGTTGTTTATTTTTATTATGCTGGGAATGCTGTTTGGATCGGACGGTATTTTTAAGATTCCATTCGGCAATTTTGCACTGGCGGAACAGGTCTGCTCGGTGGCACTGATTTTTATTATGTTTTACGGCGGGTTCGGCACGCGCTGGAGTGAGGCGAAGCCGGTCGCGGGGCGGTCGATTTTGTTATCCTCGGTGGGTGTAGTGCTGACGGCGCTTTTGACCGGGCTGTTCTGTCATCTGGTGCTTAAGATGGCACTGATGGAAGGAATGCTTCTCGGCGCAGTTCTTGGATCGACCGATGCGGCATCCGTGTTCTCGATCCTGCGTTCGCGCAAGCTGAACCTCAAATACGGCACGGCATCCATGCTGGAGTTAGAGAGCGGAAGCAACGACCCGTTTGCGTACATGATGACGGTGATTCTGCTGTCTGCGATGACGGGGAGTGTGAGCGGCGGTTCGGCGGTTCTGCTTTTGATCCGCCAGCTCGCATTTGGGCTTTTGACCGGCGCGGCGGTCGCGTGGCTGGTGACATGGCTTTTAAAGCGGTATGCCTTTTATGGCGAGGGATTTGACACGATCTTTGTCTTTGCGGCGGCAATCATTTCCTACGCGCTTGCATCCCAGATTGGCGGAAATGGCTACCTAAGCGTGTATCTGACCGGTATTATCCTTGGAAATCAGGAGCTGAAGAACCAGAAAGCGCTGGTTGGCTTCTTTGATGTGTCTCCCGCAATGAGCAAGTTGTTTTTGTTTTCCCTGTTGTGCTTTCTGCCTTTCCCCTGGCAGATGCCGTCGTTCGTCCTGCCGCCGACCGCATCCGTTTTGTTTTAACCTTTGGGGGCCCGCCGGGCGGGGTTTGGCTTGCTGCCCGCGCCGTCGAAACCGCCGATCGGGCAGTATCTGGTTATTTCCTGGGCGGGTCTGCGCGGTGCGGCGTCAATCGTATTTGCGATCATGGCGACGCTTAGTGAGGGATATATGAAATATGATATATTCCACATTGTGTTCTGCGTTGTTTTATTTTCCATCATTTTTCAGGGTTCGCTGCTTCCGAAGGTGGCAGAAAAATGTGACATGATCGACAACTCGACCGATGTCATGCGGACGTTCTCGGACTATACGGGCGATATGCAGATTCAGTTCGTGCAGCTTCCGATCGGGGACAATCATCCGTGGAAAAACCGTAAAATCTGTGAGATTGAGATGCTTCCGGGTATGTTAATCACAGTGATCCGGCGCGGCGCGCAGACGATTGTGCCCAAAGGGCAGACTGTAATTCTGGAAGGGGATACCGTCGTCTTGGGTGCAGAGGGCTTTACGGACAGCCAGGGAATCCTTTTAAAAGAGATTCTGATGACACCCGATCACCGCTGGTGTGGTAAGAAGATCGCGGAGGCGCGCTTCTATAAGAATACGATCATTGTGATGATAAAGCGGGGCAGCCAGATCGTCATTCCAGACGGCGGTACGCAGATACTGGAAGGCGACCGGGTGGTTGTATACTCGCAGAAACTGCCGCAGGTGGAAGGGCGTGTGAAACACGAAAGCGGACCGGCCGTATCGGCTGCTGTTCACAAGTAAGCATGTTTTCTTACGGCACTTTCGGTTCCAAAAGTGCCTATCCGTGAACCGTAACGCGGATTCATTGCAGGAACATGGAAATTTCAGGCAATACTTGCAGTTTGTTGAATTTTAAACTATACTAAAACAACAACGGTTTGCCGGAGGAAAAGAGTATGCAGCAGGGAAATACGAAGGAACGGATTGTAGAGGCTTATATCGAGCTGGAGTCGGAGAGACCGCTCGAGAAGATCACGGTCACGGCGCTGGTTGAGCGGAGCCGGATCACAAGAAAAACGTTTTATTATTACTTTAAAGATATATATGATTTGATGGAATACCGGATGGAACGCGAGATGAAGCGCGTCATGGAAGAGACGATGAGCCAGCCGGATCCGGAGAAGGCGCTGGCACAGCTTTATATGTATATCATGGAAAATCAGAAGCATATCCGGGCATTGTCTGAGTCAGCACAGTTCATGGCGCTGCGCCGTCAGATGGGAGAAAAGGTGTACCAGTATTTTTATAACCATCTGGAGCGGATTGGTATGTTCAAGAAGCTGACGATGCCGGAGGCGGCGATGGCGGTGCAGATCATCATTTTCTCGGTTATGGGAGTTGCGTTTGACGCGCCGTTTAAGGATGAGGCGGATGTGAAGGAGCGTGTCGCCACGTTCATGAGCGTGATCCGCAAATGCATCGGGTGCGACCCTATGCAGGTCCGTTAGGAAAGCAGGTTTCCGGCAGTTTTGAGAATTATTGTAACTGTTCAGTAGGTCTGCGCATTTACTGCGCTGACCGTACGAAAACATGGGCCAGCAGGCAAAAATCCCATTGCCGTAGGCAATTTTTAATGGATTTTTGCGCGTGACTGTGAAGGTACTGAACAGTTACGAATGATTGTCAATTAGAAAATGGAACAAGGAAACGCAGGAGGAATCAGCGGTATTTGGTTGGTTTTTCCTGCGTTTTTGCTTTCATGTATCCGGAAAAAACGGTCAGCGGCAGGAAAATTCGGGTTCTATGAAAAAAGATGAACATAGATGGATACATTTTGACAAATTTGTGTACACACCTGTCCAAACTTGGGAGTGGCAAAGTGTATACGAGATGAGTAAAATATAGACTGAGAAAAATTTATACCAAGAACAAGCATAGATGGAGGAAATTATGAAAAAAAGAGGAAAGATTCTGGCGCTGGCTGCGATTGTAGTAGTTGGTGCTGTCGTTTTGTCCCGATGCGGCCATAAGAATACGGCGGCGGAATATGAGTCCCGTCCAACCGTAAAGGTAGAAAATCCGGTTCGTCAGGACATCAGCTTGTACACGGATCTGACCGGACTGGTAGAGCCGCAGTCCCGCGCGAGCGTCATGCCGAAGATGAGCGGCGAGGTGCTGGAGGTTTACTTCCAGGCGGGCGATACGGTCCAGGCAGGGCAGGCGCTGTGCAAGATCGATTCCGACGCGTTGACAGCGTTAAAGCTGCAGGTGGATGCGGCTTCCGTTGCCTTAAAGAATGCGGACAGCAATTTAAGCCGTACCCAGGCGCTCTTTGCCGATGGTTTTGTCTCCCAGGAGGCGATGGAGCAGGCACAAAACAACGCACAGAGCGCGAAGATTTCCTATGAATCTGCGAAGAATCAGTACGATCTGCAGGTGAAATACACAACCGTGACAGCGCCGATCGACGGTGTGATCGAGTCCCGGAGCGTCGAACCGCATGATCATGTATCTCCGGCTGGCGAGATCTGCACGATCTCCGGTGCCAGCCAGTTACAGGTTAAATTCGGTATCACCGAGAAGATCCACCAGACGATGGAGCTGGGTGACAGCGTGACGCTGGAGAAAAACGGTGTGGATTACACCGGTACTGTGACCGAGATCGGATCTATGGTCAACGAGAGCAGCGGTCTTTATGACGCGCGTGCGATGGTGCCGGATGCAGCAGGTCTTACGAATGGTTCCCGCGTAAAAATGACGATTATCATGGACCGCGTCAGCCAGGTGCTAACCGTTCCGGTCGATGCAGTCAGCTACGACAACGGTGCCCCGTTTGTATACCTCTATGAGGACGGAAAAGCGGAGAAAACCGAGATCGAAGCAGGTATCTATGACGATGAAAATATGGAAGTAAAATCGGGTCTGACGAGCGACAGCCAGGTCATCGTAAGCTGGAGCAACGAGCTGGTGGATCAGGGAGAAGTCCTGTTGGCACAGGATAGCGATGGCGCGCAGACAGACGGAAACAATGAGACAGCAGCGGAGACGACAGAGGCAGGTGACAAAGAATGATTCGACTGACAAAACTCGCACTGCGGCGTCCGGTTACCATCATTCTCTGTCTGATCACCATCGCGTACTTCGGTTTTCAGTCCGTCATGGGCATGAAGCTGGAACTGACGCCAGAGATGGAGATGCCGATGTTAATCATCGCCACGGTGTATCCGGGAGCCAGCCCGGAGGACGTAACCGATCTGGTTACCAAGAAAGAAGAAGATGCGATCACGTCATTGGACTCGGTAGATAAGGTACAGTCCATTTCCCGTGAAAATGTATCGATCGTCATTGTCCAGTATGAGTACGGCACCAACATGGATACCGCATACATTAACCTGAAAAAGGCGATAGACGGCATTCAGGGCGATCTGCCGGACGATGCCAATGACCCGAATATCATGGAGCTGGATATCAACTCGATGGCGACGGTTACGCTGGCAGTCAGCGGCGACGTTGATCAGAACCTTTATACATATGTAGATGACAAAATTGTTCCTGAGTTTGAGAAATTAAGCTCGGTCGGCGAGGTTTCGATTGCCGGCGGTCAGGAGAGCTACACCCGCGTGGAACTGATTCCGGAAAAACTGGCACAGTACCACCTGAATATGAATACGGTCGCACAGTTAGTCGGTGCCGCCGATTTCACGATCCCGGCGGGCGATGTCCGGGTTGGAAAACAGGATCTCGACGTCAGTGTCGGCAACGAATTTAAGAGCACGGAAAGTCTGAAAAATGTCGTGCTTCCGCTGGCAAACGGTGAGACGATCCATCTTTCTGATATCGCGAATGTCTATGAGGCGCTGGAGGATGCAAACTCGATCGGACGCTATAATGGCGAAGATGTTATCTCCCTGGGAATCAAGAAGCAGCAGAGTTCCACCGCGATCGAGGTTTCCAACCAGGTAACCAAGAAGGTGCAGGAAATTGAAAAGCAGTATCCGGGTCTTAAAATCACCGTGGTAGATGATGCCAGTGACACGCTGAAACAGTCTTTAAGCAGCGTAATCCAGACCCTGATCCTGGCGATCATCCTGTCCATGATCATTCTGTTCTTATTCTATGGCGATTTGCGTGCGTCGGTCATCGTAGGTACGTCCATTCCGATCTCCGTTGTATTGGCGATCATTTGTATGGCGGCGATGGGATTCTCAATGAACATTATTTCCCTGACGTCGCTCGTTCTCGGCGTTGGTATGATGGTTGATAACTCGATCAACGTCCTCGACGGATGTTTCCGGGCGAAGGAAAAACTGGATTTCTACGACGCGGCGCTGGAAGGTACGCGCACGATGATCGGCTCGATCACCGGCGGTACGCTGACAACCTGTGTTGTATTTATTCCGCTTCTGATGTTAAACGGTATGTCTGGACAGCTCTTTACACAGCTCGGCTACACGATCATCTTCTGTATGACGGCTTCCTTGTTCTCGGCGGTCATCATCGTGCCGCTCTGCTATATGTTCTGGCATCCGGTGGAGAAGGATCATGCGCCGGCAGGACGCATCATCAAAGGCATCCAGACCTGGTACCGCAAGCATATGCCGCAGGTCATTAAGCGCTATGCGCTGGTATTTGGAACGACGGCGGTGCTGGTTGTGCTGGCCCTCCTCATGGCGTCTAGACTGAACCTGGAGCTGATGTCCTCGATCGATGAGGGTATCGTAACGATGACGATCAAGACGAAGCCGGGTTATTCGGTATCGGCGATCCGTGACACTGTGCTTGATTTGGAAAATATGGTAGAGGCAGACGAGGATGTGGATCATTACCTGATGACATATGGAAACAGTGGCGTCAGCATGACTTCTGGAAGTGATGTGACACTGAATGCCTACTTAAAAGATAAGAGAAAGCTTTCCACGGACGAGGTTATCGAGAAGTGGAGATATGCGACACAGAACTACGTTAATGCGACCATTACCCTGGAACAGGGCAGCAGCAGTATGAGCAGCAGCATGAGCAGCGGTGATTCGATTGAGGTGGATCTGCAGAGTACCGATTATGATACATTAAAGAAGTCAGCGGATGATCTGGTAACGGAGCTTCGCAAGCGCGAGGATGTTATGCAGGTACATTCTTCGGTTGAGAATGCGGCGCCGGTTATCAAGGTAAAAGTGGATCCGGTCAAGGCGGAGGCAGAGGGACTGACCCCGGCAAGCATCGGTTCGGTTGTATACAGCAATTTAAGCGGTGTGAAAGCGGCGACGATCTCCGTCAACGGCGAGGATCAGGATGTGAAAGTAGAATTTGCGCCGGATCGTTACGATTCCATCGCGAAACTGCAGGGCATGATGATCACGACAGCGGCGGGCAATACGCTTCCGCTGGAGGATCTGGCAGAGATTTACTACCAGGACAGCCCACAGGAGATTTCGCGAAAAGAGAAACAGTACCAGGTATCGATCACGATGCAGGCACAGGCAGATTATAAGAAGACGGCTGAAAAAGATGTCAAGAGCTTCGTGCAGAACTGGGAATTCCCGTACGGCGTTGAGATGGCGACCAATAGCCTGGATGAGTCGATGGGCGAGGAGCTTTCCGCGTTGGGAATGGCGCTTGTCACAGCGATCTTTCTGATTTTCATTGTCATGGCGATCCAGTTTGAGTCCCCGAAATTCTCCCTGATGGTTATGGCAACGATCCCGTTCAGTTTGATCGGTTCCTTTGGATTCCTGTTTCTGGCGGACTGCCCGATCAGTATGAACTCCATGCTTGGTTTCCTGATGCTGGTCGGTACGGTTGTAAACAACGGTATTTTGTACGTGGATACGGTCAACCAGCTGCGGGTGGAGATGCCGTTAGACGAGGCGCTGGTAGAGGCAGGTGCGATCCGTGTACGCCCAATCTGCATGACGACACTGACGACCATCATTGCGATGATCCCGAACTGTCTGGCATTTGGTAAGGCGGGCAAGATGATGCAGGGCTTAGCGCTTGTAAACGTCGGCGGTCTGGTTGCGGCGACGATCCTGACGCTGGTACTGCTTCCGTCCTTCTACCGAGTGGTTTATAACATGGGAAAAGGCAAAGAAGATGAGTATGATAAGCTGGACTGCGACTAAGGAAAAGCAGGTTAAGCAGTGAATCTGTCAGGCGGCGGACCCGGGGCGGGGAAGCTGCCTGTACTGATAGAAAAAGGGGGAGAAGAAGATGCCGTCGGAACGATTTAAGCGGCTGCCGGAGGAAAAACAGAAGAAAATCCGGGACGCGTGTATGGCTGAATATACGCGGACAACGATAGAAAAAGCATCGCTCAACCGTATGATAGAAGATGCCGGAATCTCCCGGGGCAGTTTTTATACGTATTTTGACAGTAAATGGGATGTTTTAGGATATCTGTGTGAGAGTTTTATCAATGAATTTTATGAGTGCGGCGTGCGCTGCCTTGAAGAGGCGCAGGGGGACATCTGGGAGATGTTAGGGCAGTTTTTAAACGGTTCGCTTGCCCTGTGCCGCGATGAGAGACGCGCCGATTTCATCCGCAACATCATGGAGTGCAGCAGCCGTGAGGCGCTGACCTTTGATATATTCAGCTCCGATCCGGACAGTCCACGCGCCGTGCGTGGACGGAAGCTGGAACGTGCCGCCTATGAGTCGTGCGTGGGAAAATCCTTGCGGAAGCTGGGCTGGGAGGAATATATGAGTTTTTTCCGCATGGCGATGATGGCGATCGCGATGGAGATCAAGAGCTTTCACGACGGAGTTCCGGAAAACCGTATCCGAGAACGGTTTGCCCTGACACTCGGCATCCTGAAACGGGGTGCTGGGATAGAATCGGGAGCGGGCGCGCAGAGCGCCGAAAGGAAATGAAGATGAGTAAGATGAAGAAAAACAGGAAAAAACTGTTTGCCATTCTTTTACAGGCGGCGTTAGTCAGCACGGCTATGACGATGCCGGCATATGCGGCTAAAACGCCGGGGATCGGCTCAGATGCGCTGATCGGCGACGATGCGACCGGTCCGGTGCTGACGGGCGGCAATACCGAGGTAGAGGAGGAAACTTCCCCATACACCAAAGAACAGCTAGAGGATGGGACGCTGGAATATGGCGAGATCGCATGGCGAATCGAGGGGTACAACAGCACGTACTTAAACCTGCGTTCCCAGCTCTACAGCCAGGCGACCAGCCAGTCGGCGGGAACTGCCCTGGCGGCTGAGGCAAGCGCTCTCATGGAAGATGCGATGGACCTGAAGTCCGACGATATGGATGCGGAGACGAGAGAGCTGTTTGAGGGCTACAAGGCGGCAGCGAGAGAGCTGCGCAAACAGGGGGCAAAGCTTACGAACAAGGAGCTTTCCGGCACCTATGCCCGGACCCTGCGTCAGACAAAGAATAAGTTAGTCAAGGCGGTGCAGAACTTGCTCATCCAGTATGAGGAACTGCTCCCGCACGGGGAGATAGCCCAAATGAATGAGCAGATTAGCCTGGG
>OBLO01003828.1_pt1 | contig 10420 bp, 9 predicted proteins | sample 1519401 | NCBI WGS metagenome assembly OBLO01 (sample SAMEA2602897, study PRJEB22501) | metagenome | reverse complement strand
TTGGTCATCGCCAGTTTGTTAATGAGGAATTCCATTGCATCGATTTCACCCATCGGATGGATGATTTTGCGCAGGATCCACATTTTCTGCAGCTCTTCCTGGGTAGTGAGCAGCTCTTCTTTACGGGTACCGGAACGGTTGTAGTCGATAGCCGGGAAGACGCGTTTTTCAGCAATCTTACGAGAGAGATGCAGTTCCATGTTGCCGGTACCTTTAAACTCTTCGTAGATAACTTCATCCATTTTAGAGCCGGTATCAATCAGCGCAGTCGCGATGATGGTCAGGCTACCGCCCTCTTCCACGTTACGTGCAGCACCAAAGAAACGCTTAGGACGATGCAGGGCGTTGGCGTCCACACCACCGGTCAGTACTTTACCGGAAGCCGGAACCACGGTGTTATATGCACGCGCCAGACGGGTGATGGAGTCAAGCAGAATGATAACGTCTTTCTTGTGTTCAACCAGACGTTTCGCCTTCTCGATAACCATTTCCGCAACCTGAACGTGGCGGGAGGCTGGTTCGTCAAAGGTAGAGGCAACCACTTCACCTTTCACCAGACGCTGCATCTCGGTAACTTCTTCCGGACGTTCGTCAATCAGCAGCACCATCAGCACGCAGTCAGGATGATTGTATGCAATGCTCTGCGCGATATTCTGCAGCAGCATGGTTTTACCCGCTTTCGGCGGAGCAACAATCAGACCACGTTGGCCACGACCGATCGGCGATGCCAGATCCAGTACACGCGCCGTTAAGTCTTCAGTAGAACCGTTACCGCGTTCCATACGCAGACGAGAGTTTGCGTGCAGCGGCGTTAAGTTCTCAAAGAGGATTTTGTTACGGGCGTTTTCTGGTTTGTCGTAGTTAACTTCGTTAACTTTCAACAGCGCAAAGTAGCGTTCACCTTCTTTCGGCGGGCGAATCTTACCAGAAATGGTATCACCAGTGCGGAGGTTGAAACGGCGGATTTGGCTGGGAGAAACGTAGATGTCATCAGGACCGGCGAGGTAGGAGCTGTCTGCAGAGCGGAGGAAACCAAATCCATCCTGCAATATCTCCAGCACACCGTCACCAAAGATATCTTCGCCACTCTTTGCGTGCTGCTTCAGGATGGCAAAAATAATGTCCTGCTTGCGCATACGAGCCAGGTTTTCAAGGCCCATATTTTCGCCGAGAGTGATCAGCTCAGAAACCGGCGTATTCTTTAATTCGGTAAGATTCATAATGGTGTGAGTTCTTAAACTTGGGGTAAATCTCGAACTTAATGTTGTGAATGGTATGGCAGGGTCATCCATGCCTGTTTACGGCCATCAACTCATGTCTGTTCGCTGTCTGGTCACAGGAAAGTACGCAGAACTGAAACGACAAGACGGATTGAGTGACAAGCCAGGAATCTGTCCACTCCTCGCGCGAGAAACAACGGGAAGTATTGGATATAACTAGATTCAAACTTAATAAGGTATGTTTAATACGAAGTCAACACTAACTTAGCACGACTCAAGTCGGGCGTCCAGTCATCCGAATCATTTCGAAGTAGGGTCGCCCGATCATGAGACTTCCTTACGCTAAATTAGCGTCGAGGAATTCTTTCAACTGACCTTTGGACAGCGCGCCGACTTTCGTCGCCGCAACTTCGCCGTTTTTAAACAGCAGCAGGGTCGGGATGCCACGGATACCATACTTCGGCGCGGTGCCTGGGTTTTGGTCAATGTTCAGTTTAGCAACCGTCAGTTTGCCCTGATATTCGTCAGCGATTTCATCCAGAATCGGAGCGATCATTTTGCACGGACCGCACCACTCTGCCCAGAAATCAACGAGGATTGCTCCGTCCGCTTTGAGTACATCCGTGTCAAAACTGTCGTCAGTCAGGTGAATAATTTTATCGCTCATAATAACTCCACAGGAATAAGCCTGGTGCATTGGTGTAGCATTAATCAACGACGTGTTGATGTAGCATTAACCAACTAAAGGTTGACTTTATTTCACCGGATACGCTTTCGTAAAGCAATAGTAAGCTGATATTCTACCACACTATGAGCAAAACACATTTAACAGAACAGAAGTTTTCCGACTTCGCCCTGCACCCAAAGGTGATAGAAGCCCTTGAAAATAAAGGCTTTCATAACTGTACGCCCATTCAAGCCCTCGCGCTGCCGCTAACGCTGGCTGGTCGTGATGTTGCCGGGCAGGCGCAAACCGGTACCGGAAAAACGATGGCGTTCCTGACGTCAACGTTTCATTATCTTCTCTCTCATCCCGCGATTGCCGATCGCAAGGTGAACCAACCGCGTGCGTTAATTATGGCGCCAACGCGTGAATTAGCCGTGCAGATCCACGCCGATGCCGAGCCGCTGGCACAGACCACTGGTCTGAAATTAGGCCTGGCGTATGGCGGCGACGGTTACGATAAACAGCTGAAAGTGCTGGAAAGCGGCGTCGATATTCTTATCGGCACGACCGGTCGTCTCATCGACTATGCAAAACAGAACCACATTAATCTGGGCGCGATTCAGGTCGTGGTGCTGGATGAAGCCGATCGTATGTACGATCTGGGCTTTATTAAAGATATCCGTTGGCTGTTCCGTCGTATGCCGCCAACCACCCAACGTCTGAACATGCTGTTTTCTGCAACCCTCTCATACCGCGTTCGCGAACTGGCGTTCGAACAGATGAATAACGCTGAGTACGTTGAAGTCGAACCGGAACAGAAAACTGGCCACCGCATTAAAGAAGAGCTCTTCTACCCTTCCAACGAAGAGAAAATGCGTTTGCTGCAAACGCTGATTGAAGAAGAGTGGCCAGATCGAGCCATTGTTTTTGCTAACACCAAGCATCGTTGTGAAGATATCTGGGGCAGCCTTGCTGCGGACGGTCATCGCGTCGGTCTGCTGACCGGTGACGTAGCACAGAAAAAACGTCTGCGTATTCTTGATGAGTTCACCCGTGGCGATCTCGACATTCTCGTTGCGACGGATGTCGCTGCGCGTGGCCTGCATATCCCAGCAGTAACGCACGTATTTAACTATGACCTGCCGGATGACTGTGAAGATTACGTTCACCGAATCGGTCGTACCGGACGTGCTGGCGCAAGCGGTCACTCTATCAGCCTGGCTTGTGAAGAGTACGCGCTGAATTTACCCGCAATCGAGACCTATATCGGCCATTCGATTCCGGTCAGCAAATATAACCCGGATGCGCTGATGACCGATCTGCCGAAGCCGTTGCGCTTAACGCGCCCGCGTACAGGCAATGGCCCACGCCGTACCGGTGGTGCTCCGCGTAATCGTCGTCGTTCAGGTTAAGAAAAGTTATGCCATACACAAAATCATTCAGCCTGTATCAAGGCGGCAAGAAAACGAATCCCGATGAGCTTATTTTAGTAAATGATTCGGGTGAGAGAACGCAGCCAACACAGATACAGGTTGAAGGATGAAGTGTATGAATTCTACTTCGCTGTATGCAGCAATCGATCTCGGCTCGAATAGTTTTCATATGCTGGTTGTACGCGAGGTGGCAGGAAGCATCCAGACGCTCACGCGTATCAAACGCAAAGTGCGTCTGGCCGCTGGACTCAACGGTGACAACGAGCTCTCTGTTGAAGCGATGGAGCGCGGCTGGCAATGCTTGCGCTTGTTTGCAGAACGTCTGCAGGATATTCCGCATCCTCAAATCCGCGTGGTCGCCACGGCAACATTACGCATCGCCGTAAATGCCGATGTGTTTATTGCTAAAGCGCAAGAGATCCTTGGCTGCCCTGTCCAGGTAATTAGCGGTGAAGAAGAAGCGCGACTGATTTATCAAGGTGTGGCCCACACAACCGGCGGTGCCGATCAGCGTCTGGTTGTGGATATTGGTGGCGCCAGCACTGAATTAGTCACCGGTTCCGGCGCACAAACCACCTCTCTGTTCAGCCTGTCGATGGGCTGCGTCACCTGGCTCGAACGTTATTTTACCGATCGTAATCTGGCACAGGATAACTTTGACGAGGCAGAGAAGGCCGCACGTGAAGTTCTGCGCCCGGTCGCCGACAAACTGCGTTTTCATGGCTGGAAAGTTTGCGTTGGTGCCTCTGGTACCGTCCAGGCGTTGCAGGAAATCATGATGGCGCAGGGTATGGATGAGCGCATTACGCTGGCCAAACTTCAGCAGCTTAAGCAGCGCGCCATTCACTGCGGTCGTCTGGAAGAGCTGGAAATCGAAGGGTTAACGCTGGAACGTGCGCTGGTTTTCCCCAGCGGGCTGGCCATTCTGATTGCTATTTTCACCGAACTGAACATTCAATGCATGACCCTGGCCGGCGGCGCATTACGTGAAGGTCTGGTCTACGGCATGCTGCATCTGGCGGTGGATCAGGATATTCGTAGCCGCACATTACGCAATATCCAGCGTCGCTTTATGGTCGATACAGAGCAAGCACATCGCGTTGCCAATTTAGCGACTAAATTTCTCGATCAGGTAGAAAAAAAGTGGCATCTTGAACCGATTAGCCGCGAACTACTGATTAGTGCCTGTCAGCTGCATGAAATTGGCCTGAGCGTTGATTTTAAACAGGCACCACAGCATGCCGCTTATCTGGTGCGCAATCTCGATCTCCCGGGTTTTACCCCTGCGCAAAAGAAACTGCTAGCAACGCTGTTACTCAACCAGACCAACCCCGTCGATCTCTCTTCGCTCCACCAGCAAAACGCAGTGCCACCGCGCATCGCGGAGCATCTTTGCCGTTTGCTACGTTTGGCGATCATCTTCGCCAGCCGTCGCCGTGACGATCTTGTGCCGGAAATTCAAATGGATGCAAGAAACGAGCACCTGACGGTCACGCTACCAGAAGGCTGGCTGGAACATCATCCGCTGGGTAAAGAGTTAATCGATCAGGAAAGTCAGTGGCAAAGCTATGTCCACTGGCCGCTGGACGTTCATTAGATGTTGGTTGCCGGATAGCGCGCGTTTACACGTATCCGGCCTACAAAATACCTACTTCGCTTTGGCTTTCGCCATCATTGCCCGAATATTAGCGATGCTTGCCTGCCCTTTTTGCATCCGCTCCTCAGCGCTCACCACTTTACGCTCTTGTTCCCAGATAACGTCATCCTGTGGCAGCTCCAGCAGGAAACGACTCGGTTCCGGACGCACCAGCTCACCATACTGACGACGCTCTTTACACAGAGTGAAGATGAGTTCTTTCTGTGCACGCGTAATCCCTACGTAAGCCAGACGACGTTCTTCGTCGATATTGTCTTCATCGATACTGCTCTGGTGCGGCAAAAATCCTTCTTCCATTCCCACCATAAACACGTAAGGGAACTCCAGCCCTTTTGAGGCATGCAGCGTCATCAACTGCACCTGATCCAGCTCTTCTTCGCTCTCTCCACGCTCCATCATGTCGCGCAGGGTAAAGCGGGTAACTACCTGGGTCAGGGTCATCGGCTCTTCCAGCTCACTGCCTTCCAGCATCTCCGTCATCCAGCTGAACAGCGTATTGACGTTTTTCATACGCATTTCAGCCGCTTTCGGGCTCGGCGAGGTTTCATACAGCCAGGATTCGTAATCAATACCGTGGATAAGATCGCGCACGGCGGCAACCGGTTCGCGCTCCGCCAGGCGCTGAATTTCACCCAGCCAGTGCGTAAAGCGGGTCAGAGAGTCATACCCGCGCCCGGTCAGTGTCTGGCTAAGCCCCATATCAAAGCTGGCGGTAAACAGGCTTTTATTACGCGTCATCGCCCATTCACCCAACTTTTGCAGCGTGGCTGGACCGATTTCACGCTTTGGCGTGTTTACGATGCGCAAAAATGCGCTGTCGTCATCCGGGTTGCTCAGCACGCGCAGGTAGGCCAGCAGATCTTTAATCTCCGGACGCGAGAAGAACGACGTTCCGCCGGAAATTTTGTACGGGATACGGTTCTGCATCAGAAACTTTTCGAACACGCGCGACTGATGATTACCGCGATAAAGAATGGCGTAGTCTTTATATTGCGTCTTGTTCACAAAGTGGTGGGCAATTAATTCCCCGGTCACTCGTTCGGCTTCGTGCTCTTCATTATTGGCACTTAGTACCTTCAGCTCAGCACCGTAACCCAACTCGGAAAAGAGCCGCTTTTCAAAGACGTGTGGATTGTTCGCAATGAGGATGTTCGCCGCCTTAAGAATGCGACCTGATGAACGGTAGTTTTGCTCCAGCTTCACCACCTGTAAAGCCGGAAAATCTTTGCTCAACAGTACCAGGTTCTGCGGACGGGCGCCGCGCCAGGAGTAGATCGACTGATCGTCATCGCCCACGACGGTAAAGCGCGCACGTTTCCCTACCAGCAACTTCACCAGCTCGTACTGGCTGGTGTTGGTATCCTGATATTCATCCACCAGCAGGTAGCGGATTCTGTTTTGCCAGCGCTCACGCACTTCTTCATTGCGCTGTAGCAGCAGAGTAGGAAGCAGGATAAGATCGTCAAAATCGAGGACGTTACACGCCTTCATATGCGCGTCATACAGACCATAGCAGTGGGCAAAAATACGATCGCGCTCGCCCTTTGCGCTGGCTGCCGCCTGCGCCGGAGTCATCAGATCGTTTTTCCAGTTGGAGATCGTCGAGATCAGCTGCTGGAGAATAAGCTTATCGTCTTCGATTAGCCCTTCGGTCAGTTCCTTAAGCAAGGCCACCTGGTCAGTATCGTCAAACAACGAGAAGTTCGACTTCATCCCCAGCGCCGCGTATTCACGCTTAATGATATCCAGTCCCAGGGTGTGGAAGGTGGAGATCATCAACCCACGCGCCTCTTTACGACCCAGCGTTTGCGCCACGCGCTCTTTCATCTCGCGCGCAGCCTTATTGGTAAAGGTCACTGCCGCAATATGTCGTGCCTGATAGCCACATTCACGGATCAGATGGGCTATTTTGTTGGTGATAACACGCGTCTTGCCGGAACCCGCTCCCGCCAGCACCAGGCAAGGTCCGGTGACGAATTCGACGGCTTGTTGTTGTCCGGGGTTCAAACGCATAAGGGATTGCTCAATCTGTAAACACGGGGGAGGTGGATTGTAGCAGAAAGAGGGAGAAAAAGAGTAACTGGCTACCCCTGTGAGTAGCCAGAAAATCGGGTCAATCAGGAAGCTGTCGCGGCTAGTGGTGTATAGCCGTTGCGCTGCGCGCTCTTGATCCAGCTGTAGGATCCCATCACCGCGATTGCCGTCAGCAGGACATACTCAAGCGACATGGCGTAAACGCCCTGCACCGCGTAAATAACCACGCTAATCACGTCGATGAGCACTCACAGCAGCCAGTTTTCGACATATTTACGCGTCATCAGAATCATGGCCGCAATCGACAACACCAGCATGGTGGAATCCCAGAACGGGAAGGCATCGGGCTGAAGGTCAGGCATCGCGACCGGTATACCTATCATTTGTAGCAGTGCAATCATAATGCGGGTAAGCGCTGCAAACACCGGATCGATAAACAGCGTCATCAAAACTATCGCCACCGCGCAAACGCCGCCCAGTACCAGGGTTTGCTGACGGGAAAGCCAACGTACCTTGAGCGCAGCTTCCTGCGCCTCGTTTTGTCGGCTCCACGCATACCAACCGTAAATGTTAGCGGCGAAGAAAAACACCTGTAGCAACAAGCTGGCATAGAGCTGAATCTGGAAAAAGATTGCTGCAAACAGCGTGACGTTAATCAGGCCAAACAGGTAATTGATGATTTTTTCCCGGCTGGCACACCAGATACATAACAGACCAAATACGGTACCAATGGCTTCAATCCAAGATAGTGCATAGCCGCCTTCGCCGAGAGGAATGTTGACCATTACATTGTTAATGCTAAAAAAGTCCATCACTGACCTCCTTGCTGACTATCGGAATGAATGGCGCGTAGCGCCAGGGTAATTTGCCGTTCTTCGCCCTGTTGGCACAACGTTTCCTGCTGGACATAATCATTGATACTGCTATCCAGACAACCGTTGTGGGCAACCACCACATTGAGTAATGACGCCGTACGTAACCCGCGCAGCGCACCGATGGTCATCAAAGCGGCACTTTCCATATCCGCACCCAGAACGCCGAGTGCCGACCACTGCGCATCCAGTTCCGCTTCCCTGTCGGTATAAAAACTATCGTGGCTGCGCACCAGGCCGCATGTGGCGGGAATATTCATCTGCCGCGCTTGCGCCATCAGTTCCCAGGTTAACTGCGGGTCGGCGCAGGCCGGATAGCCCGCAGGCGCATAGGTACGGCTGGTCCCGTCATCCTTTACCGCGGCATGGGCGATAATCACGTCACCAAGCGCAAGATTATCCTGCAATGCCCCGCAGCTACCGATACGAATCAGGGTCTTTACACCGATTTGACGCAGTTCTTCAATGGCAATAGCCGTAGACGGTCCACCGATTCCGGTAGAGAGCACTAAAATCTCGATCCCCTGATACCAACCTCGCGCGGCGCGAAACTCACGGTTTTGACCAAGCGATTCTGGGTTATCAAGAAAATTGGCGATGCGATCAACTCGCAACGGGTCTCCCGGCAGCAGCGCATAGCGTGCGCCTGTCATCTCCTTGCTTAACTGGATATGGGGTTGCAGCGACATTCTCCCGCCTCCTTCACTCTTGCGGTTATCCGATATCAGCCTCCCGCTTTAATTTTTCAGGGGCTGACAACACAATACTTTCACCATCGGTATCAATAATCTGTAGCGCTTTCAGGTCATGTAAAATACGGTTAATACTGCGTGTCGTCGCCGCCAGTTCCTGACTGAGGTTTAGCTTATCCAGCAAAATTTCATTCGTGCCATCTTGTTGATAACGCAGCCATAACGCCTGGCACACTCGCTGATACAGCGAGTAAAGATTGTCGCTGCTGGCCTTTTTCGACAGCTGGTAATATTGCTGACTAAAGAAGCGCAGCATCCGCTGGTTAAAATGGTTATCTAACGCCAGCCAGCGGCTGAAGTATTCCTGCGATAAGCTCAGAAGCTGCACATGTCCTACCGCCACTACCGAACAGATGTAATGGCGCGACTCAAAAATCTCGAGTTCGCCCAGCATATCGCCTTTCCGGTAGCGGGCTTGACGATAACGACGTCCATCTTCAGCCTCATAGAAAACATCGACTTCACCGGCAATAATCAGCGAAAAACGCTGACATATTTCCCCCTGCCGACAGATAAAGGCACCGCGTTGGATCTCTTCAAAACGCCAGCGCTGCATGATGTCCAGAGGGCAATATTTCAATAATTCATAGAGCTGTGGATCGCGAACAATATCACCCAGCCCGGTAAGCCATCCGACTGAAAATTCAGTATTTTTCATTGTATCCATGATATCTCGCTCCATGGCTGTAGGGACAGGACGGAGGTCCCCGGCAAAAGGGAATGCGGCAGAGAAAATGTCGCTCATCTCCCGTTTCCATACATCAGGCGAGACATCTGTCCCGCGATGGCGAAGAGTATATGTCCACGACTAAGACGGGTGATAAAGTAATGGGACATCTTTGAGACATGAGAACAAAATAATGGCTAAGAGCGCGGCAGCCCTACATATCCTGGTAAAAGAAGAGAAATTAGCTCTGGAGATCCTGAGCAAGCTGGATCGCGGTATTAGCTTCGATCATTTGGCAAAACGCTATTCTCGCTGCCCCTCTGGGCGCAACGGAGGCGATCTGGGCGAGTTCAAACAGGGGATGATGGTGGGGCCATTTGATGCCGCTGTGTTTAGCTGCCCACTGCTTAAACCTTACGGGCCTGTAAAAACCAAATTTGGCTACCACATCATCAAAGTGCTGTATCGACGGTAAGCCATGCTAAAATCGCGAGCCTTACAGACCCCCTTTTGAAGGCACGATCATGGCAAAAACAGCAGCAGCAGTGCATATCCTTGTTAAAGAAGAGAAACTGGCATTGGATCTTCTGGAACAGATTAAAAACGGCGCCGACTTCGGCAAACTGGCGAAGAAACACTCCATCTGCCCATCAGGCAAACGCGGCGGTGATTTAGGCGAATTCCGTCAGGGCCAGATGGTTCCGGCGTTCGATAAAGTGGTCTTTTCCTGCCCTGTGCTGGAGCCAACCGGCCCGCTGCACACTCAGTTCGGTTACCACATCATTAAAGTGCTGTACCGTAACTAATAGAAAGCCCGGTGTTTAAACACCGGGCTTTTTTTGCCGGATAGCGCTTCGCTTATCCGGCCTACGAAGCGCTGTTGATATGCCATTCCTCTATGAGGAATTATCCTGCGACCGCAATGCGCTTCATATCGGTCATGTAGCCACGCAGTTTCTGGCCCACTTTCTCGATAGCATGACCGCGAATCGCATCGTTCACGTCACGCAGCTGCGCGTTGTCTACCGCGCCTTCAGCAATCGCTTTGCCCAGGTCGCCGGTCTGCAGGGTGGTCATGAACTCTTTCAGCAGCGGTACGCAAGCGTAAGAGAACAGGT
>OBLO01003816.1_pt1 | contig 10435 bp, 11 predicted proteins | sample 1519401 | NCBI WGS metagenome assembly OBLO01 (sample SAMEA2602897, study PRJEB22501) | metagenome | reverse complement strand
CAGATAAAAGCCCTCTGAAAGCTCAGACCTACTGCTGAAAAATATAACCTTAGCAGGGCACTCTGCTGCAAAATCTCTAAGCACCTCGTCCTCGTAGTTTAACACGCAGTAATCATCTGCTGTCTGATTTTTTGTGATATCCTCCTTTGCCCTGATGTAATTTTCCATAGTATGGTGTCGATTCAGGTGATCGGGTGTGATATTTAAAATTGCGCTTACATGTGGCTTAAAGGTATCTATTGTCTCGAGCTGGAAGCTTGATATCTCTGCAACCGTTACTGTCTCACCTGTGCTTCCTGTGACCATTGATGTATAAGGGATTCCGATATTTCCTACCACTCTCACATCCTTAAAGTAATTCTTCATTATCTCACCTGTCAGGGCTGTAGTGGTCGTCTTTCCGTTGGTTCCTGTGATAGCGATGATCTCACCTGCCCCAAATGTGTATGCAAGCTCTATCTCACCCCATATTTTAACGCCCCTGTCACGTAAGGAATTGACCATAGGAATGTCTGTTGGTACTCCCGGACTTAGCACAGCCACATCAAACTCATCAATCTGTTCATCTGTCAGGTCGCCTAAAATAAGCGGCACCTCCTTAAGCTTTGGTGCTTTCTCATAAAGTGTTTTTGAATCCAGTTCTTTATTTCCATCAAACAATACTGTATCGATGCCATTTGCGCACAAAAGTTCAGTCGCTGCAATGCCACTCTTTCCTGTTCCGACAACAAGTACCTTTTTTCCTTGTAAGCTCATTTTTATTCCTCCATCTTTTATTGCAGCCATCCGTATGGATATGTTTAACAAATCAACTTCTCCAAACGACTGCCTTAATCATTAAATTATAGTATACGTTATTTGGTTCTATTTCGCAAGAGCCCGTAAATCAGTTAAACACTCCTATCTCCTGTGCATACGGTATGATTTCCCTAAATATTTCAGCTGCAACCGGTGCAGCGATTGTTCCTCCATAGTATGCACCGCCCTTTGGATTATTTATTTTCACAAGCACCATAAGTGCCGGATCATCCACCGGATAAAACCCAAGGAACGAGGCTATATATACATTGTCACTTCTCGGAAGTGTCTGCGATGTAGCAGTCTTTCCTCCTATCGCATAACCTTCAACCTTTGCATTTTTTCCTGAGCCCTCTGCTACCACGCCCTCCAAAAGCTTTCGCAGTGTATCAGATGTCTCTTCACTGCATATACCTGACGTCTGTTCAAAGGACAGCACCTCCTTTACCGTACCTTCTGTGCCATGAATCTCCTTACCTATATGAGGAGTAATTCTGTTACCACCATTTATAAGCGATGATACTGTTGTCATAAGCTCGATGGGTGTGAGCTGGAATGACTGTCCAAATGAAATTGTTGCAAGCTCCACCTGGCCTATCTTATCCGGCTGATGCATTATGGTGGCGGCCTCTCCCGGCAAATCAATACCTGTCTTATCAAGCAGACCAAACCTCATGAAATCAGCATAATACCTCTCACTGCCTATTCTAAGGCCTAAATCAATAAAGACCGGATTGCATGAATTCTGTATGCCCTGCACAAAATTCTCCGTACCATGCCCTCCCACCTTACGACACCGTATCCTGCGGTCTTCTACCATTTTATATCCGGGACATTGAAACTGATCTGTAAGACGGACTACCCCTTCTTCCAGACCTGCAGATGCTGTAATGATCTTAAATGTGCTCCCCGGCTCATAGGTATCGTTGATACATCCGTTTCTCCACATCTGATTCAGAGCATCCTGCTTCTGCTCATCCGTCATATTTTCATCCGACTCTTCTTCCGTATTCAGCTCAAACGGCCGGTTCAGATTGAATTCCGGAACGTTTACCATCGCATATATTTCCCCGTTCTGAGGATTCATAAGAAGAATTGCCGTTTTTTCCGCCTGCTTTTCCTGCCGCACTTTTTCCGCCATCTGCATAGCATACTTCTGCATATTATAATCCAGACTGATCTTTAATGTATTCCCTGCCACTGGCTCTTTTCTGTCTTCTGCGACACCATCCAGTTCGATTCCTCTTGCATCTGTTGTTGTCAGGATCTTACCGTCAACACCTTTCAGATATTTATCATATTTTACCTCAAGTCCGATGATTCCCTGATTGTCAGCTCCGGTAAACCCCAATACTTTAGAGGCAAGCGCATCATATGGATAAAATCTTTTAAAATCTTCATCTACTTTTACTCCTGCCATCCCCAGATTTCGGATCTTATCTCCCGTTTTTTTATCCACATTTGATTTTATCCTTTCTATGGATGATATCTTTTCCACACGTTTGCGCACCTCACTGCTATTCATTTCAAGAAGTTCCGATAAATTATCAATGACTGTTTCCGCTTCCCTGATCTGACTATGTATCACAGAAATTGTACATACCGTCCGGTTTGTTGCCAAAACTTTCCCATTCCTGTCAAGGATTTCTCCTCTCGCAGCCTTAATGTCACGTTCCCTCTCATGCAGATCTTCCGCTTTTTTCTGATAATATTCTGCATCAAATACCATAAGATAGGTCAGTCTTCCGATCAAAACAAATATCATCGCAAAGGCTCCGGCGAATACCACCAGTATTTTTCTTTTATGAAATGTTTTGTTTTTCATAATAAAAAATCCTCATAGAAGTTTTTCTTATAATTTATGAAAACTTCTATGAGGTTATGAATTCCATATACTTTTACAGTTATTCCTGTGCTGTCTGTGTTGTTGTCTCTTCTGCGGATGTTTCTATAGTATCAGACGCACCGTCTTTTTTCTCTACTCCAAGATAAGGGAATATATCTGTCATGATCTGTGATGCAAGCTGTGTTGCATAACCACTGTTTGCCTGAACAGCCGAGTTTGGCTCATCAATGACAACATACACCATAACCTGTGGATTTTCCTGTGGTGCATATCCGATGAAAGAAACAAGATATTTTCCATTTCCACGAGGCAGCTTCTCGGCTGTACCGGTCTTACCTCCGACAGCATACCCCTCTACCGCCGCACTCGCACCGGTTCCTTCCTCAACAACTCCCTGCATATAATCCTTAATGATATCACTGGTCTCTTTTGAAATTGTTTTCTTAACCAGCACCGGATCTTTGTTCTCTGTAACATTTCCATTTTCATCCTGAATCTGCTTTACAACATGCGGCTCATAATAATTGCCGCCATTGAGCAGCGAACAGAAAGATGCCGCCATCTGAGTCATTGTAACATTAAAATTCTGCCCAAATGCATTTGTCGCCAGACTGGCCGGATCCATAGTCGCCGGTGTATACAACAGTCCGCTCGTCTCTCCCTCTCCCGGAAGATCGATTCCTGTATATTCTCCGAACCCAAACAATCTTTGATACCTGCAGAATTCTTCTGTTCCGATACTTGCACCGATCTGCATCAGTGCAACGTTGCACGAATTCTCCAAAGCCTGTTTCAACGTCTCCGGCCCGTGTCCTGATCTGTTACTACAGTGAATGTCATGATCTCCCACGTGCAATACACCGCCGCAGACATAATTCTCATTTCCTGTAAGATCTCCAAGTTCAAGACCTGCCGATATGGTAAATGGTTTGAATGTCGATCCCGGTTCATACGTATTGCTGACACAATAATTATTCCAAAGATCATTCAGTATATTCAGCTTTTCTTTATCCGTCATCTTTTTCAGCTGTGCTTTTGTATAATACTTTGTCAGATCTCTTGGATGATTCAGATCATAATTCGGATACGAAGCTTCTGCAAGAATCTCTCCATTCTGAGGATTCATCACGATCACTCCGGTATTCTTACTTCCTTCTCCCTCTGTCTCTTCATCCTTGTGTTCTTCGTTAAATGCAAGTATATGCTGTTCTACAATACTCTGCACCTGAAGATCAATTGTTGATACAACAGTGCTTCCATTATCCGGTTCCTTCACAGTTCTTTCAAATCCAGAACTTTCATCCAGATACCCATACTCCCTGCCATCTGTTCCATTCAGAATGGAATTATATGATGCCTCTATTCCATTACTTCCTACATTTCCATTCGTTGTAAATCCGATTACATCACTTGCCAGTGTTTTATACGGATATTGCCTTGTATAATCTTCCTCCAGCCATACGCCCTGCACATTAGGATTATGCTTCGTATCTGCTGTAATCTTCTCAAATTCCTGCGCCTTTGCATAGCTGACTCCTTTTTTCAGGACAATATACCGGCTGTTCGGATTCTTCTTCACCTGAGTACGGATTGCTTTCTTCTTCAAACTGAAGCACTCTGCCAATACTTTTACTGTCGGATTCATATACTTTTTGTTACTTGTTATCACTTTGGCATCGACTACAACATTATATACTCTCTCACTTGTCGCAAGTTTCGTACCGTTACGGTCTACGATATCTCCACGTTTAAATGGAATCGTACGGTTATTATACTGTTGTTGATCCAGCACGACTTTGGTATATTTTTCTCCTTTCGAAGCATTGATATAAGTAATCCACCCTATCAAGAAAACAAAAGCTAGTATGATTACTCCAAAGAGCATTACTAGCTTTTTCTGCATAAGGCCTGAAATTTTTTTCTTAAAGAAATTTTTCTTCTTTCTTGCCATATTTCCACCTATTTCTTATTCTTGTCTGACTGAGCAAGTACACCATTTTCTGGAATATTTTCATACTGTTTTACATAGTCTGAAGCAGGATTATCATATTCCACGATCTGATCAGCCGCAGCATATGTCATGCCAAGTTGATTGATCGCTCTTTCCCGGATCTCGTCAAGATTGACAGAATCCACTACTGCGTTATATTTTGTCGTATTTTCCTCTTTCAGATCCGCCAGTTCTTCCTGTAATGCAGTGACATGTTTGGATCTTCGAGTCAGTTCCGACTGTAAGCGTACATAATTAACGCACAATAACAGCACAACAGTTGCTGCAACTGCGAGAAAAATCACATAAGCTGCATTCATATGCAGTGCACGATTTCTGTTCTTCTGCACCTGTCTGCTTACTTTCTTTTTTGGTTTTGCAGATGATTTTCTTCTTCGCGGTTCATATTCCGGCTTGGTAACTATATTACCATACATATAAGCCTGTCTGCTTTCATACTGCATGGAACGATATCCACCGGACTGGCGTCTATCGCTTGCATAAGATCTTCTTGCTGCCATCTACGCCACTCCTTTCTGTCTGATCACATATCATTCTTCATTAAGAACGCTCAAATATTCTGAGTTTCGCACTTTTAGAACGACTGTTATACTCTAATTCTTCTTCACTTGGAAGAATCGGCTTTCTGGTAACAACACGCCCTTTAGAAACATTGCCACATACACACACAGGAAAATCCGGAGGGCAGGTGCATGGATTCTCATTTTTCTTAAATGCACTCTTTACAATCCGGTCTTCCAGCGAATGGAATGTAATAATACACAATCTTCCACCCGGGTTTAGTATTTCAATCATGTCATCCAGAGAATTTTTCAATACTTCTAATTCTCTGTTCAGTTCAATCCGAATAGCCTGAAATGTTCTCTTTGCAGGATGTCCGGATTTTTTCTGATATTTCATTGGTATTGAAGCTCTGATGATCTCTGTCAGCTGCCCCGTTGTTTCAATCGGACTTTTCCCGCGTGCCGCCACGATATGTTTTGCAATATTTTTTGCAAACTTATCCTCCCCGTAGTCTCTGATCACGCGGTACAAATCCATCTCTGAGTAATCATTGACGATGTCTCTGGCTGTCATCTTCTGACGTCTGTCCATTCTCATATCCAGAGGTGCATCTTCGCGATAGGAAAATCCCCGATCTGCCGTATCTAACTGATAAGAAGATACGCCCAAATCAAGTACTATTCCATCGACCTTGTCAATTCCCTGTTCTTGAAGCTTCGACTTCATATCACAATAATTGCTTCGGATTATTGTGACCTTCTCCCCGAAGTCTTTTAATCGGATGCCTGCAGCTTCGATTGCTGCTTCATCCTGGTCTATTCCTATAATACTCCCTTTTTCACCGAGACGCCTGCACACCTCGTATGCATGTCCGCCTCCACCAAGCGTTCCGTCTACATAGATACCATCCGGCTTGATGTTTAATCCTTCAATTGTCTCATTCAGTAATACTGATTTGTGTTCGAATCCCATATCTTCTCCCTCTAGATACTGAATCCGTTTTCTTCCATATCAGATGCAATATCTTCAATGTTAAGTTCCACTTCAGCATTCTTTTCATCCCATCTTGCCTTATCCCAGATCTCGGCACGCTTCCCCATACCGATGAATACAACTTCTTTATCCAGATGTGCAAATGTACGCAGTACAGAAGGGATTAGAGTTCTGCCTTGCTTATCAAGGTCGCCGTCCGCTGCACTTCCCTGAAAGAAATATGCAAACGCACGTGCTTTTTTATCAGTGGTGGTTGGCAATGCATTAAGTTTTTCTTCAAAAGTGTTCCATTCTGCTTCCGGATATACGTACAGACAATTCTCCATTCCTTTTGTAATGACGAAATGCTCCCCTAAATCGTCACGAAACTTGGCCGGAATGATCAGCCGCCCTTTGGCATCAATATTATGACTGTACTCTCCTTTCAGCATAGAATTCTCCTTTTCCCGGTGGTATCTCCTGAAGTTCTTCCGGTAAAATCAGTTATTCTTCCTTTCCGGCTTCATCCATTTTCATACCACTTTGTTCCACTTTTCACCACTTTCTACCACTTGAACCCATTGTAAACTACTTTTTTACTGTTTTCAAGCCTTTTAGGGAAATTAAGAGATTTTTAAGGCAAAAAAATAGTGAACAGGATTTTTCCTGTTCACTCGCATTTTTCTTTCTTCTTCTCTATTCGGCCGACGTTCCGTTATCTGACAAAGACTGACTGAGACTTGCTATTGCAGAATAATCAACCGTTACTTCCTGCTTCGGCTGTTTTGACTCATATATATTATATATAGAAAAACCTGCCATTCCTATCAGTGCTGCTGCAACGATACATGCCACACCTCTGCGCAGATAGCTTTGTATCTTTTCTTTTTTCATCTGCTTCTTCCGGTTTTTCTTCGCTTCTTTATATTTATCTACTTTTGCCTGACTCATAGTTCTTTTGCTCCTTTTTTTCCGATGTATCTATTCTACCACACTCCATCGGATTATACAACTACAATCACGCCTCCGTCAGCTGCATACATACTACTGATCCCCGCAGTATCTACAATAATAATATCTTTGAATCCTGCTTTTTCAAGAAGCATATTTTTCACTGTCTCTGCGCGTTCTCTGCAATTGCAGTGAGAGATCGCAAGTATCTTCTCTTCCGGGTTCTTAAGATCAGCCACTATTTGTTCCACCATTCTGATCAGCCCTTTTTTCATTCCTCTTGCATTTGCAAGCTGTTGAATATTTCCATCCGGAGTAGATCCCATCACCGGCTTAATATTTAATGCCGTTGCGACCACTGCTTTTAACCCTTTCAGTCTTCCGTTCTTTTTCAGTATATCCAATGTTTCCAGTAAGAAATAGGTATGCTGCTCTTCAATATAAGCTTCTACTGTATCAATTACTTCCTTAAAGCTGAGTCCTTTTTTCTCACATTCGGCAATCTTCAACCCGATCAGCGTCTCTCCTACCGATGCCGATCTGGAATTAAATACGTAAATATCCTTCTCTCCGTATTCTTCTTCGTATAAATTCTTTCCAAGTACCGCACTGTTATAAGAACCGCTGAGTTCTGCAGACAACGTCACTGCATATATGTGCTCTGCCTCACAGTGATATTCTTCCATATAACGTTCCGGAGACGGGCATGATGACTTCGGGCATTCTTCAGATTCTCTGATCTTCTTCAAAAAATCTGCCTGATCAAATGTTTCATCATCTACGATATGATGTCCGCCAACATCGATCTGTAACGAAGCTGTCTCGAAATTCCCCGATTTCTTCATTTCTTCTGTCAATTCACCACAACTATCTATGATAATCTTGTAACTCATATATTCCTCCCAATGTAACGTATTATTACTTTATATTATTGATATCAAAACTCTTTCCGAGTCATCTATTCTCATTAGAAGTAGTTTTAAATTACTCATTTATTAATAATACCATATTTGAAAAAGAAATGAAATCTTTTTATTCAGCAATTTAAATCTTTGAAGAGACTCCCAATGCCAGTCCCATTTCCGCCATTAAGAATAGCACCGACGTACCGCCATAGCTGATAAAGGGAAGTGTGATTCCTGTTGTCGGAATACAATTGATCACAACCATAACATTTAATATTACCTGCAATGCAATATGTGCAAATATTCCGCTCACCACTAATGAACCATAAAGATCCGGTGCATTCTGCGCAATAAATAATAATCTGTACAGAAGCATTCCGAACAGGATCAGAACCATGATTGCACCAAATACTCCAAGCTCCTCACAGATAATAGAAAGAATCATATCATTCTGAACTTCTGGAATGATCATTTTCTGGGCACTGTTACCAAGACCTTTTCCAAAAAAACCTCCTGATCCAATTGCGTACAATGCCTGCATGATCTGGTAGCCGCCTTCTGATGCATATTTCTCTGGATTCAGCCATACCAGAATACGTCTCAGACGGAAGTTCCCGCTGGTCTCCATTGCCATACCAAGAACCCTCGCACCGACAATTCCTATTAAAATAATTCCCACGGCAATTATGATAAATATTCTTGTCTTTGGATGTACCACAAAAATCATAATACACGTAATTCCCATAACAATAATTGCCGTACTTAAATTTTCTGTAATAATAAAGACTACTGCTGCTGAAAAAGCCCCCCATGCCAGTACTTTCACAATTCCTTCCAGCGTCTTTATCTCTCTTCCCATCGTACAGATCAATGCCGGAATAAACAATATGATCGCAATCTTGGCAATCTCTGCCGGCTGCAGCTGCTGTCCGAACGGAAGTTTAATCCATCTTTTTGCTCCATTTACTTCTTTTCCCAATGGTGTCTTTACAAGGAACATCATAAAAATAGAAATAAAATAGAAGAACTTTGATCTTTCAAAATACCAATGATAATCTATTCTACTTACGATCCACATCCCGATCAAACCCACAATGCAGAACAGGACTTGTCTTTTAAAGTAAAACAGGCTGTCTCCGTTTTGTTTCATCATTGCGCTGTAAGAGCTCGTACTATATAGCATGACCAGTCCAAAGCAGATCAGGCAGATCAATATTGCCAGCAGACTGTAATCGAAGTATGCGATGCTGTGTTCTTTCTTTTTCACTCTGGTATTCGTGCTTCTTTTTTTATTTTCTTTTACCATATTCTACTCTCCAATCGTATCTATTATACTCAGATACGTTCTTAAAAACAACTGTCTGATTCACAACTTTCTTTAATTTTCATATACTATTATTGCATAATCTTATCGAAAGGAGTACTTTAAATGCCAAATTATCGTTATAATACGCCGGATTATATGCGTCAAAACCATTCTAACGGATGTCATGTCGGTGGAAGCAACAGAACAATGCCGCCTTCTGTATCACCGTCCACACCGTCCCGTCCGTGCTGTAATATTTACGATCACGACAAATTAAGCGGTCTTTCCATTGCAATGGCCTATGTTCCATGGCAGGAGTGGCGTTCTCTCTATGAAGTTGAAAAAGGATTCCAGTGCGGAACTATTTTTGCCGAACTGAATCTTCCATTTTGTTGGAAAGGTGGTAGCCCTCGATGAATGAAAACAGACCTTGTAAAAAAGAGCTTCTAGAATGGATCAATATCGTAAGTTTTGCTGTTGATGACGTAAAATTATTTCTCGACACACATCCAAATTGTCCTGAAGCCCTGGAATTCTTTGATGAATTTAAAAAACAGCGTGTGCAGGCCTTAAAGGAATATGCAAAATATTATGGACCTCTAACACTGGATACTGCAAATACACCTATGGATTGCTGGAACTGGATAAATGAACCTTGGCCATGGCAGGAAGGAGGATGCTAAATGTGGAATTATGAAAAAAGATTGCAGTATCCTGTTAAAATAACTCAAACTAACCCAAAGATCGCACAAGTTATAATATCACAATTCGGTGGTCCAGATGGAGAGTTGGCTGCATCTATGAGATATTTGTCTCAAAGATATACGATGCCGTATAAGGAAGTAACAGGCACATTAACTGATATTGGAACGGAAGAACTGGCCCATATGGAAATCGTGTGTGCTATAGTGTATCAATTAACCAGAGATTTAACTCCAGAACAGTTAAAAGAATCGGGATTTGATAAGTATTATGTTGATCACACATTAGCTCTTTGGCCTCAAGCTGCCAGCGGAGCTCCTTGGACCGCTACCTATTTTCAATCTAAAGGAGATCCAATAACTGATTTGCACGAAGATATGGCAGCTGAGGGTGCGATTGTATAAAGACAACATTGAGGTTTTAAAAGAAAGTTCCCGATA
>OBLO01003807.1_pt1 | contig 10465 bp, 16 predicted proteins | sample 1519401 | NCBI WGS metagenome assembly OBLO01 (sample SAMEA2602897, study PRJEB22501) | metagenome | reverse complement strand
CCGTTGCAGCCGCAACCGGTGGTCGCCCTCCTCGCGGAGGGCGTGGATAGAAATTGCACCGTGTTCCGGGTCTCGCAGGACTGAGTGGGTCGCCCTCCTCGCGGAGGGCGTGGATAGAAATCCCATGTGCCTTACCATCAAGGCGACGGACGCCAGTCGCCCTCCTCGCGGAGGGCGTGGATAGAAATTGGTAGCCAAGCTGGCAGATTGCCTGATTGGTGCCAGGTCGCCCTCCTCGCGGAGGGCGTGGATAGAAATAGATGATAGGCCGCCAGATTTGACAGGTCTCCATAGGTCGCCCTCCTCGCGGAGGGCGTGGATAGAAATCTTGCAAGCTTGACAAATTGACACCTACCAGATGTCGCCCTCCTCGCGGAGGGCGTGGATAGAAATATTTGCTGGCGGTATTGCTGCTCACCCTCAACGCGTCGCCCTCCTCGCGGAGGGCGTGGATAGAAATTTCCCTATGTGGAGAGCGACGTGAGCGCCTACCGCGTCGCCCTCCTCGCGGAGGGCGTGGATAGAAATCTGTACTCGGCCTTGTACTGGCTGTAGTGCATGCGGTCGCCCTCCTCGCGGAGGGCGTGGATAGAAATATAAGGAGCCCGGATTTTGCGGCTACTGTCACCATGGTCGCCCTCCTCGCGGAGGGCGTGGATAGAAATAAATGCGTCGATATTTTCCAACGATTTGGAAATGGTCGCCCTCCTCGCGGAGGGCGTGGATAGAAATAGATACCAGGTGATGTGCTCAGAGGCGTCAAAGCGTCGCCCTCCTCGCGGAGGGCGTGGATAGAAATAAAACTCAGGCTCTCACCGATGCCATGAACGATGTCGCCCTCCTCGCGGAGGGCGTGGATAGAAATTGAAAGGGGCAGTACAATGATTGATGAAATTATTGTCGCCCTCCTCGCGGAGGGCGTGGATAGAAATTTTTTTGCGCACATTCAGAGCAACCTCCCGCCGCGTCGCCCTCCTCGCGGAGGGCGTGGATAGAAATATCTTGAGCAACTTGATGACCAGAGCGTGCTTGTCGTCGCCCTCCTCGCGGAGGGCGTGGATAGAAATACTCCGAAGTTGAACGCCTTGCCAAGAACGGCGAGTCGCCCTCCTCGCGGAGGGCGTGGATAGAAATCTGCTTCGACTTTGCCAGCAGGGAATGGCCTTGCGTCGCCCTCCTCGCGGAGGGCGTGGATAGAAATTGAACTTCATCGTCCAGATGGGCATCGATATACGTCGCCCTCCTCGCGGAGGGCGTGGATAGAAATGAGTTTCTTGGAGTAGTCGTTGTCCTGAAGGCGGTAGTCGTCGCCCTCCTCGCGGAGGGCGTGGATAGAAATGAGTACCACCGAAGACACGGCCTGAGTCGACTGGTCGCCCTCCTCGCGGAGGGCGTGGATAGAAATTCAACGCAGCAGCCCCAGAGGTACTTGCTGAAAGTCGCCCTCCTCGCGGAGGGCGTGGATAGAAATAATTCTTCATTGAAGTTGTAGAACACAATCAATCGTCGCCCTCCTCGCGGAGGGCGTGGATAGAAATTTCGCCTGCTCCGGGTTCAGTGCGCCGCCAGCGGGTCGCCCTCCTCGCGGAGGGCGTGGATAGAAATACCTCTCCGGGGCCAAACGGGGCATAAAGGTCGTGTCGCCCTCCTCGCGGAGGGCGTGGATAGAAATACCTCTCCGGGGCCAAACGGGGCATAAAGGTCGTGTCGCCCTCCTCGCGGAGGGCGTGGATAGAAATACCTCTCCGGGGCCAAACGGGGCATAAAGGTCGTGTCGCCCTCCTCGCGGAGGGCGTGGATAGAAATAGTGCAACCTGCGTTGCGCCGCGATAGATAAGCTGGTCGCCCTCCTCGCGGAGGGCGTGGATAGAAATCGCTCGCCCGCTGTCTTTGGGTTCAATCGCCACGAGTCGCCCTCCTCGCGGAGGGCGTGGATAGAAATATGGATGGCTATGTGAAGGGCTATATCGACAGACGTCGCCCTCCTCGCGGAGGGCGTGGATAGAAATCGGTCTGTCCCGGATTATTTGTGGCATTAGAAAAGTCGCCCTCCTCGCGGAGGGCGTGGATAGAAATCTCCTTACTTCTTTTTGCCGATGGAACGCAGGGCGTCGCCCTCCTCGCGGAGGGCGTGGATAGAAATGAGACAAACGGCGTTTCTGTGCCACCGCGTCCCGTCGCCCTCCTCGCGGAGGGCGTGGATAGAAATCCTGGTACAGGATCACCGTGAATGGGGTCGGACGTCGCCCTCCTCGAGGAGGGCGTGGATAGAAATAAGATTGCCCGGGAGAAAATCAAAATGATGCTCTGTCGCCCTCCTCGCGGAGGGCGTGGATAGAAATACCAGTGTTGTTCCAATCAGGCCGACCACCGCAGGTCGCCCTCCTCGCGGAGGGCGTGGATAGAAATTCCCGGTAGGTGTAGCCGTCGTGCTCATCTTCCAGTCGCCCTCCTCGCGGAGGGCGTGGATAGAAATAACATCAAAACCGTTGACCTGCCGGTCACGAAAGGGTCGCCCTCCTCGCGGAGGGCGTGGATAGAAATGGTGTTGGTGTTGTCACCGGCAAGGTCCCGGGCGTCGCCCTCCTCGCGGAGGGCGTGGATAGAAATCGTGATGTCATCGTATAGCAGAGCGAAACGGAAAGGTCGCCCTCCTCGCGGAGGGCGTGGATAGAAATTTTCGAGGCAGGGGCCATTCCTCGCAGCCTCCAAGTCGCCCTCCTCGCGGAGGGCGTGGATAGAAATTTACCGACCTCATCACGCATACGCTTGTTGAACGGTCGCCCTCCTCGCGGAGGGCGTGGATAGAAATCCGCTGGGCGTGTTTGACCTTGGAGGCGTAGTCCGTCGCCCTCCTCGCGGAGGGCGTGGATAGAAATAAAAATGAATAAGCGATTTAGGCTCCACTGGGGGGTCGCCCTCCTCGCGGAGGGCGTGGATAGAAATGGCATGGTAATAGACACCGTCGCAGCCGCCGAGGGTCGCCCTCCTCGCGGAGGGCGTGGATAGAAATCGATATGCAAGCAGCAGCAACTATTTCCCAAGTGAGTCGCCCTCCTCGCGGAGGGCGTGGATAGAAATATAGAATAGGTCTTGGGCCAGTTTTCAGCACTGAAGGTCGCCCTCCTCGCGGAGGGCGTGGATAGAAATACCGACAACACCGGTGATGCACCGTATCAGAACAGTCGCCCTCCTCGCGGAGGGCGTGGATAGAAATTTGACGTTCCGGGTGCTGGTGCTGTAGAAGTAGGTGTCGCCCTCCTCGCGGAGGGCGTGGATAGAAATTGGATCTGGAGGCCAGGGCCCAAGATCTGAAGCGGGTCGCCCTCCTCGCGGAGGGCGTGGATAGAAATGGGAAGCTGCCGCAGCTGTACTTGTATGCGGTGCGTCGCCCTCCTCGCGGAGGGCGTGGATAGAAATAACTCGACATTGTTGAAATTGTTGAGAATGCGAAGTCGCCCTCCTCGCGGAGGGCGTGGATAGAAATTCGCAGCGGGTCGGCACCTACACCGGGGACGGCGAGTCGCCCTCCTCGCGGAGGGCGTGGATAGAAATATGGCAGCCTCGACGCACTCCTTCCGTGCGCCAAGTCGCCCTCCTCGCGGAGGGCGTGGATAGAAATACACGCAGCGAGTTTGCTTGCCCTTGCGGGTGCAGTCGCCCTCCTCGCGGAGGGCGTGGATAGAAATTGGAAAGCCTACCCGAAAAAGACCGGCAAGCAGGTCGCCCTCCTCGCGGAGGGCGTGGATAGAAATTCCACCTTCCAGCTCACCGACAACAACAAGCGAGTCGCCCTCCTCGCGGAGGGCGTGGATAGAAATACCTTCAGAGCGTTGTCAGCCGCGTCGACATACGTCGCCCTCCTCGCGGAGGGCGTGGATAGAAATCCGCTGTGCGTGTTTGACCTTAGAGGCGTAGTCCGTCGCCCTCCTCGCGGAGGGCGTGGATAGAAATTCTGAGCGGCTCTATGTTGGCTCGAACGCACTCGGTCGCCCTCCTCGCGGAGGGCGTGGATAGAAATCGATTCTTCCGCGAGAAAACGACCTTGCGAAAGAGTCGCCCTCCTCGCGGAGGGCGTGGATAGAAATAGAAGTATAAGCAGAGTGAGAAAAAGCCCTGGAAGGTCGCCCTCCTCGCGGAGGGCGTGGATAGAAATTGCACAGAAGCAGGAAGCACCGGCTGAAAAGGCGTCGCCCTCCTCGCGGAGGGCGTGGATAGAAATATGGAGTATTACGAGAAGCTCCATGAAAAGTACCGGTCGCCCTCCTCGCGGAGGGCGTGGATAGAAATATATTCGGTTACTCCTTTCATTCAGTGGACCTGAGGTCGCCCTCCTCGCGGAGGGCGTGGATAGAAATTACTACGCCGAGGGAGGCTGCTCGCCTGAGAGCCGTCGCCCTCCTCGCGGAGGGCGTGGATAGAAATTTGCTGGAGGGCACCAGATGGCACTCAGACCTAGTCGCCCTCCTCGCGGAGGGCGTGGATAGAAATTATCTGCAATCTACATCCTACGCCAAAGCCGCCGTCGCCCTCCTCGCGGAGGGCGTGGATAGAAATAGGCTGCTGGCCGTGATCTGAACGATGAACGGCTGTCGCCCTCCTCGCGGAGGGCGTGGATAGAAATTCATGCGGCGATCACTCCTTTTCATGGTCTATTATGTCGCCCTCCTCGCGGAGGGCGTGGATAGAAATAGAAGATCGTGAAGCTGTCCAGCAAATACAAGTGGGTCGCCCTCCTCGCGGAGGGCGTGGATAGAAATAGCGTAAATCAGGGAACCAACCTGATGGCAGATGCGTCGCCCTCCTCGCGGAGGGCGTGGATAGAAATGGGAGGGCTGGAAAAAGCTGCGCAGAGCCTGAAGTCGCCCTCCTCGCGGAGGGCGTGGATAGAAATATCTGCTGCCTGGACAATGAAGCCCAGGTGCATGAGTCGCCCTCCTCGCGGAGGGCGTGGATAGAAATCGATCTCAGTCAGCTTGTCCAGCTCATCGGCAGGTCGCCCTCCTCGCGGAGGGCGTGGATAGAAATTCCTTTTCAGGTATTCAAAAAGCCGCGCCCGGTGTGGTCGCCCTCCTCGCGGAGGGCGTGGATAGAAATCTGGTTGCCCACCTGAATATCTTTATAGACTTTTGTCGCCCTCCTCGCGGAGGGCGTGGATAGAAATAAAACGCCTTTGGTGATCCTAGAGTAAGAGCAGGGTCGCCCTCCTCGCGGAGGGCGTGGATAGAAATTGTATGATGATTTTGGAAAGCTGACCCTCAAAAGTCGCCCTCCTCGCGGAGGGCGTGGATAGAAATCAATGCCGGCACTCTGGCAGCGGCCCAGCAGGCGGTCGCCCTCCTCGCGGAGGGCGTGGATAGAAATTGAGCTTCGGAGCTCGCGGGCTTACTATGGTCCGGTCGCCCTCCTCGCGGAGGGCGTGGATAGAAATGTTACCGCACGGTACGGTCTGCTCCGCTACAAGGGTCGCCCTCCTCGCGGAGGGCGTGGATAGAAATAGGCTTTCGCTGAGGAGAACGCTACGCACATCGCGTCGCCCTCCTCGCGGAGGGCGTGGATAGAAATTCTGGTCTCGGCAATCTGGTGACCAGCGCAGGAAGTCGCCCTCCTCGCGGAGGGCGTGGATAGAAATTCGCAGCAGCACTCCTGCTGCTGCATCTGCATGGCAAGTCGCCCTCCTCGCAGAGGGCGTGGATAGAAATCATCCGCCGCCGCTTGGCAGCGCGGATGCGGGCATTGTCGCCCTCCTCGCAGAGGGCGTGGATAGAAATCTAAAGTAAATAAATAAGGTAACCCAATATTTTTGTCGCCCTCCTCGCAGAGGGCGTGGATAGAAATTTCGAGAGGCCGGGTGGATTTGTTGATGTTATTGTCGCCCTCCTCGCAGAGGGCGTGGATAGAAATTCCACCTGTTCCAGCGCATACGCCACCACGTTGGGTCGCCCTCCTCGCAGAGGGCGTGGATAGAAATTTCGAGAGGCCGGGTGGATTTGTTGATGTTATTGTCGCCCTCCTCGCAGAGGGCGTGGATAGAAATTCCACCTGTTCCAGCGCATACGCCACCACGTTGGGTCGCCCTCCTCGCAGAGGGCGTGGATAGAAATTTCGAGAGGCCGGGTGGATTTGTTGATGTTATTGTCGCCCTCCTCGCAGAGGGCGTGGATAGAAATCGTTTGAATTAGCATTAATTTTTGCTGTTTTTGGGTCGCCCTCCTCGCAGAGGGCGTGGATAGAAATGTCTGTATCTAGGTTTGACTGTTCAAATTTTCCGCGTCGCCCTCCTCGCAGAGGGCGTGGATAGAAATTTTTGCACAAAGGCAGCCCATGGGCGCAGCCGCGTCGCCCTCCTCGCAGAGGGCGTGGATAGAAATATGCAGCAGCTGTTTGCCATGCAGATGCAGCAGCAGTCGCCCTCCTCGCAGAGGGCGTGGATAGAAATTTCGAAAGAGGTTTGCAACGTCTGTACCCACTCGGGTCGCCCTCCTCGCAGAGGGCGTGGATAGAAATTGGCAAGCGCAGTCGTAACTGTAGCAGAAAAAGGTCGCCCTCCTCGCAGAGGGCGTGGATAGAAATCGTACCCAGACCAGGTGAGTGCCTCGCTGTGGGTGGTCGCCCTCCTCGCAGAGGGCGTGGATAGAAATCCTGCCTCCTACGAGCCTGCGGGCCTTTAAGGACTGTCGCCCTCCTCGCAGAGGGCGTGGATAGAAATTCTCATGTTCTTCGGGCTGACGTTGACAGCCTTGGTCGTCGCCCTCCTCGCAGAGGGCGTGGATAGAAATAGCTGCTTGCAGGTTGAAAGCAGCAAGCCCGCCCCGTCGCCCTCCTCGCAGAGGGCGTGGATAGAAATCTCCGGCATCTTGGAAATTACCACGTTCTCCGGGTCGCCCTCCTCGCAGAGGGCGTGGATAGAAATATTGTCCACAATGCCGCCGACTACAACAACGCCGAGTCGCCCTCCTCGCAGAGGGCGTGGATAGAAATAACAACACCCTCGGGAACATCGGCCCGATCTACGTCGCCCTCCTCGCAGAGGGCGTGGATAGAAATCACCTGAGCACGCTGGCCGTGGTCGAGCTCATGCGTCGCCCTCCTCGCAGAGGGCGTGGATAGAAATATCTCGTCGGCATCCTCGATGGCAGCTTTCGCCCGTCGCCCTCCTCGCAGAGGGCGTGGATAGAAATATATAATTACAGCCGGGTGCGGATACACTCGGCTGTCGCCCTCCTCGCAGAGGGCGTGGATAGAAATACATCAACGATGTGGCCCAAATCAATGGAGCATCCGTCGCCCTCCTCGCGGAGGGCGTGGATAGAAATTTCCCGATTGCAGAGCAAAGAGAAAGCCAAGGAAGGTCGCCCTCCTCGCGGAGGGCGTGGATAGAAATAGCCTTTGTCTTGCTGTAGTTTGCTACTGTGCCGGAGTCGCCCTCCTCGCGGAGGGCGTGGATAGAAATCCAATCGACTGCTCTGGGAGCACTGGAAAGAATTGTCGCCCTCCTCGCGGAGGGCGTGGATAGAAATTTGCCATGCTCTGTTTGCTGCTGCCTCTGCCGAGGTCGCCCTCCTCGCGGAGGGCGTGGATAGAAATCTCGTAATACTTTTGAACTTGGAATGCCTGTCGCGTCGCCCTCCTCGCGGAGGGCGTGGATAGAAATGATTGTGTAGACGTTTTGTCCACCGATTGTATCGTGTCGCCCTCCTCGCGGAGGGCGTGGATAGAAATCCAGTCAGGAACGGGGCCATGCAGATGCCCTGCGGTCGCCCTCCTCGCGGAGGGCGTGGATAGAAATCTTAAAATGCCCGGCAGCGCGACCAAACTTTATAGTCGCCCTCCTCGCGGAGGGCGTGGATAGAAATTTCCCGGGCGGCCTCTGCGGCCTTCTCTGCCCGCGTCGCCCTCCTCGCGGAGGGCGTGGATAGAAATAACCACAATCGGGATTCGGTCATCGGCAGGATCATCGTCGCCCTCCTCGCGGAGGGCGTGGATAGAAATTTCCAGCACAAATGGGTCAAGGACCCGAAGCCGTGGTCGCCCTCCTCGCGGAGGGCGTGGATAGAAATTACGAGGTGAGCGGAAAGCTAACGCAAGGGACCTGGTCGCCCTCCTCGCGGAGGGCGTGGATAGAAATTCGTGCTCCAAGCACTCCTCCTCGTCGTAAAACTGTCGCCCTCCTCGCGGAGGGCGTGGATAGAAATGTTTCGAGGGAGTATTCCTCCCACCGGTCGAGCAGGTCGCCCTCCTCGCGGAGGGCGTGGATAGAAATAAAAAATCGCGCGGGGCGCTGACGCGCCCTTTGAAGTCGCCCTCCTCGCGGAGGGCGTGGATAGAAATAGGTCGAGCAGCAACACCCCGCCCGCACGGCCATGTCGCCCTCCTCGCGGAGGGCGTGGATAGAAATCTGCACATTCGCCGCCGAAATGCCGGACTTGCTGGTCGCCCTCCTCGCGGAGGGCGTGGATAGAAATGTGATCCAGGCAAGCGTCTTTTCGGGGATGCCCTCGTCGCCCTCCTCGCGGAGGGCGTGGATAGAAATTTGTACGGCTGCACGCGGATCACGTCAAGTTTTGGTCGCCCTCCTCGCGGAGGGCGTGGATAGAAATTCTCCCTGTCATTGCCGCCGCCAGACTAGAGCAGTTGTCGCCCTCCTCGCGGAGGGCGTGGATAGAAATTGCACTATCTGGATACGAACGGCCAGAAGTACAAGTCGCCCTCCTCGCGGAGGGCGTGGATAGAAATCCGGCGAGGAAGCTCCGCGCCCGGCAGCACCGCGCGTCGCCCTCCTCGCGGAGGGCGTGGATAGAAATCCATTCGGCCCGGTCGCGGATCAAGATTGTACAAGGTCGCCCTCCTCGCGGAGGGCGTGGATAGAAATCCGGCTACGGCAGCTATGGTGACTGCGCCGGACGTCGCCCTCCTCGCGGAGGGCGTGGATAGAAATTCATAATCATCGTCGTAACCCACTGCGGCAGTTGTCGCCCTCCTCGCGGAGGGCGTGGATAGAAATACGCCGTCAATGTAAACGTTGAAGCTGTTGACGGTCGCCCTCCTCGCGGAGGGCGTGGATAGAAATAATTTGTTGCCGTACCGCTGCCACGCCTACCGGGTCGCCCTCCTCGCGGAGGGCGTGGATAGAAATCGGGATGCTGGTGACGCTGGTCCGTTCAGCGGACAGTCGCCCTCCTCGCGGAGGGCGTGGATAGAAATCAGTACAAGAGTAACACAGAAATGAAAAGAAGTCGTCGCCCTCCTCGCGGAGGGCGTGGATAGAAATAGCTTGTCCAGTGCCAGCACAAAGGCGGCGGCTTGTCGCCCTCCTCGCGGAGGGCGTGGATAGAAATTTGCATATCCCTACGGTGACCCCGAAAACAAGCGTCGCCCTCCTCGCGGAGGGCGTGGATAGAAATTGGCCGACATCACCGGTATGCTGAAGCAGGTCGGTCGCCCTCCTCGCGGAGGGCGTGGATAGAAATTACAACGGCAAGGCGTGGGTGGCGATGACCGGCGTCGCCCTCCTCGCGGAGGGCGTGGATAGAAATGCCGGAGCCTTCGCCGTCACCGTAGCCGTAGCCGGAGGTCGCCCTCCTCGCGGAGGGCGTGGATAGAAATTGAACTTTGCCTTTAGGATTGCGTGATTTATGGGTCGCCCTCCTCGCGGAGGGCGTGGATAGAAATTGCGAGAAGTTCGGCGGGGGTGAAGTTCCCGCTTGTCGCCCTCCTCGCGGAGGGCGTGGATAGAAATGGAATCAGCTACGATTCCGTATCTCACCCGGTGCGTCGCCCTCCTCGCGGAGGGCGTGGATAGAAATCGGGAGGACACCCGCTATCTGACCCACTACATCGTCGCCCTCCTCGCGGAGGGCGTGGATAGAAATTCTACCAACTCCGAATCCACCATCTGCCGAGTACAGTCGCCCTCCTCGCGGAGGGCGTGGATAGAAATCACTCTGGAAGCGTCCTACCTCATCATAGAGCGCGTCGCCCTCCTCGCGGAGGGTGTGGATAGAAATCTGTCTGAGCTTCAGCGGATTCCGCACATCGTAAGTCGCCCTCCTCGCGGAGGGTGTGGATAGAAATAGCATCGACTTGAGGTAGGTGCCGGATTCTGCGGTGTCGCCCTCCTCGCGGAGGGTGTGGATAGAAATAGAATGCCTACGGCTACGATGAGATCACCGCCGACGTCGCCCTCCTCGCGGAGGGCGTGGATAGAAATCATGTGAGCCTCCTACTTGCTGAACGTCAGGAAACGTCGCCCTCCTCGCGGAGGGCGTGGATAGAAATCAAGCAGTAGTGCAGCTAGTGCAAGCGCTCTGGGTCGCCCTCCTCGCGGAGGGCGTGGATAGAAATCGACATTGTGACCGATGCTTTGACGGCCTTCGGGGTCGCCCTCCTCGCGGAGGGCGTGGATAGAAATTGAACTTCATCGTCCAGATGGGCATCGATATACTGTCGCCCTCCTCGCGGAGGG
>OBLO01003806.1_pt1 | contig 10470 bp, 9 predicted proteins | sample 1519401 | NCBI WGS metagenome assembly OBLO01 (sample SAMEA2602897, study PRJEB22501) | metagenome | reverse complement strand
ATCGGGGAAGTATATGAAGGGATTGTCAGCGGCGTCACCATGCGGGGTGTTTTTGTAGAGCTGCCCAACACAGTGGAAGGATTTGTGCTGGTAGAGACGATTCCCAATGCCCGCTTTCAGTTTGATGGCATGATGAGCCAGCTGGATCAGAACACCGGCCGTAAGTTGACAATTGGTCAGAAGATGACTGTGCGTGTGGTTTCCTCCGATGTAGCATCCGGAAAAATAGACTTTGCCTATGAAGGCCAGTGGCCGCCAAAGAATATGGAGAAATAAGGATTCAATTCCAAAGAAAGGAATAAAAACAGGAATATCCGCCTATCCTATCAGCATAGAATTACTTTGAAAGGCGGCGCTGATATGGAAAGTGTGCTGAAGCTGATCCAAAAGGGGACGGCCCAGGTTGCTGAGACCGGGCGCAAAACAAGCGAAACCTCACGGGAGTCACTGGAGGAAAAAGAAAACAAAAACCGTATTCTCGATGAAATGCGAGAGATCTTGGAACAGATGTCCTTCAATGAGCGGTGGTTTCAGCTGGAATGCGACGATAACCTGATAGACGCCTGCATTTACCAGAGAGAATCCCTTAAGGCCAGATATCGGTATCTTCTTGCAAAGGCCCGGGATTTGGGAATCCAGAACGCGCCATTTCAAAGAACGGGATCGTAAAATACTACGGAATCCCCAATGAATGCGGGCTGCACCCAGCCTGCGGAGGAGGCATGCAGATGCAGACCCTTTGGATGGTATTGATAGGAATTGGAATTTTCTTATTGCTTGTTTTGATTCAGGTCGTGATGCGTGTGAAAAAACCGGTACAGCATGCGGTGGGGGGAGCGGCCGTAGGGTTGGGAGCTCTTTTGGCTGTGAATTTGCTCTCTGGTTTCACAGGGGTTTCTCTTTCAATGAGCCCATTGGTGCTGGGGGTGTCCTCTGTAGCAGGGATTCCGGGAGTAACAACGCTTTTGTTCCTGAACCTTCTGGCATCGGTCTGATTTTGCATACTATATACAGATCACACAAATTTTGCAAGAGGCTTCTGTTTATAAACAGGAGCCTCTTATCTTTAAGCTTTATATAAATTTTATAAAGAAATATAAATGGATGCGGATTATTTATTATGAAATCAAATACAGATTGTTTCTGGAAGTGGTGAAAATATGATTTTCTATCGGGATGATGAGATGCTTATTCGCAATATGCAGGAAAGCGATGCGCAGATCATTACGGATTGTGAAATTCTTCAGGGCTATCATGCATCAGTTGAAAAATACCGCATGCGATTGCGGCACCAGAGAGAGGGTAAGTCGGTGGCTTTGGTTGCTGAATACAGAGGTCAGGTTGCAGGGTATATCCATGTATATTGGTCGGAAACAACAGGCGCTTTTGCGAAAACAGGGTATCCAGAGATTGTGGATTTTGGAGTGCTTCAGAAGTTCAGGAGAAAAGGGATTGGAAATAAGCTGATGGATGCAGCAGAAGCTCTTGCAGCCGAGGCTTCCGATACGGTGTATCTGGGTGTGGGCCTGCACAGCGGCTATGGAAGTGCACAGCGGATGTACATAAAACGCGGATATATTCCCGATGGCAGCGGCGTTTGGTATAAGGATGAAGTGTGCGAACCTTACAGCCAATGCCGTAACGATGACGATCTGGTTTTGTATCTGTCGAAGAAGCTTAAGTAAAGAAACAGGAGGCCTTAAAGGCCTCCTGTTTTGCTGTAGGATCCTATTCTTTTGTAAGACGAATTACATTCCAAGAAAGTTTTTGCGCCGTAAGCTCAATTTTACCATCGTGGAAGGAGGTGTTGCTATTTTCTTTGGGCAGGACAGCATCGGGATTTTCCCATGTATCGGCTGCGCTGGGATCGTTGGAGTAAAGTTCGATGTGTTCTTTCAGGCGGTAGCCTTCAAAGCCGCGGACATCCAGTTCTATCTCCATAGCTTCTTCCCAGTTCAGATTGAGAAGGAAAATGGAGACTTCGCCTTTTTCCTCGTCGTAAGCGGCGCCGGCTTGGATATAGGAAATGTTTTCGTAGGGATGGCACTGATAGAATTCGTTGATATTGAAACCGTCGGCGCAGAAAGATGGGGATTTGACGGAGGGAAGCAGAGAGATCCCGTTGGCATACTCCAGGTAATGCTTAAAAGGATAATACCCGATAGACTTCCATACATGTTCCCTGTTGATAGAAAGAGCACCCAGGAAGGAACCCGTCATGCATCCTATTTTGATGCGGTCGCTGTGGTGGAGGAAGGTCATCATGACGGCAGCGGAGGCGATTGCTCCCAGCATTTGGCCGCCTTTATGTTTGCCTTTTCGTTCCGGCCAGTGGTTGGGGTCGATTTCCCGGAAGGGGCGATTCAGATTTTGCTCAGAAAACTCTCCATAAGTTTCGTGGGGGATCCGCCCTTTTCGGCCAGGTGCAGTTTTTCCTGCCGGAGCAAACCCCACACCGAATTCATCAAAGGATATAGTGATTTGTTTGGGGCTGCACAGCTTCGCTTGCACAAAATCGCAGGCTGCAATCTCCGTGCGGATGAATTCTTCAAAAACTGCGGGAGCACTCATAAAGGCAGCCATGTCTCCTTCTGGCACATTGTGATAATAATGGAGGGAGAGCATATCGACGTTGTCATAGCATTCCTCCAAAATGTCCACATCCCACTGAGGATAGGTGTGATTCAAAGGAGTGGAGGTTCCGCTTGCTACAGTGGTGATAGAAGGATCCACCCATTTCAGCGCCTTTGCAGCTTCGTTGATCTTTACGCCGTAACCCTTGGGATCCTTTTCCCAGGAATGGATCTGCCAAGGGCCATCCATTTCATTCCCCAGATACCAGGTTTTTACATTATGAGGGGTTGTGAATCCGTTTTTCCGGCGCAGGTCAGACCAATAGGTCCCTCCCGGATGATTGGTATATTCGATACAGTGCATGGCATCCTCAATGGTACCGGTTCCCATATTGACGGTGTACATAGGTTCCATTCCGCAGCGCCGAGCCCAAACCAGGTATTCATCGTGACCCACCCAGTTCGGCTCATATTGCCGCCAGGCCAGATCCAAATGCTGCTTCCGTTTTTCCCTGGGGCCGATGGAATCCTTCCAGTTCCAGCCGGAAGTGACATTGCCTCCCGGCAGGCGCACGGCAGGAACACCGAATTTCTGTATAGCTTTCATTACATCTTTCCGGAGCCCCAATTCGTCAGCTTCAGGGTGATCGGGATTCCATATGCCACCGTAGACCAGATTTCCCAGAGGCTCCATATAGCCGCTGAAAAGCCTTTTATCAATAGGGCCTATGGCGTATTCGGGGTGGATAGTAACCTTTGCCTTTTTCAATCCAGTAACCTCCTTTATTTCCAGAAGGGCATTTCCCATTCCGGAGCCTGTTTGGCTTTATGTTCAGTATAGGCGGGAAAGGTTCTAAAGTCAAATAGTTGAGAGAGAAGCCCTCCTTATGGTAATACGGCAAGGTACGAACAGTGATTCTCATTTTTTAGCCAGTTCGCCAACGGTCATATATAGATCCGGAATGGCTTTTTCATCTCTTTTCATAAAGTAGCATCGCTCCTGTTTGGGTATACGTATAGCGCATAACGCTGCATCACTAGCAAGGCTTTTGGATTTTTTCGCGCAAAAAAACGGAGCCGATTTCGACTCCGTTTTTTATCTAGTTTATGATTCCAGTTCCTTAAAAATTTCTTTTGCCAATGTGTAATTTTCCGTTACCAGAGCCAGCATAAGCTGGTATACATTCTGGGGAGCGGATTGGAAGTTTTTCTTTACCATTTTGGCTTGCCGGTTATCTGGAACATATAAAGAAAACCGCATTAGTTCCAGATTTCCACCGGAAACATGACAAGTAACGTTATAGCCCTTCTCCGTTTTTTGGATTTCCACCTGGTTTTCCTTTTCTCTTTTGGCACTGGCAAGGAGATTCATCGCTGCGGCCACCGCTTTTTCACGGATGGAACGCGGAAGCGCATTATCCAGCTGGCCTGCAATCATTTTTGCCTGGGGGGTAACCATATAAAGCGGGGGATTGCCGTCACAACTGAGATTGCCGTTTGAGGCAAGCTCAGAAAGAGCGTCTGTTACCTCAAAATAGTTGGCAAATCCGTTGGATTGCATGATTCCCAATATATCTTCTTTAGAAAGCGGAGTATTTACGCTGGAAAGAAGATAGCAGATCAGAATCAATATTTCATTTTTGCTCCGAAGGCCTCCCGGCTCAATACCACCGGTAAAAGCGTCATACTCCATTCCTAATCACTCCATTTCGTCTGCTCCTGCCCAGGCAATGAATTGAAAGAAAGTCAAAGCAAGCAGAGCCTGCTTTGACTTCAGATTTTATGCATTTAGTATAGCATATTTGTACGTTTATTTCAAGATTTTGCAGACGCCTCAGAAATGGGAAGAGAAAGGATATATTTTATTCTGAGCTTTTATTTTCGTTCAAAAGTTCATCGATCTTCTGCCGAGTTTCCGTAGAACAATGCCGATACATCTGAATCAGCCGCCTTTCCTCCTTTGTAAGAAAAGATTCGCTTGTCCATTGGCTGTGTATAAGGGAGGGACTGCGAATTTCCTTAGGAGAAGGCGCGTCGTCAAGTAGTTCTTCTACGGATACGCCAAACAGCTTAGCAAGTTTCTTGATATTTTCCAAATCGGGTTCTGTTTTCCCGGTCTCATAGTATGTATATGTAGAGCGGGAAATCTGAAGATAATCGGCGACCTGTTGCTGTGTATATCCAATCTTTTCTTTACGGAGCCGCCTCAAAGTATCTTTGATTTGTCGTTGCCGCAAATTGAGACCTTCTTCCATTTTAATGTTATACATTTATATCTTACCCTAAATATATTTGTATTTCTCGTTTTGTCGAATTTTTTCACAAAGGAAAATATAGGAAGAAAAATAAGAGATATAAAATAAAAAAATATTTTTATATCTTGACGTTATCAGATGATTCTAGTATAATATCTAAGTTGACAAAAATGCTGGAATAGCTCAGTTGGTAGAGCAGCTGATTCGTAATCAGCAGGTCGCGTGTTCGAGTCACGTTTCCAGCTCCAAAGGTAGAGCCCCGACGAATTTCGTCGGGGCTCTTTTTTATGATTGTATGCTTTTTATGTGTGTATTGGTTAGTAGTTTAAAGATCAGCATAAAAATATACAGCGGCTGATGTAGGATGTTCGGACAGATATTTGTGGGGATTTATCACTAGTTGACAATGAATTATGAGAAAATGGGATTATCTCAGCGGGGAGAAGCGTAAAAATAGAAATTCCGTGTGGTAATGAGCTCTTAGTAGCCTGACCGCATATTGCACTATGTACTGCGATATTTCCAGAGAATTGCAATTCTGTAAATTCTATATTTAGTACAAAAAAGGAAAGCGTCATATATTGAATTTAACTATATTTTTGAAGACAGGAAAATAGAATGAGGACTAGATTTGAAATGAAAAAATAGGGTAAAGCATAGCTTTTTGAAAAAAATATATATTTGGGTTAACCCTAATAATCGCATTACATAAATTAATTAATATATAAAATAAAAAAATATACAATATTGACATACGAGCTTAAGGGTGCTATAGTAATAGCAACAGATAGAACTGTCACAGATAAACTTTTCTATCAATAATGTATACCTTTCCATTCTATATAATTATTCTATAATATACCCATTAAAGTGTCTCGTTTCATATAGAAATGAGACACTTTTTTAATATTCATTTCCTAATTTTTAGTGAATGGAAAGGTATATTTTTTCGTGTGTGTGCTTGTAAGATAACTAACCGAGATTTGTATGTTTCTTACAAACAGGACCTAGTTTTGAGGAGGAAATCTGCATGAATCGAGAAAATAGGGAAATCGTCGCAGTCCTCCGAATGGAATTTCAGGCTATGCAGTGTAGCCGGCCATTAAAGATTGAGTCTGAACGAAAATTAAGCGAGCGGCTTTCTGTAGGAAGACAAAGAATTCGGGAAGTAATCAATGAATTAGTGGCGGAGGGCCTGCTTATCAAATATGAAGGTAAGGGTACCTATATCTCGCCGGTTGTAAAAAGCGGATTTGTCAATTTAATTTGTTCTCCTGAAATTAAACCCAACGATCCTTTTTACAACCGGCTATTGATGGAATTAACCACGTATGCTGCAAAGCATTGTGTAAACCTTATATCACTTACATTGGATTCTTTGGATAATGGAATGCCATCCTCTCCGATGCTGCTGATCGGCCGGTTTGATGAAGAGGTCCTTCAAAAGATTCAGTCTGTTTTCAAGCACATTATTTCTTTTGAAAACTATCCGGAGCGCGATGATTTTACACAAATCTATTTCGACCATTATCGGATTGGGATGAACGCAGCAAAGCTTATAGCTTCTTATGGGCATAAAAAAGTGATCCATGCGGCTGGGCCGGAAAAATATGCTTCGGCTTATTACAGGAAAAGCGGATTTCTCCGGGGTGCACGAAAATACGGTCTCGAGCCGCTGGTATTGGAAAGCAAGATGAATTTCAGAGGCGGCTGTGAATTGGCTACGCAAGTGGAGGAGCTAATCCGAGCTAAAAAATGTACAGCGCTTTTTGCTGCCAACGATTGGATCGCCATCGGTTTGATCCAGGCTTTGAAATTAAAGAACATAGATATTCCCGGCCAGCTTTCAGTGGTAGGAGTTGACAATATCCCTCTGGCAGGGGAGATGACACCTGAGCTAACAACGTATTCTTTGGATGCTAATGCTATGATCGCCGAATGCTTCGCTCTGCTGGATGCAGTGGAAATGAACGGCGGTCTGTGGAATTTCAAAAAGGTAATCTTGCAGCCTACGCTGATAACAAGAGATACATTAACAGCAAGGTTAAACTAAGCAAACGAAAGGAAGGTATTGTAATGAAAAACAGAAAAAGCAAAAGATGGCTGAGCGCTTTTCTGGCGGCATGCCTGATGCTGGGCACTGTCGGTTGTGGCGGCCCTACTGCTCCGGTTAGCTCCGGCGGCGGCACATCCTCTGCCTCGAGCGGCTCAAGCGGCGGGGAGGATATCGTCCGCGGCGGTGTGGGAGATGGAAAGTATAAGGAGTCTCCCAAAGTACACGAGCTTGTGGAAAAAGGTGAGCTTCCCCCCATTGAGGAGCGGCTTCCTGAAGAGCCGGCAGTAGTGGAAGTCGATGAAATCGGCGCTTACGGCGGTACATATGTAGGCGCGGCTTTTGGTCCTACATCAGGCCAGGTCGACACAGAGGGCTTACGTAATCAGTCGCTTCTGACTATTGAAAAGGATCTCCAGACTTTTAAGCCTAATCTTATCAAAGATTATGAGATCAATGAAGATGCTACGGAGTATACGATTTATCTGCGCAAAGGCATGAAGTGGTCCAATGGCGATCCGCTCACCACGGATGACTGGATGTTCTGGTATGACGATGTTCTTATGAATAAGGACATTACTCCCACGATAGATCTTTCTTACTGTATAAACGGTAAACCCATGGTCTATGAGAAGGTGGATGAATACACACTCAAAATTAAATTTGAGGAACCCAATCCTTCTTTTGAGGTTGTTATGGCCAGAAATTCCGCTGGTATTAGCCGTTGCTTCTTTGCACCGAAAAACTACCTGTCTAAGTATCACGTTAAGTATAATAAAGACGCTGAAAAGATAGCAAAAGAAGAAGGCTATGATTCCTGGGTGCTTTGTTTCCAGGCACATATCGATAATACACAGGCCGCTATGGATACGGAAGCTCCCAGCGTATTTCCTTGGGTTCTGGATCGGATCGATGAGAACGGCAACCGCTTCTTTGCACGCAACCCCTACTACCATGTGGTAGATCAGGAAGGCAACCAGCTCCCCTATATCGATGAGCAGGAAGCTTTGATCGTGCAGGATAAAGACGTTCGCAATCTGAAGCTGATCAGCGGTGAAATCCATGCAGCAGGTGAGAACCCCTTCCCTGTCAGCGATTATACTATGCTAAAGAAAAACGAAGAGAAGGGCGACTACAAGCTCTATCTCTTTGATAACACCAGAGGTTCCGACTGTGCCTTTACCTTCAATATTACTAGTGAAGATGAGAATCTTCGGGAAATCTTCAACAATGTGAAATTCCGTCAGGCCATGAGTTATGCTCTTGACCGTAAAACCATGAACGAGACCCTGTACTATGGCAAGGGAGATATCCGTCAGGCTACGGCGGCCTCCAACACCTCCTTTATGAAGGAAGAGTTTGAGAACGCTTATGTTGAGTACGATGTGGATAAGGCCAATGCCCTTCTGGATGAGTGCGGCTACAAGTGGAACAGCAGCCACACCAATCGTATTATGCCTAACGGCAAGGAATTTAACCTTGTTTTGGAAACCATCGAGGAGTTTGCTCCTACGGCTGAAATGGCCTGCGAATATTGGACTGCAGTAGGTGTTAAAGTTACTCTGAATCAGGAAGAGAGAACCTATTATGAAGAGAGAGGAGACGCAAATCAGCGCCAGATGCAGGCTTTCACACTGGACAGTGTTGGTGAAACGTTCTTAAGAAGCTCTGCGTTTAGTTCTTTGAATCCTGGAAGACTGGGAGGTCCGCTTACTTTCATGCAGGCCTACAGAGATTATTGGGACAGTAAAGGGGCTGAAGGAGAAAAACCCCCAGAGGATATTCAGCAGCTTTATGACGATTGTCTCAAATTTTCTACCCTTTCACCTGATGATGAAGAATATGCAAAGCTGGGAGAAAGTATCCTCAAGAGAATCAGCGACAATTGTTGGTATATCGGAACGGCCGTATCCCCCAGAATGGTTCTTATCAGCAACCGTCTTGGCAATACTCCTACCGAAGGTACCTTTGCCAATGACTACGGTTTCTGGAAGCCTTACAGAGGCGATACTTGGTATTTCAAATATTAATGAAATTGGATACGTTTATTTTCCAAGGCATAGCATGATCTGAACCTGGAAGCGGGAAAGTATCGGGATGCTTTCCCGCTTCTGTATGCTATGAACAAAGCGATATTTTGTGTTGTATGAAAAGGGGGTATGGCTATATGGCAAAATACATTGGAAAACGTTTTTTATATATGGTTATCCTGTTGGCGATCATGTCTGTATTTGCTTTTATTGTCATCCAGTTGCCTCCCGGAGATTATCTGACTTCCTATATATCCAATCTGGAACAACAGATGGGTGGAGAAGTGGACGCTTCGGTGATTGAGGCGTTGAAAGCTCGTTATGGTATGGATAAGCCTATGTGGGAACAGTATTTCCTGTGGATTCGAAACATGTTCCAGGGCGATTTTGGGCAGTCCTTCCAGTGGCAGATGCCTGTTAAGGATCTTTTATTCTCTTATATGCCCATGACGGTGATGCTTTCTCTTATCACATTGGTGTTTTCCTATGCAGTCGCTGTGCCTATCGGCATTTATTCGGCAAGACATCAATATTCTATCGGCGACTATACGGCTTCTGTTTTTGGATTTATCGGCCTTGCTACACCCAGCTTCTTCCTGGCTTTGGTTTTGATGTATTATGCGAATCAGTATCTTGGTCTTAGTGTAGGCGGATTTTTCTCACCGGAATATGTAAACGCTCCGTGGAGTATTGATAAATTTTGGGATCTTTGCAAGCATTTAATTATACCCGTCGTTGTAATTGGTTTGCAGAGTATGGCGAACATTATCCGTATTTTGCGTGCCTCTTTGTTGGACGAACTTAAGCGGCCGTATGTGGTGGCAGCGAGAGCCAGGGGATTAAAAGAGAATAAAATGATTTATAAATTCCCTGTTCGTGTAGCCTTAAACCCAATTATTTCCTCTATTGGCAGCGTACTTCCTTCTATAGTATCGGGCGCTACGGTAACAGCTATTGTGCTGAATATTCCTACAGTCGGATCCCTGCTGTATAATGCGCTTTTGTCGCAGGATATGTATCTGGCAGGAGGAAGCATCTTATTCCTGACAATGCTTACGATTGTGGGTATGTTTATTTCGGACGTTTTGTTGGTAGTGGTAGATCCGAGAATTCGTCTGCAGTAAGGAGGGGAGAAAATGGCATTATTTCATAAAAAAGCCCAGAAAACTGGTATTGCGGCGGAAGAATCTAGATATATGGAAACCCAATGGCAGTTAATGTGGCGTAAGTTTAAAAAACATAAATTAGCCATGACTGGTTTGGTAATCCTTATTATTTTGTATACTTTAGGAATATTCTGCGAGTTTTTTGCAACACAGGATATGGCCAAAAGAAGTACAAAGGCAATCAGTATGCCGCCCACATCCATTCATTTTGTGGATGAGAATGGAAATTTCTCCCTGAGACCTTTTGTATATGGCCTGAAGCAGGAAGAGGATCCGGAAACATGGGAAAAATATTATGTGGAAGACACATCCAAAAAATATTATTTGGAATTTTTCTACCATGGGGATCCTTATAAACTTTTAGGTTTTATTCCTGGTGATGTTCATCTTTTT
>OBLO01003804.1_pt1 | contig 10470 bp, 8 predicted proteins | sample 1519401 | NCBI WGS metagenome assembly OBLO01 (sample SAMEA2602897, study PRJEB22501) | metagenome | reverse complement strand
TTGTCAGCAGCCCCCGTTTCGTGGTCTGCGTGTAGTTCCTTGTAAACTGACCTAATGTGTCGTTGTCAACACAGAAATAGCCGGACACGGTGGCCTTGGGGTTGCTGTGTCCGGCTTTCTTGCATCTTGATTAAAATTCGGAATCGTCCGATTTATCATCCAGCTTCGGATGCTGCATATAGAAAATGTTCTTTTGGCGTTCAATTTCTGCCCGAAGTTGTTCTTTAGTGGGCAGGTAGGTTAGATACTTCGACATGAACAGGTGGTCGTTATCATGCAGGACAGAGTATCGCGCGATGTCCTCGCTGGTTTCGCCACACAGCAGAATGCCGATTGTGGGATTGTCGCCCTCTTTGCATTTGAGTTCATCGTACATCCGAACGTACATATCAATCTGGCCGACATCCTGATGGGTGATCGTACCCATCTTCAAGTCAATCAGAACATAACATTTCAGTTCGATGTTGTAGAATACAAGGTCGATGTAGTAATCTTCCGTATCGGTCACAATATGCTGCTGCCGGGCCACGAAAGCAAATCCCTTTCCCATTTCCATGAGGAAGTCCCGGATGTGAGAAAGAATTGCAGACTCCAAATCGGACTCTGCAAAGGAATCCTCGGTGCGAAAACCTAAAAATTCTGCCACGATGGGACTTTTGAGAAGTTCAAACTGATGCTTGGGCTCTGCCGCCGTTTTCTCTTTCATCTCTGCCATCACAGCTTCTTTTTTCGGAGAATGGAGCAGCCGATAATAATACTGTGTGCCAATGTTGCGGTCAAGGGTGCGAACACTCCAATTTTCATTAGCCGCTTCATTCATATACCAAATACGGGCATCCTCATCGGGAACACGAAGCAAAGCCCGAAAATGTGACCAATTAAGATTTTGAACACGCGTGTTCAAAATCTCGGAATCAGGGAAGCAATGGTAAAATTTACGGTAATAGTGAAGATTTCGGCTGGAATAGCTGTTGCCGAATTCCTTTGTGAGTTCTGCCGAAAGAACTGGAATTAAACGCTTTCCATACTCTGCACGCTCGGCACCGCTCTGTTCTTCTTCAACAATGCGCTTTCCAATGTTCCAGTAGGTCATAATCATTGCACGGTTGGCTGCATTATAGGCAACGTTCTGACCTGCGGCAATCAAATTTTTAATATCGGAGATTACAGGCTGATACGGAATGAGGTTGTTGTCCAATTAAAAAATCTCCTTTCTACTTGAGAATTTTTTCTAAGGATCATTGTTTTAATTATAGCAGATATTGTTTAAACTGTCAGCGGGCTGTGACGAAAACTTGCGTGGCTTACCGTTCCTGCATCTGCTCCTTTCCCGGCGTTGTCCGCAGAATGCCATCCACATTCTGCTTGATAATGCCATACTCCTGCGTCTGGCGTTTGGCTTCGGCGTACTGCCGCTGCAGCTGGTCTTTCTGCTCGGCCAATAGCTTATACTCGTCTTTCAGGGCGTAGAGGTCGGGCAGCTTTTGAAAGCCCTGCTCTTTCAGGGCCTTGGCCGCCGCTTCATAGAGAATCAGGGTGCCCTCGTGCTTGTGCCGGAACTGCTTTTTGTCAGCAGCCTGCTGATATTCCTGCACCAGTGGGCGCAGTTCCTTACAGGTGGTGACATCCTTTATCAGCACGGCCATTTCAGCAAGTCGGCGCTCTGCTGCTTTCAATGCGGCGGCAGCTTCGGTGCTGGCGGCGGTGATCTCGGCCACCCGGCTTTCCAAATCCGGGGAGCTTTCGATTTCATGCTCGGTCAGGAAGTTCAGCGTCCGGGCCGCCTGTTTCAGATTGTGGAGTTTTGCCCACTTCTCATACCCTGCGGACTGCTGGGCCTTGATGCTGTTTTCCAAATCAATCCGCAGAGAAATTTTGCGGTTTTCCTTGGGCTTCCGCTCCGCAAACCGCCCTTTGATGCGCTCGGTGATAGCTTCCTCGGTGTAGGCTTCGCCCAGCGTTTTGCAGCGGGTGAACCGTTCCTGTCCGGGCGCACGGAACGACACATACTTGCCCCTCTTGACCTCATAGCTTTGCTCCTGCAGGAGCCGTAGAAAATCGTCAAAATCCTTGGCCTGCGGGATGGTGGTATCTATGGTAGCTTTCAGCTTCGCCTTCCAGCTCGTGCCCTTGCGGTGTGCGTCCCACTCGGCATAGCTCTTGCCCCGGTCTTGACCGGGCATCACCACGGACAGGCCGTGTTCTTTGCACAGACGGTCACTGGTGCGCCGGATGTAGGAATAGCTCTGTCGGTTGGAAACATACTTTCGTTGGTTCACCATGTCCACGGCGCAAAAGATGATGTGGTTGTGGACGTGCCCCTTGTCAATGTGGGTGGTCAACACATACGGGTATTTGCCTTGCAGGACTTCATCTGCAAGCTGCCGGCCGATCTCGTGGGCCTGCTCCGGCGTGGTTTCGCCCGGCGCAAAAGACTGTATCAAGTGGTGGGCCAGATTGTTGCCTTTCTGCATGGCCTGTGACAGCAGCAGTTCAAATTCGATGTCGGCGGTTTCGTAGGAGCAGGCAAAGGAGGATACCAGCATTTTTTCATCCGTCTTTGCCGGATTCTCGATGTAGTCCAGTGCCTTTTTCAGCGTTGACTTGATAGGATGTATCTTTGTAACTGCCATATCTGCGCCAGCGCTCCTTTGATGTCCGCAACATCTTGTGTGTACAGCGGCCCCATGCTGTTCAGCCGCCGCGCGATCTGATTGACGTTGACACCAATCTTTTGCAGTTCGGCGGTTTGCGCCCGGATGTCGGTGGTGTCGATGTGGACAACATAACCATCTATCGCCATCTTTCGCAGATAGGCGGCCATATTCCGGGTTGGTATCAATTTCATTTTTTCTCGAATCAACCTCCGTTCTTCTTCCGTCACATAAAATTTGACCTGCACGGTTCGTTTTCTGCCTTCCATTCGTTTTACTCTCCTTTCCGTTTTGAGGGTTTGGGACACTTCCCAACAAGCTGTTTTGCAGAGCAAAATACGGAAGTGGGTACACACTTCCTATGCTTGCTACCGTAACTCTTTCCTCGTATTCTCCCTCTACTAATACTACAATTTGAAACGGAGATTTTGGCCGAACATTCAAGAAAATACTTTTTATAAATGGGCTATTTTCTTGAATTTTGTCCAGGCGTGTGTTATTATAAAATCAGTAAGTTACAACTAACTGATTGGAGTGAGGATAATGGGAAATGCCAGTTTCAATCAAGACTGGTACGGTATGCAGGCCAAAGTTCTGGCGCAAAGTGATGATCGTGTAGTCGTAGATTATGGCTGCAAAGGCCGGGGAATTGTAAAAAACTATAATCTGTTTGAGGGAATACAGCTTTGTTTCCTCGATTTTGAATCAGATGAGTCTATGGAAACACAAAAGTTTAATCCAGATATTATTCAGATCACGCACTGCCAGACCGGCCGGTATGAATGTGAATTTGCTAACCACACTGTATCGTATTTGCCAGAGGGCTATTTTAGCGTTGCGGCAACAGAGCATTTGCCGGTTTCCTTTTCTTTCCCTTTGGGAAAATATTACGGCGTCAGCCTCGTCATTGACCGTCAGGCGCTTTCAGATGGAACACGCCGGATGATGCAGACAATCCCTATTGATCTTGATAAAATAGGAACAACGCTGAGACTTGAAACACGGTGGTATGTCAGTGATACCCCAGCGCAGTTGAAGCATCTGTTTTCAGAATTATATTCTGCCGCTGAGACGGAGCCAATCGGCTATTTCAAAATCAAGGCTATTGAACTCCTGTACCACATGGATCAGCTAACGCAGATTAACGGGTGCGACTTGAAGTATTTTGATAAGAAACAAATACAGTCTACAAAAGCAATCCGGGAATATCTTGTTTCTCACTTGGACGAAAAAGTGTCTTTGGAGCAGATGGCAAAAGAAGCGCATTTGAACCTATCTGTTTTTCATTTGGTTTTTTCCCATATCTATGGAGACACGCCGTATGCCTATCTCAAAAAATACAAAATGAATTTAGCGGCTCAGTGGCTTTCGGAAAATAAAATGAAAATCGTGGATATATCTTTGGAACTTGGATATAGTAACGCAAGTAAGTTCGCAAAGGCTTTTCAATCTGTCTATGGGATGTTGCCAAAGGACTATCGAAAAAAATAAATAGGAAGAATGGGCTGTTTTCTGCGTCATCTCAAAGGAATGGAGCAGAAAAAATTGCGCAGGCAGATATAATGAGCTGGTGCGGTTGGTTTATGCTAACCCATCAGCTTTTTATTTAGGAGGTGGTCTCCCTGCTTGCCATAGATACTCGAATCAAGTTGCTTCTGTTTTTGCTCATCAACTTCATGGTGTTCGGCTTGAAAGATTTTGTCCTTGGCAGCGTATGTTTTTCCTTTATCTGCATCCTCTCGTGCCTGATGGGACAGAAAAAGATCGTGTTGAAATATATCGTCTTTTATGTGGTGATCGCGGCTATACAGCAGCTTTGTATCTACCTCCCCCAGGCCATCGAAACTATTTTGTCGATCTTCACATTGTTTATCCGGGTGATGATACCCGTGGTACTCTTTGCCTCAACCTTTATCGCTACAACGAAAGTCAGCGAATTGATTGCGGCTATGTACTCGCTAAAAATACCTCGGAGCATTACCATTACATTCGCTATGGTGCTACGCTTTTTCCCTACTTTCAGTGAGGAGATTCACAACATTTATGACGCGATGAAGTTAAGAGGCATCGCCCTTTCGTGGAAAAATGTATTCACGCGCCCCATGCTCATTCTGGAGGCAATCACTATCCCCATCGTGATGCGCTCTGCCTCGATTGCAGAAGAATTATCTGCTTCTGCGGTGACGAGAGGTATTGATAATCCGGCACAACGGACTTCGTTCATTCAGCTAAAAGTTCATGCTAAAGATTGGATGGTACTGTGCTTCTTTCTTGTTGCCTTCGTTGTGCTGTTTTTCTGCAAATACCAGATATATGGGAGGATATGATGATGATTGATATTGACCATGTATCTTTTCAATACTCCGGCGCTGAACAGGAAAATTTGCAAGATTTCAATTTGCAGATTAAAAAGGGGGAGTGTGTTGTTCTCACTGGCGAATCTGGATGTGGAAAGACTTGTGTGACCAGGTTGATAAATACGCTTATTCCCCACTTTTACGAAGGGGAAATGTCCGGGGCGGTTCTCATTGACGGAGTTGATACCCGCACGATCCAACCGCACGATTTGTCGGACAAGATAGGCTCCGTTTTCCAAAATCCACGCAGTCAGTTTTTTAGTCTGGATACGGACAGCGAGATTGTGTTTGGTATGGAAAATAAGGGTATGCCCTATCAAGTGATGCTGGATCGTTATCAACAGACTATTCGGGAATTACATATTGAAAAGTTAAAGGATCGCAACCTGTTTGACTTGTCCGGCGGACAAAAGCAGACCATAGCCTTTGCTAGCGTTTACGCATTAAATCCTGATATTTTTGTCTTGGACGAGCCTTCGTCAAACCTGGACCCAGAGGCCATTCAAGAACTACGACGGCTACTTTTACTGATTAAGGCGCAGGGAAAAACGATTGTTGTATCCGAACACCGCCTTTACTTCTTGAATGGGATTGCCGACCGCATTGTCCTTATGGAGCATGGTAAGCTGAAACAATCTTGGTCCGCCAGTGATTTCGCTTTATTCAATGCCGAGCAAATCAAGGCGCTGGGACTTAGAAGCTATACGCCTACAAGGTTAGAGCTTCCCGATACGATGCCCTCTCGAAACGAGCCCCCGGCTGTCGAAGTTAAAGATCTTGCGATTGGCTATGAGAAAGGGGAACCCGTGGCACAGCACCTGAATTTTCGTGTCTACCCAGGAGAAATTGTTGGCGTGGTAGGAAAAAATGGCTGTGGGAAATCAACTTTAGCCCGGACCTTATGTGGCTTGCAGAAGGAACTCCGTGGAGAAGTTCTATACAAAAACAGTGTGGTCCCAAGTAAACGGCGGATCAGGAAAGCGTATCTTGTCATGCAGGACCCGGATTATCAACTGTTTACCGATAGCGTTTACCAGGAACTGCTGCTGGCATTATCTGACCAGAAGGATAAAGACGAAAAGAGAATAGATGATATTCTGGATGAGCTGAATTTGACGATTTATAAAGAGCGGCATCCAATGTCCCTATCTGGCGGTCAGAAGCAGCGCACCGCGATTGGCGTTGCGGCACTCCGAGATGCAGAGGTACTTATTTTTGATGAGCCTACAAGCGGCTTGGACTACAAAAACATGGAGAGTGTTGCAGAAATTTTAAGTGCGCTGTCCAAAAGAGAGAAAGCCATCTTGGTGATTTCCCATGACAATGAACTACTGATGAAGATTTGTTCCCGCGTCATTCGCGTGGATGAAAGGACTTCATCTTAGTTATGTACAAAATATAGAAAGGGGCTATCTGTATGAGTGAACAAGCAAAACCTGTCGGGGCATCCGACAAAATGAAAGCAAAGGATTTTATTACGCTGGGCATTTTTACGGTGTTATTCTTTGCTGTGGTAATGGTGTGCATCTTTGCCTCCGCAGCTACCGTGGTGACCTTCGCATTTGGGAGCGCCATTGCTGCAATTCCTGGAGGCATTATCTATATGCTGATGCGCGCTAAAGTGCCAAAGGCCGGGAGCGTTCTGTTGAGCGGTGTGGTGATCGGCCTGATTGAGTTTCTGATTGGCGCAGGCTGGGCGGTTGCCGTCGGTTTTATTGCCGGTGCCGTAATTGCGGAGCTTCTGGCCCGTATCGGCCACTACAAGAGCTTCTGGCTGAATACCATTGGCTATTCCGTGTATATGATGTTCTTTGCGCTGGGAACCTATCTCCCTATGGTCATTATGACCGGCTATGTGGATGATATGTCCACCTCTAACGGTGTGAGTGCTGAGTATCTGGCAGAGTTACATAGCTTTATGAATGGAACAATGGTAGTCATTATCGCCGTTGTGACTTTCGTTGCAGGCATCATCGGCGCTTTGATTGCAAAAGGTGTGTTCAAAAAGCACTTCCAGAAGGCAGGCATTGTCTAAGGGCGATATAGTTGCGACTAACTCTCTGGTATCTTTGGGCTATTTTGGACAGTGGAACAGAGTTATGGAGTAGCAGGCAATTCCAAAGGTTGATAAAATGAGTGGTGAGGTTAGAAACTGCTAACCTCACCATTTTCAATTTTAAGGAGGGTTCATGCTATGTCAAACGCAAAGTCGAAACAAGCAAAACCAAAGACGGGTTTGGCGCGATGCATGGAATTGGCTTCTGACAGAAAGGGCCTTGTATTCTTAGCTGCGGTTCTTTCGTCACTGGCGGCCATTGCTTCGTTCATCCCGTACATAGCGGTCTATTTTATGATCCGCTCAATTATCGGTGTTTTCCCGAACTTGGATCAGTTGGATATGGGGATGGTCATGAATTATGGCTGGCTGGCGCTCGCCGGGATCGTGGCGAATATCCTGCTGTACTTTCTGGCTATTTTCAGTTCACACATGGCAGCGTTCGGAACGCTGTACGAGCTGAAGGTTCTCTTTGCAGACCATATTACGAAAATTCCACTTGGGTATCACCTGACGATTGGCAGCGGACGTCTGCGGAAAATCATGGATGAAAACATTGAAAGCGTAGAGGGCTTTATTGCTCATCAGTTCCCGGATTTTGTCGCTTCTATTACAGCTCCCATTGTCATGGTCATCATCCTGCTGGCCGTTGACTGGCGGTTCGGTCTTGCCTCTCTGGTCGGTATCATTCTGGCGTTTGTTGCGGAGTTCATTGGCTTTGGCAGTGGCGAGATGAAAGAGAATATGGGGAAATATCAAAAAGCCCTGGAAGAAATGAACAACGCTTCTGTAGAGTATGTTCGTGGAATGTCGGTTGTAAAGGCGTTTAACCAGACCGCATCCTCTTTCAAAAAACTCAAAGAAGCAATTACCGGATATACAGAGTGGGTCCTGAAATTTTCCCTGGGCTGGCAGAACTGCATGCCCGCCTTCACCACAATCATCAATAATGTTTATCTGATCCTTGTACCTGTCGGAATTTTAATCGGCTCCAGGTCGGATGATTTTGCTGGGTTTGCCATGACCTTCATTTTCTATCTGCTCTTTGTACCCGCAATTTCCGGTGTACTGAACAAAATCATGTATATCTCCGAATCGTTCATGCAGATTGATGGGAATGTGGCTCGGATGGATGAAATTCTGAACATCCCTGAAATGCCGGAAACATCTCATCCTAAGAAACCTGTTGGGGATGATGTTGCTTTCCACGATGTCAGCTTTTCCTACACGGGGGATGTTTCCGAGAAAGCCCTGGAAAATGTATCTTTCTCAGCAAAACAGGGACAGATCACAGCTATTGTCGGCCCGTCCGGCGGCGGCAAGAGTACGATTGCCAATCTGATTTCTCGGTTTTGGGACGTATCTTCCGGCAGCATTACCATCGGCGGCGTAGATGTGCGCGATATGGCGGAGGATGACCTGATGCGCCATGTCAGCTTTGTGTTCCAGGATATTTTCCTGTTCAAGCAGAGTATCTTGGATAATATCCGTATGGGCAATCCTTCGGCCAGTGAGGAACAAGTGATTGCGGCGGCGAAAGCGGCGCAGTGCCACGAGTTCATCTCCAAACTACCGGGCGGGTATCACACGGTGGTCGGCTCCAAAGGCATCCATCTCTCTGGCGGCGAGCGCCAGCGAATTGCCATTGCGCGGGCCATTATCAAGGACTCGCCCATCATCGTGCTGGATGAGGCAACGGCGTTCAGCGACCCGGAGAATGAATACCTGATCCAGAAAGCTTTTGAAAAGCTGATGCAGGGTAAGACAGTTATCATCATCGCACACCGCCTCTCCACGATCCGCAATGCAGATAAGATTATTGTCATGGAGAAAGGGCACCTAATCGAAGAAGGAAAACATGACGAGTTGGTGGCCGCAGACGGACGCTATGCGCAAATGTGGAACCACTATACAGAAGCGATTGGCTGGAAAATCAGCGGAAAGGCGGTGTAACTATGAGCAGATTACAAAAAGCTCTCTTTTTATCAGACAAAGGTTACGCAGATCTGAAAAAAGCAATCTTCGCCTGCACATTGACGAACTTGGCTATGCTTCTTCCGTTCTGTGTAACTGTTATGATTTTCAGTGAAATTCTGACTCCCTTTGTCAATGGCGGCTCCATTCAGTGGAACCATATCTGGATGCTGTGGGGCGCAGGCATTGTTTCGGCCATCCTGGTATTTCTGGCCGCCAAAAATGATTACCGCAAAACCTATATTGCCTCGTATAAGGAGTCGAACACGACCCGGCTGCGGATTGCGGAGCATCTGCGGAAACTTCCGATGAATTTCTTTAACACCAAGGACCTTTCCGAACTGACCACAAATATGATGGCAGATTGCAGCAGCATGGAATCCCTGCTCAGCAGCACGATCCCTCCGCTGATTGCAAACGGCATCACGGTGACCCTGACCTGCATCCTGCTGGCCTTCTTTGACTGGCGGCTTGCTTTGTGTGTATTTATCACGGTCCCGATTGCCTTCCTCATTATCTGGCTCAGCCGGAACCATCAAAAGAAACTGTTTGAAAAACAGGTTGACGCAAAGCTGGCTGCTTCTGACCAGGTACAGGAATACCTGGAAGGCATGAAAATCATCAAGTCCTGCGGGCTGTCCGGTTCTCATTTCAGCGCATTGGATAAAGCTCTGTTAGCAATGAAAAAAATCGCCATCAAAGTGGAGATGGCTGTCGGTGTGTTTATGTCCAGCGCCAGCATGATTTTGCAGGCAGGTATTGGCATTACAATCTTTGTCGGTGCTATCCTCCTGACCAGTGGACAAATTGAACTGCTGCCTTTGCTCATGTTCCTGCTGATGGTCACGCGGATTTATGGCCCTATTTTGGCAATCCTGGCGAATTTGTCCTCGCTGCTGAATTTGAATGTAGTTACAAGTCGTATGCGTACCCTGCTCACCACTCCTGCAATGGACGGTGACGGGAAAACGGTCCCGAACTGCGATATTGAACTTTCCCATGTGACTTTTGCCTACAATCAGGAAGATGTCATCAAAGATGTTTCCTGCAAAATCCCCCAAGGGAGCGTGACTGCCCTCGTTGGGCCGTCCGGTTCCGGTAAAAGCACGATTTCCAAACTGATTGCCCGCTTTTGGGATGTTCAGAAGGGCAAGATCACCGTGGGCGGCAAAGACATCAAGAGTATGGAGCCGGAAAGCCTCATGTCTTATATGTCTTTCGTGTTCCAGGATGTGACCCTGTTCAATGATACGGTTATGAACAATATCCGTCTTGGCAATCCAAACGCAACGGACGATCAAGTGATTGCTGCGGCCAAAGCCGCCTATTGTGATGAATTTGTCAGGGAGATGCCGGACGGGTATCAGACGGTTCTCGGTGAAAACGGCAGCACTCTTTCCGGCGGTGAGCGCCAGCGTATTTCCATCGC
>OBLO01003793.1_pt1 | contig 10496 bp, 8 predicted proteins | sample 1519401 | NCBI WGS metagenome assembly OBLO01 (sample SAMEA2602897, study PRJEB22501) | metagenome | reverse complement strand
ACGTGTAATTGGAAATCCAAGGTATTCTTCTTTCTCAGACGGCTTTCCATGTAAGAGGATATCCGTCATTGGTAAATTCGGAATGGTTGCCATTATTCACCCTCCTTCACGTCGGTGCTATCTGGTGCATACAAGACAAGACTTGCATATAATGGTGCATCAATTGGGACGTCATAAGTAATTTCTTTTTTCGCAACAGCGGCATATAAAGAAGCTGGTACGTCTGCCAACTGACTTTCTGATTTCACATATTGACAGTTGTGAACACCTCCACGATATGGAGATTGTAGTACTTCACTGCCTGGATCTACAGAGTATAAACTGATTTCTTCCATATGGGTACCTCCTATACCTCGTAAGTGATTTCACTACGGTCATCAAATAAGAAGTCATCATGCTCAGATGGCAAGAACGTAAATCGTCCATGATGGATACGGTTTGGTCCGAAGACATCTTCCAGATCACCAAGACGACCAGAGTTTTCAGATCCTGTATTCTTAATATTACCGTTGGTGTCAATGATACGAACCATCTCAGCCCAAACACCATTGACTCTCCATTCATCGGCATATGGTCTACGAATAGAGAAGATGAAATCTCCGTTGTTAGTAAGAGACATCATCCGTCCCATATACTGATGCAAATATGGGGTATCAATAAATGCAAGAACGATCTCGTTTCCAAGTTCTGTCCAATCTTCTGGTTTATCGATAAACTGCATGACGTTCGCTACAGATACTTCAATATGTCCATCTTCATAGATATATTTATCTAATAAAGTTGGGAAGGTACCTGCAACCAGATCCTTATTGGTAATCATAAAGTGCAACTTATCAAATGTGATTCTGTCGATGAAGACTTCGATTGTTTCTGGTCTTCCGTTGAAGTCTGTTGCAATATCCAAATCTGGAAGATCAATCATACTTTGCTCATTCAGACGGATATTCGAAGTACAACCATACGTATGTGTGGTTTCTCCTTTTGTACAAACGCAATGATAATGAACCACTGCATTTGACTGTTCCCAGCTGGTGATACGGAATTTGTCTTTCTCAGCTAAGAAAAGAGGAGAATCTCCAATGTAGTTTTTAAATGCCGTGTTGTAGTAATTGGTGATTACTTCAACGATCGGTTTGTCACAATCTCTAGTATCCACTTCCATGAAGAAGCCATTGCATTCCGCAGATAACTTAAAATGGAAGGTATACATAGATTCTGTATTTTCGTTATTGATCTCAATATCATCATTGTAGATATTGATCAGTTTTTCTTTATTGATCGCTACGAGGTCGTAGTTGGTATCAATAAAGAATGCATTCTCCAGACCAGCAGGATACCGAAATCCCATATTGGTGCTAAGAAGCACACGAAGATCTAATACCAGATCCTGCATACGTTCTTTATTCTGGAAGAAGCTTACAACTTTGCCGTCACCATGACGTTTATAAAAAATCTCACCAGTGACATCATCTTTTAACAGCTCTCCGTTGACCGCATTAATACGATACTTGGTTGACAGAGCGGTTGTTGCAAAACGCTGATTTGGTTTGGTGATTATGGTTGGGACTTGCCCTGGCTGTGCCGGTGTTGGCATGGTTAATCACCTCCTATTTTGTACTTTGAGTTATTTATAGTAATCGTCTCGTCTACGTAGTCAGCAGCGTCATCTAATGGATGACCTACCATATAGACATACGTTAAGTTTTCCTTGTTTTCTCCTTTCACGATCGTGTCAGGATCTAACATCATCGCTTCTGGAGCATCTTTTAACGCTTTTTTCTCGTACTCCGTTCGTGCGAATTCATCACCTTGATGTACGTAAGTCTCGTAGACAATCGGATATTCTTCTGAGATAATCCTCTTATTGAACTGTAACACCGACGGATTCACGAACGTCTTTGGAATGAGCTCATTCCAATAGAATGCCATAAGAAGCACATACTTCCTATCATCCGTCCAGTCCTGTTTTGGTTCTTCGTTCGTATTCGGATAAATATTTAATCTCGGATCTTTTTCTGCTTCGATGATATCTTTGATGAGTTGGTTCTTTTCATCTTCAGATACCCAATCTTTCTTAAACAGATCATCTGGTGTAAAGAAATAAATATTCTCTTTGTAGTTTAATCCATAATATTCCCAGTCACGTTCTTTTTCATAGATCGCCAGGTTATATTTGGATTTTAAGTTCACCATAGTCATTTCCCATGGCGTAATTGAGAATAAGTTATTCATAGATAAACGGCGTCCATTCATATAGACATCGTAATATCTCCAGTCAAATGGTTTTGTGATGATGTTACGAAGATCGATTAAGGTCTGATGCCATTCCAGTTCTTCCTGGTAATAGATCATCTTGTATCTAAATGGTGTAATATCAAAGTAAATCGTATCTCCTACATCGAACCATTCCATCATCTGAATACGTGGACACTCAAAGGATGAATAGAAACACCATTTGACATTTGGTAGCAATCGTCCATTTCGATACACACGAATATAGTCTGCAGAGTAATGGAATTTACTTTCTGCACCGACTAATTGCAGGTATGGATATCCTGCGGTGGTGATCTGATATGGGAGTCCCATGGGATGCTTGTTGATACATAAGTTGATGTCTTTATTTAAAACCGACTCATCTGTCGGCTGCAATTTGAACTTCCGTAAACGAGTAAATCGAATTGGTTTGTCCTTATCGATCGTTTTAACCTCCCATTCGCCTTCCGTATAACAGGAAGTTACTTTGAAAAATTCATTCAAAGAGTTTTCATACAAATGGGTATACTCGTCTTGTTCTCCAGCTTTCAACATCAGATACGCATCCGCATACGTAGGCCAGATATCTCCTTCGTCTGGTTCTACGATCGTTACTTCTTTTACATCATCCATGGATTCAAACCGAACCGGTTGTTTGAAATCGTATCTTGGGAATACCTCAATTTCCAAATAGCTATCATCTGTCACCATAGAAGCTGGCACATATAAATAGTCCATAAACAGATAACGATCCTGATACATCTTCTCTGCGAAGATTCCATCAACAAAAAAGCGAATATCCATGTAAACTGGATATTCCCTGGTGTTATTTAATGCAAATACATACATGGGTTCTTCGAACTCATAATCATAATGCAATTCCGTATTTGTGTTCGTACGGAGTCTGGTACTTAAGTCCAGTTGGTTGGTAAACAGGTGATAAATTCGTCCGACTTTCTTTTGTTCTAAGACGTAATCTCTCAATAACCATGGATCATCCCGAATCCATTCTTTGAGTTTTCCCTGCTTGTACATGAATGGTTTTCCATCAATATCGTTGAAGTCATACGGGTTCGTATCGCCTTCCAAGTAATTATATAGAAAATCATTCTCGGCGTATTTGTAGTGCTTATACAGATAAAAAAGAATCTTCTCAAATGTCTGTGTGAAGTCTTCAATCTGTGCAACGGTCCATCCTGGGTAGTTCATCCTACCACGCCAGATTCGATCAATGACTTCTTCCATTGTCGTATTCTCGTCCGGTGTCATAAAATGCATCTTTAAGAAACGATACCAGAAATCATGGATACAGGTGTACTTCAAATACGTGTTATAGTGATAGAAATAGAATATTTTAAACTGATCCCCGTCCACCATCGTTTTATTTGTGATACGATAGATGTTTGGATAATATAACTTGATCCATTCTGTATTTGGTACAATCGCCGGAATATCTTCGTCTTTCTTGGTGCGGAATACCATAAAGTTTTCTGGCGGAACTGGAGACGCATATGGTACGAAATCACCATCACGGTTTAATACCATGAGGTTACAATCGTTTGCTTCTGCAGTTGTTGTATCCGAACCAGTATACCAAATCTTTCGATGTAACTCATTGACATAAACAAGGGTTACCGAAATATCTTTGGTATAGTTTTGCACCTTCTCGAATACTGGGTCAGGTAATGTACCAGTAAAATAGGTTTCTTCTTCGTACAGGTCTACAAGCTGAGTAAACAAATACTGTGCTTGTAAACCATCATCTTGGAATGCCAGAGTTACAAAGTAGATACCTTCTTTGTTTTCGCCAGGGAGTTGCTGTTTTAAATATTCTTTCTGGATCTTGATCGTTTTTGATTCATTATCCAGATACAGATTCATACGGTTTAAGGTCAGCCTTTCAAAGTAATCATTCTGAACGACGAAGACCTGTACTTTATGATCTACATAGATGATCTCATCCGTAATTGGATCACGTTCGTTTTTCAATACGAACTGTCTACGGAATGGTTTTGGCATACGGAACTGGATCGCATCTTTCGAGATAACTTTCAGTTCCCAGTCCCAAACCACCTGATCATCAATAATTACAATAGGTATCCACTGAAAGATATGACCATCATCGATCATTTCTTGAAGTGTGAAATACCGAAGGTAATAATTGGAGCGCTTAAACTCCTCGCGGTCACAGACATGAATAATGTCTTTGTCGATATCGAAGCAAGCACGGATGTTAGAATCCAGATACAAGTGTCCAATAATGTCTGGGGTTTTACCGGTTGCATCATTAGAGTAGTAGTGGTATTCATCGTAAAGAATCTTCTCAATCTGTAATCTGTACAGATAAGAGAATGAATTTTCCCATTCCTTTTTCAGTGCTAAATGCGTCGATTCATGATCATACGAGTTATTTAAAAGCGCTTCTCTAAGCTGATTTTGTATAGCTTCGGTCAAGATTTTGTCCTCCTTTCCCATAAGCTTCAGGTTTAAAGGACTGTTTTTAGGCGGACTTTCCACGCAGAAACAAAAAAAGAAGAGCGCTTTAAAAGCTGCTCTTCTTTAATAATGATGCGAGAGAAGTCCCGCAAGATTCCTTGGGACTTCTCATGTAATCATTCACCGCCTGTCTGACCTGAGCTTTCTGCTCACGTCTTTCACGACGGCGTTCTGCCTCTTCCTCCTTTCTTCTGAGTTCAGCAGCTTCCTCTCCAACATCAAGAGAGTACGCTCCATATTGTAACGGATTCCATTCAGATCGTTTTTCTGAAACGACTCTGTTTGGAACTGAGAATACCTCAGTACAAGCGTCCGATCTCAGGATATCATAGAGGTACAGGAGTTTCGGATCAGAAGATCCATTAAGAACTTCTGATTCTACTTTCTTCGGGTCTACATCCAGAATATAAACATATCCTGGACAGTTAATTGCTTCAACATAAAATTTTGCCATAGCGGCCTTTCTTAACGACGTCCACTCGCCGGATTATGCATTTTATAACCAAAAGGTTATGGGAAATCATTTGACCCTTTGCTTCTGTTTCAAAGCTATGTACTTTTTCGGATCAGAGTTCATGTGGATTACATATATAATTTCTCTGATTCACGGAAATAATATATATTTATAATTTCTCAATTTTACGGCTACATGATTTACATGTACAAAAAAGAAGAGTGCTTTAAAAGCCACTCTTCTTCAAAATGTCTGCGAGAGAAGTTCCACAGGATTTGTCTTCCTGTGGTTCTTCCTCTTTTGGTTTTATTGGAAGACTCCATATATAATATGGATCCGTCCAATCATCATCAATGAGTTTCCAGTCATTTTGATGCGCTAAAACATCTTCTTCGGTTACTGTCTGTAATGGTCCATAATTCTCCATATCAATTACCATGTTACGGGCACAATTACTCAACATGTCATCACTAGGCATGTCTTTTGATGTTTTAGTTAAAATATACACAGTTGTATACTTAACGTTTTCATAGAAATAATATCTTGCCATACGATGCCTTTCTTAACGACTTCCGTCAGCCGGATCATAGATTTTGTACTTATTGTACGGGGATTCATGTAACCCTTTTGGATCTCTTTCAATCCTATGAACTTTTCTCGATCAGAGTTATGTACGGATTATATGTATATGATTTCTCTGATTCACGGAAATGATATATAACTTGGATTATCAACTTTACGTATAAAAAGAAAAGCCTGTGAAGGCTTTTCTTCTATGTAAATTATCGGAGGCCCCAGCTGATGCAGGCTGTCATGAGCGCTGCTAATATTAAAACTGGTAATGGACCATTCATAAATCTATTCATAATATTCATCCTCCTCAACGTCGTATTTATCTATACGAGTATCCTCGTCAATATGAATCAACCAGCGAAGTTCTTCGATAGCGTCATCTGCGTTCTCAAACAGCTCTTCTGGGAGTTCTTTCATGAACTCAGCAAGTTTATCAAATGCTTCGATGTCTTTGTAGTCTCGCACGTCGTAAGCTTTCTTAATTTCTGCTCGCTTGTTAGAGATGTATTCGTTTACATCTTTGGAGAGCTGATTCTGGATTTGATGATATGTAGTCCAGAGTTCGTCGTCATCAGCAACGTCCTGTCCGTTCTGTGACGCTCTAAAGATATCGAGAACTGTCCCGATATCCATATCCTCGTGATCTAAAGTTGCTACTAATGCCTCCAGGTTTCCGACCGGCATTAAATCTTTCTTGTAGTAGTTCCATCTTGGCATAACTACATCCTCCTTTGTGTTTAATATGGTTTTATCCTTATGGATTCATAGAGATATTGCATAAATAAAATCCTTATACTATGCGGATAGAAAAAGGAAGACCAATTACGGTCTTCCTTTCATTTATTTAACTGGCATAAACTCGTCTAAGATACGATCAGTCATAAACGGTGTGATAATTTCCTGATCATCATCTGCATCTTTTGCATACCGGCTATCCGGTAACGTAAAGATGACATCCGCTTTCTTCGGATCTCTAACGATATGTCCACGTACTTCTCCGTGTAACCACATCAGATCACCACAATACAGATATGGTTTCTCTAATAAGGCTTTGATCTGAACCAGTGCAGACAGTTTGGTTCCATCTACGTTGTTCTGTTTTGGAGAGGTATTGATATACGCCTTGAACGGAGTTTTATCTTCTGTACCCTGACGCTGTTCCACTGGAGCATCCAGATAGTTGTACTCTGTTGCGTAATCGTATCCAATCATACGTGTTGCAAGATCTGCATACCAAACAACAGAGTTTACAAGATCAATAACCACATTGATCATGGAGTCTTCCTTTCCACGTAAGTTGGAAGTAAAGAGCGTACGATCTGGGCGAATCAAAGATTTGCACGCCATATCTTTCTGGCCTCCATGGATAACCTGTGCATACTGCTCAAGCTGTTGCTCTCCGTTTCTTTCCTGAAGATATTCGAATCCGAAGAACGCATTGGTATTTGCAAGATCCTGACCAGTATATACATGGGTGTGAATTACTAAATATCTTGCTTTTAATTTCTCAACAGCATCTTTTCGACGTACAATGAGATATTCGGCAACGCCTGGACCATCATACGGACCACCAGAAGTGAAGTCACCTGAATGCGTAGCAATAACGCTTCGATCTTCTCCAGATCCTGCAGATAAGCAGAGATTTCCGTAACTACATTTACCAACGTATTTAAAATCGTCGGTGTAGAAACTTCCAGATAAATCGAGGTCCACACGGTCACCCATACCATCTTTTCCATTTGTCCAGTGAATATATGGGACAATGATGTCGTGCACCTGTTTAGCGATTTCAGGAGCGGATTCCACGGTTGGTAAACGAAAGTAAGAACCTCTACCAACGATGTGCAATCCACTATCGTTCGCTTCACGTAATTCGGTAGGAACTACAACGCCCCAAGCAGCTTCATCAATGAAGACCTTTCCAAGATACGGTTTGTCTTTGAATCGTCTGGTTACTTCGTTACGTAAAATATTGACGATCTCATCATAGAAGTCGTTTAAGTATGTCTTCTCACAAAGCGGTTCTGCTGTTGGCTTCAACGGCACATATGCACGGCTTCCTTTCGGTTTGATGTAACGAAGATTAGTGTTATTTTCGTCATGTCTACGATTCTGATACAGGATCAGAAGTTGGCATAACATCTTTGTGGATTCCACCTGGGATACCACTCGATATAAAGAAGTCGTGACAATATGCTGAAAATGTCTGTTTTCTTGAAGATCATCACTGATCTTGCTACCATAGGTACGGACATATTTATCAAAGTATCTCATATAGGTACCCGGGAACATCTCCAATTTCTTAAGACCTGATTCAAAGTCTTTTAAGCTATCTCCAGCATGAAGAACTGCTTTTTCTGCAATGCCTTTGACTGTCTGTGGTTTCTTTCTGTGATACAGATTATCCGCAGCTTCTCTTACTTTCTTAAAGCGTTTATGTAAAAACTGCTGTGGTTTCAAACGTTCAAATGCACGTTTCCACATCTCTGGGTATAAGAAGACATCAGTATCAACATGTTCCGCATGAGTCAGTAAGATCATGAAGAACTTACGCTCGTCGTGATTTAAGTGATTCTTGAATTTTGGTTTGGTTGTTAAGGAACCATCGTATGTCGGATCTGAATATACGGCAAATGCACGTAATACATCCGTTGCATTGTTGATATTCTTTACCAGATTTGCAGCATTGAAACCAAGGCGTAAGTATTCATATACCAACATCGCAAAGGTTTCTTTGCATGGTACTTCGATCTCTTTTTTATCCCAGTCTTCGATATCAGAAGCTACGTACTCTAAGAAACGACGTACGTCACTTTTCATGGTATCGCTCATCGGGTTATTGGATCCAACCAATTCGGTAAAGATCGCTGTCACATCATGAATCATATCGAAACTGATAAACAGACGTTCTTTTCCTTCTATATTATTTACAAGAGCATTCATAAGTGCTTCCAGATTCTCTTTCTGACCTGGATACTGCTCGTTTGTAATTGCTTTTGATACAGATTGCGCTGCTTGTTCGGAAGCTGCACTATCCAAAATATTGTAACTCTCATGGTCATCTGCACCAAGATATACCATAGTATAATGGACATACTGGACCATATATGGATCCACGCCTGCATTTCTTAAATCTTCTGCGGTTACATGTGCTCCATATAAAGTTTTATACGTTCTTGTCGCACCCGTTACTTCTGCAAGATAATCATCTGCCATCTTCAGGCTAAAGACAACCTTTGCTCCATCCGCTTCCGTTACCGCACGACGAATCAATGTGATGATATCTAACGGATGGATGTAATATCCATATTCCTGCAGGGTTCTTGCTTCGGTTAAGATAGCCAGAATGGTTTCTGTGCCTACCGGTGTTTCACTTTCGTCATGCATTAATGCAGGGAATGCAATCGTATTTCTGTAACGAAGTGTTAATTTGTTTGACGCCTTAATCGCGTCGATTAATAAGTGTTTCATTGAGTTCTCCTTTCATGTGTTTGTGTTGAAGAAAAAAGAACCCATTGGACAAGCAGAGTCGATGATTATCACAATATTAGCAGTATTGTGGCTTTGGTAGCCTTGATAGAAGTAATCAACTCTATACGTCCAATGGTATAGTTCTTTTCTCAATGTGCGTGGTTCTCTTTTGACAAGCAGGTACTCTATATTTGTATTCCGATGTGACTCGGAAATACTCCGGATTTGAACCGATACACTTATGTATAACCATTTGATAGAAGTAAGAATACCTATACGTCAATGACCACAAAATTTAATTTGTATCGCAAGCAGCCTCGGTGATGTTTTTGGCTCAGGGTGTGCTCCTGTCGGCACTCCCGAAATTTTCTGTTATATAAGAAATAGAAGTAACCAAGACTATACGCGATGTTATGGAATGAGCTGTCAACCTTGTCAGACAAGCGAGATCGGTGATAGACAGCTTCGTCAGCTGTCCTATATTTTGGGTTTTCAGTCCAATAATTAATAGAAGTAACCAATCTCATACGGGTTCATAGCGACAGTCCCCATTAATTATCTTGTTAGAACCCTTATAAAAAATTATTTCACCTAATGCCAGCACTGAATGCTAACACTAGGTGAAATTATATTTTAAGCCGTTCGCGAATCTTTACCCCCCAATTTAGAAACTACACCACGACCAGACTTACTAAATTGTTTTAGTAGTCAAGTTCTTCTTCTGGGATCGCTTCAGTTTCTGGATCTACGTTTGGAATACGGGCATCCAGAATTGGGATAATCTGGCTATAGAGCATTTTGTAAAGCTCTCTGTCGTTTCTGAAATCTTCCGTCATATTACGAGCCGTAAACTTATGCTCTTTTCCATTTTCAAGATTTGCAAAGTAATAACCACCACGGTTACCACCAAGAAGGCCCATTTCTTTTGCAAACTCTACTGAGGTTCTTAGAGAATCAAATCCACGCACCTTATCATAGATAACATGGATATCCATACCATTCGTAGATGTACGAGATTTGATAACACGAATCTTCGCTCCAAATCCGTCGATGCCGTCATCTTCCACGGTCTTCTTCTCAGATCCACATGCAATGAATTTCAGGAGCTGGTCTGCTAAGTACTGTGGAGCTAATCCACCAGGAGCGGTTTCGTCCTGATTTAAGTAAAGCATTTCTGCAGGGGATGGCATACCACCAATATTACCACGTTTCTTAATCTGGTTGATTGAGATAACGATGATATTTGCTT
>OBLO01003786.1_pt1 | contig 10505 bp, 8 predicted proteins | sample 1519401 | NCBI WGS metagenome assembly OBLO01 (sample SAMEA2602897, study PRJEB22501) | metagenome | reverse complement strand
TGGAAGCGATTGCGAAAAAGTACAATGTCGGCTTTCTCGCGCTGCTGCAGGCCAACCCTGGCGTTGACCCTTACGTACCACGTCCGGGCAGCGTTTTGACGATCCCGTTACAAACTCTGCTACCTGACGCCCCGCGCGAAGGTATTGTTATCAACCTCGCCGAACTGCGTCTTTATTATTACCAGCCGGGGACCAATTCGGTGACCGTGTATCCTATTGGTATTGGCCAGTTAGGTGGTGACACGCTGACGCCCACGATGGTAACCACCATCTCTGATAAACGCGCCAACCCCACCTGGACGCCGACGGCAAATATCCGCGCGCGATACAAAGCAAACGGGATTGACCTGCCTGCCGTTGTGCCTGCCGGTCCGGATAACCCGATGGGCCATCATGCAATTCGCTTAGCGGCATACGGCGGCGTGTACCTGTTGCACGGTACAAATGCTGATTTTGGCATCGGAATGCGCGTCAGTTCCGGCTGTATTCGTCTGCGCGACGGTGATATCGAAACCCTGTTCCGTCAGGTAACGCCCGGAACTAAGGTCAATATTATCAATACGCCGATCAAAGCATCCGTTGAGCCTAACGGCGTGCGCCTGGTGGAAGTACACCAACCGCTGTCCGAAAAAATCAATGACGACCCGCAACTGCTGCCGATCGTGCTGAACGCGTCCATGCAGACATTTAAAAATGCGGCGCAAACAGATACCGCCGTCATGGATCATGCGATGGAGATTCGCTCAGGCATGCCGGTCGATGTGACCCGTCATCATGACGTTGCTCAACAACCGCTGTAAACGTAGCGTATAAAAAAACCCCCGCTGGATTTTATTCCGCGGGGTTTTTTTAATTAACTCGCAGTGGCATTGCGATGGGTTAAATCTTATTTGTAGATAACAGCAGTTCCGTGAAGAGTGTTAGGACCGGTAACGGAAGTAATACGGAAAGACTTCGCACCCATCTCATCGGCTTTCTGCGCCAGTTGATCTTCCAGAGAACCTAAGTTAGTCCCCGCATTCGCAGAAATAGTACCGACTTTCTCTTGACCCGCAGGGGTGGACTGAACTTCAACAGCGGCAAAGCTTGCAAATGACAGTGAGCTAAGAACAGCAGCGACAAACAGTGTTTTTACGTTTTTCATGATAGTGACCTTTAGCAGATGAATGGGTGTCGAGAAGATTAACTTAACGATCGATAGGTAAATCATAGATGTGATCCAGGTCACACGTCAACATTTTTTTATAATGATCGTTATATAAAATATAAAGGTCTTATTTTTCATGCTAATAGCTATAAATTATTTTTATCGTGAATCCGCTGGAGTGTGCAGTCGAATATTTTTATAATGGTTATTCAATAAACCCAACAAAGGTACATCGGCGCCATGACAACTGAAACGACAGGTTGTGCAAAAAAAAGCCGTGGCCGACCAAAAGTGTTCGACAGGGAAGCCGCGCTTGATAAGGCCATGACACTCTTCTGGCAGCACGGATATGAAGCGACCTCACTCGCCGATCTCGTGGAAGCCACCGGCGCAAAAGCGCCTACGCTGTATGCGGAGTTCACCAATAAAGAAGGGTTGTTCCGTGCCGTACTGGACCGCTACATCACCCGCTTTGCGGCGAAACACGAAGCCCAGCTGTTTTGTGAAGAAAAAAGCCTTGAGTCCGCACTGGAAGACTATTTCACTGCTATAGCGACCTGCTTTACCAGCAAGGACACCCCGGCGGGATGTTTCATGATTAATACTTCTGCGACGCTGGCAGCCTCTTCCCGCGATATTGCACACACGGTGAAATCCCGCCATGCAATGCAGGAACAGACGCTTACCCAGTTCCTTCACCAGCGCCAGCAACGAGGCGAAATTCCGGCCCATTGCGACGTGCAAAAACTGGCCGAATACCTGAACTGTATTTTACAAGGTATGTCGATCAGCGCCCGTGAAGGCGCAACGTTTGAAAAACTGATGCAGATCGCACACACAACCCTGCGACTGTGGCCCGAACTCGTCAAAGCTTAACCCTTTCCCACAATTCCCCCGCTGTACTCACACCACCGGGAGCTGATAAAGCCCCCGGTTAGATTCCCGTTCTATTGACCCTACATTTCTCATTGTTTTCATCGTGTTACCCGATCATTTTTTGTAAAAAGTATTGATAACGACAATTATTATCAGCAATATTCGCATTTGTTTTAATGCCTGTTTCACAATGTAACCATCGGTTTCTCTACCGCTATAACAAAAACAGACCGACTTTTTTAAAAGGAATACAAATGCATAAGCGTCTCTGGGTGCTCAATCCTCTTCTGTTATCTTTAACTCTACCCGCCGTTGCGGCTGAGGAAGAGAACCTCATCGTCAGCGCCAACCGTAGCCAGCGCACAGTGGCAGAAATGGCGCAAACGACCTGGGTTATTGAAGGAAGCGAAATTGAACAGCAAGTTCAGGGTGGTAAAGAGTTCAAGGATGTTCTTGCTCAGTTAATCCCCGGAATTGATGTCAGCAGTCAGGGACGAACCAACTACGGCATGAACATGCGTGGTCGCGCCATTGTCGTGCTAATTGACGGCGTCCGTCTGAATTCCTCGCGAACCGACAGCCGTCAGCTTGACTCCATTGACCCATTTAACATTGCGCACATTGAAGTCATTTCAGGCGCAACCTCACTTTATGGCGGTGGCAGTACCGGCGGATTAATCAACATTGTCACCAAAAAAGGCCAGCCGGAGCGTGAAGTAGAACTCGAACTGGGGAGCAAAAGCGGCTTCAACAATAGCAACGATCATGATGAACGCGTTGCCGCGGCGGTGAGTGGCGGAACCGATCGCGCTTCCGGGCGTATGTCCGTCGCGTATCAACGATTTGGCGGCTGGTATGACGGTAATCACGATGCCCTGCTGCTCGATAACACCCAAACCGGGCTACAGCACTCCGATCGCCTGGACGTCATGGGCACAGGGACGATTGAACTTGACGACAACCGTCAGTTGCAACTGGTTACGCAGTACTAAAAAAGGCAGGGGGATGACGATTACGGGCTGGATCTCGGCGAGAACATGTCCGCCGTGACCGGAAACGGCAAAGCATACACCAGCAGCGGACTGAATTCCGATCGTATTCCCGGCACCGAACGTCATCTTATTAGCCTGCAATATTCAGATGCGGATTTTTTTGGCCAGAACCTGGTCAGCCAAATCTATTATCGTGACGAATCGCTGAAATTCTACCCCTTCCCTACGCTCAGCAAAGGCAAAGTCACCAGTTTCTCCGCATCACAGCAGGACACCGACCAGTTTGGTGCCAAAATTACCCTCAACAGCCAGTTGATGGATAACTGGGAGCTGACGTGGGGTGTCGATGCCGATCACGAAACCTTCGACTCCAATCAGAAATTCTTCGATCTGGCCTGGTCCCTGCCCTCCGGCGGCATGGACAACCGTACCGCTTATACCACCGGGCGTTACCCCGGTTACAGCATCACCAACTTCGCGCCTTTCCTGCAAAACAGCTATGACATTAACGACATTTTTACCCTCAGCGGCGGCGTGCGCTATCAGTGGACCGAAAACAGGGTTGATGATTTCGTTGGCTATGCTCAACAGCAGGGAATCGCGACCGGGCTTGCGAACTCTGCCGATACTATTCCGGGCGGCAAAACCGATTACGATAATTTCCTGTTCAACGCCGGTATCCTTGCCCACCTGACCGACCGTCAGCAAACGTGGTTTAACTTTTCTCAGGGCGTGGAGCTTCCGGACCCAGGGAAATATTACGGTAACGGTACCTATTCGCTGGTTGGCGATCATTACCAGCTCCAGCGCAGCGTCAACGTGGCGGATTCACGTCTGGAAGGGATTAAAGTTAACTCGTACGAACTGGGGTGGCGCTATACCGGCGATAGTCTGCGCACGCAACTGGCCGCTTACTACTCGACTTCAGATAAATCGATCGTTATCAACCGCAGTGATATGACCATTAACGTTCAGCCCGACGATCGCCGCATTTATGGCCTTGAAGGTGCGGTGGATTATTTCATTGCGGACACGGACTGGAGCCTGGGCGGCAATTTCAACGTCATTAAATCGGAAGTGAAACAGAACGGTAAATGGCAAAAATGGGATGTCACGCTGGCCTCACCGTCCAAAGCAACCGCGTGGGTCGGCTGGGCACCAGAACCGTGGACCTTGCGCGTACAGAGCCAGCAAACATTTGATCTGACCGACGCCAGCGGTAACAAGCTGGATGGCTATAACACGATGGACTTTATCGGCAGCTATCAGCTCCCATTGGGTAAGCTGACCTTCAGCGTGGAAAACCTGCTGAATGAAGAGTACACCACACTGTGGGGACAACGTGCGCCACTGCTGTACAGCCCAACCTACGGCAGCCCGTCACTGTATGAATACAAGGGCCGGGGTCGTACATTTGGTCTGAACTACGCCTTAACCTTCTGATAAAAAAAGCCCCCCAGCCTGAGCGAATGGGGGGCTAATGTTCAGGATAATGCTATTTTACGCTTTGTTATTCAGTACCAACTGTCCGTTGTTATCCAACGGAATTTGCGCGCCGGGATCCTTATCCATACGGATTTTCCCCTGCTGATCGCCAATTTTGTACGTCACGTCGTAGCCCAGCATCTTTTCAGATTTGTCATACACCGTTTTACAACGCTGCTGCGTGGTGGTGTAAGTATCGTTTTCCTGCATCGAACCCTGAATCTGGTTACCTGCATAGCCGCCGCCTAAAGCACCGGCCACGGTGGCAATATCTTTACCACGTCCACCGCCAAACTGATGCCCAATAACACCACCCGCAACCGCGCCCAGTACGGAACCCGCGATACGGTTTTCATCTTGTACCGGCTTGCGGTGGGTGACCGTTACGTTCCGGCACTCCTGACGCGGGGTTTTTACCGACTCTTTAATCGGTGTTGCAGAGACAACTTGCGCCTACTGTGGGCCACGCTCGAAAACGTTCAGACTGGCCACCGCTGCAACACCCAGCGCAGCAGCTACGCCAATCCCTATACCCGCCAACATTGATTTATTCACGGGACTACCTCCTTTTTTGCTATTAGCAACAACTTTGCAACAGAAGGTAAGGAATGCCAATCAGATTACGGATGAAAATAGCCGGAGGTGGAGCGAAAGCGGAATGATTCAGACAACTCTGAAGGAAGGCGCCGGATGCGTAAAATCATCCGGCACCACAAGTCGATATTAATGCAGTTTCAGACGCGGGCGAATCACCCGGTTGATACTGCCGACCAGCATCATCAGGCCGGTTTTGAAGTAACCGTGCAGCGCAATCTGGTGCATGCGGTACAGCGAGATATACACAAAGCGCGCAATACGTCCTTCCACCATCATCGAACCACGGGTCAGGTTGCCCATCAGGCTACCCACGGTAGAGAAGTTAGAGAGCGAGACCAGAGAGCCGTGATCTTTGTACTGATACGCTTTCAGCGGCTTGCCATTCATCTGTGCCAGAATATTGTTCATCGCGCAGGTCGCCATCTGGTGTGCTGCCTGAGCGCGCGGAGGCACAAAACCGCCTTCCGGGCGAGCGCAGGAAGCGCAGTCGCCAATCGCGTACACGTCAGGATCGCGCGTGCTCTGCAGAGTTGGCTCAACCACCAGTTGGTTAATACGGTTCGTTTCCAGACCGCCAATGTCTTTCATAAAGTCTGGCGCTTTGATACCCGCCGCCCACACCATCAGATCGGCTTTAATGTATTCGCCATCTTTGGTGTGCAGTCCGCCTTCATCAGCGCTGGTTACCATCGTCTGGGTCAGTACGCGTACGCCCAGTTTGGTTAACTCATTATGCGCAGCACCGGAAATACGCGGCGGCAACGCAGGCAGAATACGCTCACCGGCTTCGACCAGCGTAACGTTCAGCGCGTCATTGGTCAGCCCTTTGTAACCATAGCTGTGCAGTTGTTTTACCGCATTGTGCAGCTCAGCGGAGAGTTCAACACCCGTCGCACCGCCGCCCACAATGGCGATATTCACTTTTCCGTTAGCGCCCAGATTCGCGGAATACTTCAGGAACAGATTCAGCATCTCCTGGTGGAAACGACGCGCCTGATGCGGGTTATCGAGGAAAATGCAGTTTTCTTTCACGCCAGGGGTGTTGAAATCGTTGGACGTACTGCCCAGCGCCATCACCAGCGTGTCATACGGCACTTTACGCTCAGGAACCAGTAGCTCACCCTTCTCATCGCGCAGCTCAGCGAGAGTAATGGTCTTCGCTTCACGATCGATATCCACCACCGAGCCTAACTGGAACTGGAAGCCATGGTTACGGGCATGAGCCAAATAACTCAGCGCATCCACACCTTCGTCCAGTGAACCCGTCGCCACTTCATGCAGTAACGGTTTCCACAAGTGACTGTGGTTTCTGTCTACCAGTGTGATTTTGGCCTTTTTCTTACGCCCGAGTTTTTTACCCAGCTGCGTCGCCATTTCCAGTCCGCCAGCACCGCCGCCGACAATCACGATCCTTTTCAATGGTGTAGTCAACGTGACCCCCTCAAATTTATTAACCAATTGTTAATTAAAAGTTATTAACATAGCCTTTAATTAACAACAAGTTACGGTAATGAAAATGTTCTTCGAGAGTGAGAATAACACGAACGGTGCATTGGTCATACCAAAATTGATGTGTATCAAGTTTTGATGCTGAAAAGATAGACAACCGGAACTTTAAGAACAAAAAAACCAGCCCGGCGGCTGTAATGCCAGTCAGTTAGCGCCTCAGTTTCAGAAAGCTTCAACCTGTGCTGCCCGAGGTAAAGAACATGCTATCTCGGAGAAAGAGTTCCGTTCACCTCAGTGGTGTCATTTCTCTTAAGCACCGATTCCTGTGAACGTGTAAAGGGCGTTCTCCGCCACGCCCTTTACAATCCCGGCTCCCGGCGGGAAAATTGTTGCTGCGCAATACCCTCCGCTTATTCCTCCAGGCTACCGGGCCGGGCGCGAGGTAGCATCCATGCAAAGCGCGCCCTGAGCCAGCATCCATGCTGGCTCTCCCGGCCTTACGGAATCACGTCGGCAATTTTCAGCCGGACCAGCCCACACCTGACCATCTGCGTTTTTTTGTTTAAACAGCAAAAAAGATTTAACTGGAAGTCAGTGCGTTGAAGCGATGACCCCGGTCCGGCTGAAAATCGATGAGGCGTTGACGGCTGACCGGGTCTGCCCGCAGGGATGCGGGCAGAGGGGACGGCCTGCAGGGACGCAGGCTCGGCCCCGACCCGACAGGCAGACGGCATAAGACGAATAACTCGCGTAGCGACGATTTTCCCGCCGGGAGCCTGGGTTGCAAGGGAGGCGGCGGTGAGCCTCCCTTGCACGTTCACAGGTATCTGCGCTTCAGAGAAATGACACCACTGAGGTGAACGGAACCCTGAGCCGGAATCACATGTTCACCATACGTTCGTAACTGACGAGCATTAGCCCGATGGCTGGTTTTTTACACACTCAATAAGAATTAACCTAACGTCTTGAACGCTTTGATGCGCTGCAAATGCGGAGAGATATTCTTAAACTTATGCGTCTGCTCTTCGTCCCAGACTATCTCGTAAAAATGATGCAGCTCTTCCGACGAACGCTGACTGTTAAGCGCTTCATCATGACGTGACAGGATCACCAGGCAGCGATCGCGATTCTTCTCACGGAAATTGGTCACGCATTTTGTTGCGATGTCTGCATACTCCTCAGGTCTGTCGATTTTGCCTTCCATGTTCTCATACGGGAACAGGTTGGGATTAAACACTACCTGACGAATATCACACAGGAAACCAATCCGTTCAGCCCAATATCCCCCGAGCCCCACACCACAAATCAGCGGACGGTCATCCACATTCAGCTGCAGCATTTTGTCCACTTCTTTCAGCAGATGCTGCATATCATGTTTAGGATGCCGCGTACTGTAGCTAATCAGCCTGACATCCGGGTCGATGAATTGTAGCTGCAACACCTTCTCATGGTTGCCCGGGCTGTTAGAGTCAAAACCGTGTAAATAGATAATCATCGCATCCTCGCCAAACTTGCGTTAATGACCTGCTTTCTCTTCCTGCCAGCGCTCATGAAGTTGGTTAAGCTGAGCGCTTACCGTCTTCCAGCGTGACGAGTCCATCAGTTCCTGACGTGAAAATGAACCTTTATGATACAAACGTGTAACACGTTCTGCATTGATCGGCGACAGATTATCTAACACACTGACCGCTCCCTTACGATTATTGCAGACCAGGATCATATCGCAACCTGCATCCAGCGAGGCCTGTCCACGCTCCGCATAGCTTCCCATAATCGCCGCCCCTTCCATCGACAAATCGTCGGAGAAAATGACACCATCGAAGCCAAGCTCCTGGCGTAGCACCGTTTTCAACCAGTGAGGTGAACCACTCGCCGGACGCGGATCGACATCACTGTAGATGACATGCGCAGGCATAATGGCATCCAGTTTGTTTTCCGTAATCAACGTCTGGAACACGGACATATCTTTCGCACGAATCTCGGCTTCTGGGCGTGGATCGGTTGGGGTTTCTTTGTGTGAATCCGCCGTCACCGCCCCATGTCCTGGGAAATGTTTACCGGTCGTTTTCATGCCAGCAGCATGCATCCCGTCAATGAAGCGGGTCGCCATCGCCAGCGCTTTTAGCGGATCGGCATGGTAAGAACGCTCGCCGATTGCCGCGCTGATATGGCCCACATCCAGCACGGGTGCAAAGCTGATATCAATGTCCATCGCGATCATTTCGCTGGCCATCAACCACCCTGCGTCCTGAGCCAGTTTGCCGCCTTCTTCCAGACCGTGCAACGCAGCAAAGGATTGAGCTGCAGGCAGGCGGGTAAAGCCCTCACGAAAACGCTGTACGCGTCCGCCTTCCTGATCTACCGCCACCACCAGATGGTTACGTGACGCAGCCCGGATCTGACGCACTAATTCACGCAGCTGTTCCGGGTCATGATAATTTCGGGTAAAGAGGATCAACCCACCTACCAGCGGATGTGCCAGAATCTCACGCTCTTCAGCGTCCAGCTCATACCCTTCGACATCCAACATTACTGGGCCCACACTGCTCTCCTTATCCTTTAATTGTTAGCTGCCGCCAGGTTTCATCGGCCAGCCTGATAAATTGTCGATCGCCGGTTTGCCGCCAGCGATACTCAAACCACCCCGCCTTCAGCATCATTATCCAGGGTTGCCATTGTCTGACCTGTCGCCACAAAACGTCTGGCTTAATGTGCGCTCGTTGGGCGTAGGTGCTAACCAACTGTTGGTGCTGGGATTCATCGCTAACCCATACTGCCGCCAGCTCCAGGGCAATATCACCGTCTCCAGCGTATTCCCAGTCAATCAGCCGCAGCCCTGATGCCGTACGTACGATGTTGTCACCGTGAACATCCATATGCAGCGGCCCCAGGCGCAAAGGTCGAGGCTCACCTCGTTTCCTTAGCCGCTTCAGCGCGCGCAGCCAGCATGGTGTACGACGCGCCGGATCGCCACACTGCCAGTACTGTTCAATTAGCGGCAGCAGGCTGATTCGCCAGCCCAATCGGGGTTGCTGGTGCAGATGATACAATAAGCCTGCGAGTTCGTCGGCGTCCGGTAATCTGGATTCTACCTTACCGTGAAAAAACTCGACTGCCATCCACCCACGCGTATAAAAATGAGGACGTGGCGCAAGGCTTTCTGGCAGGTGTTTTAACGCATGATATTGGCGTAAGAAATGAGATTCCGGCGCGTCAGGATCGTGATGGCAGCGCAGTACCAGCCGGTGGGAACGGTGTTCAATGATGCAGCTCCCGCCGCTCAGGCCGGTTTGGCTGGTTGCGACGGGATGATACTGCGGGAAATAGCGCGACAACACTTCGCCGCGCGTGAGTCTGCTATTGTTGCTGAACGGCACCTTTACCTGACCAGATTATCTCGCCAGTTTGTACCAGCATTAATTGCATTTGCAGCGCAGGCGAATTGACGTTGCCGGATGCGCTGGAATAAAGCACATACTGCGCGCCAACGTTACGGGCGATACCAATCGCTTTACTGCGCGTTCCCAGACTGTCATTCGGAGACAGACCTAACTGCTGTTTGGCGACAGCCAGCTGTTGGGCAGAAATCAGCGTAAACTTACCGTTATTCGCCAGCGCGTTACGTAAGGTTTCGGTGGCTTCACCCGCGTTCAACGAGCCGTTGGTGCGGTTATTCACGCTATCAACCAGCAGAACGCCGCCCGCTTTGACGCCGTCTGCCTGCAGCATTTTGCCGACCATCGGCTGCATAGCCCCGTTCCAGTCATAGTGACGTTGACGTGGCGTCGGCTGCGCCGTTTGGTCCTCATGCTCAATTGGACCCGGTTGCTGCGGTATGCTTGGCACCGTTGGCACAACCGGCACCGGCTGTTGCGGCTGCGCAGGCTGTTCCGGTACCGGCTTCACTTCCTCTACCGGCGCGGGCTCACGTTGCGCCACACAGCCAGAGAGAAACATCG
>OBLO01003785.1_pt1 | contig 10510 bp, 10 predicted proteins | sample 1519401 | NCBI WGS metagenome assembly OBLO01 (sample SAMEA2602897, study PRJEB22501) | metagenome | reverse complement strand
ATGGCCGCTGCGTCTTCTGGGACGTCGGCGACGGGAATCATTTCTCTCAGCGCCTTCGCCCCCAGTCTGCACACGTGCTTCCTGATTTTGACGGGGCGCCTTATCAGCCTGCAAAAACATCTCTGACTGCTCTGCCTGGTTCGTCACAGCACTTCCTCCTTCCTCTTATTTTCTGATGCTTGTAGATGTGCTTTTCTGTTTTGATGTTTCCCATATAAAAGGAAAAACTCTCTTTCAGCGGAAGTATGCGTAGTATACGATTCCAAGAGCCGCTTGGCCTTTAAAGCCCCGGCCGCATAGGTTTGTAATGGCATCCGGCACAGCCTGCCAAAACAGGAGGCTGAAAGCAGAAGACAGCATTTCCGAGAAGCCATAACGATAGTGTATATTATAATTATAATAGTATTATCGCACAAACTAAGATTTCTTTCAAGAAAAGGACGCAAAATAGTGGGCTTCTTATTTTCCCAAAGGGTCCTCAGCCGGCTGCACTTGCAGTATGCCGGAGATATTCTCATATTTCGTGCTCCTGTGTGGGGCCCCCCAGGAAGAATGCTTTTTAAAAAATTACACATCAGGGCCAAATATATTATGTATTTTTCCCGGCAACTGGAAAGTATCCATTTGAAGTTGATAGCCAGTGCCATAGCTCCACCATTCCAGGTTGGGATTGCGCCGGCGTATATCCCAGATCAGCTTCAGTTCTGCTTCTGCGTGCTGGTTGGGATAGCTGTGGGGACGCCGCCGGGACTGGCAGACCATGGACTCCAACGTTCCATCCCAGCGGATCTTCCAGAAGTAGATGTGTGACCGGCTCCTGTTGTACTTCCGGATGGCGCAGCTAACACTGTATTTCACCGGGACTGCCGATATGCCATGTCCTGTGTTATACACTTGCTCATGTAAGGATATGGCTCCCGCTTGGTCAGTTGTTGTCTGCAACTCCAACTTTAACCGATGAGGCGCTATCCTTTATCCTTTTTTCTTCATCTATCTATCCATCATATATTGCGATCCTACAATTTCCCTTGAGAAATGGGAATTCCATCGTTGACTTTGCCCTGCGAATATCGTATAATTAATAAGCTTCTTTCCTATGTAGCGGCTGTTTTCTACACGTCGGCATAATAGAAAAAGAAAAAAGGATTTGTCTCCGTAGCTCAGCAGGATAGAGCGTTCGCCTCCTAAGGGCTTGCGCTGTCCACTTGGCAACCGAGTAAACCCGCGAAAACAGGAGGAAAACGGCGATTTCGCAAGTTCGCCACAAAGCCGCCGATTGTTTGGCACCCTGAATGGCACCGCTTGGCACATTTTGAAGAAAACATAAGCCAACGGTCTTCGAGGCATAATTTTCCTAAATTTCATATTTGTCTCCGTAGCTCAGCAGGATAGAGCGTTCGCCTCCTAAGCGAAAGGCCGCGCGTTCGAATCGCGCCGGGGACGCCAAAAAGGAGTCGGTTCTTAAAAAGAAAGCGACTTCTTTTGCTTTATATAGTATATTAATGGTGAAAGGAGAGGTGTATTATGGGAATTGCATATACTTTTGATGACGCTAGCGATGAAATAATCAACCCTAAAAATGTAATACCTGAAGTTGATAATTTCCCTGAAGTGATTATTTCGGTTTTTTCTCAAAAATTTAATGATTTATTGCTTAATACAGTTGAAGTAAATCAAATAGATGAAATGACAGGTGGCAGAAAAATACCGATTTATAAGTTTGTTTATGGTGAAAAAGAGCTAGGCTTTTATCATACCTTATTAGGTGGTTCTGCGTCGGGAGCTTTGCTTGAAGAAGTAATTGCCAAAGGTGGAAAGAAAATTTTGTTTTTTGGATCGTGTGGCTCATTAGATAAGAAAATTACTGCCGGACATCTTATAATTCCAGTGGAAGCATATAGAGATGAGGGAACAAGTTATCATTATGCACCTGCTAGTGACTATATAAAGATTTGTTCTGCTGAAAAGTTAAGCCAAATATTTAGTTTATTGAAAGTCCCTTATATAAAGACAAAAACATGGACTACCGACAGCTTTTATCGCGAAACACAGAAAAATGCCGAAGCGAGAAAAAATGATGGCTGTAAAGTAGTTGAAATGGAGTGCGCCTCAATAATGGCAGTAGGACAATTTCGAGGCATTGACGTATATCAATTTCTATATGCAGCAGATTGTCTTGATGAATCTGTTTGGGATAAAAGAATCCTTGGGAATATGCCCAATACTATGCGTGAAAAACTTTTAAAAATTGCGCTTGAAACAGCTATTCGTTTATAAAACACCTATAAAAGGGCTTTTAGTGTAGTATTCCATTTTTTATCATTATCTTGCCTCTATCCTGTTTTTTAAGTATGTGTGGGTTCAAATCCTTCCGGGCGGGCCAGGCTTGCGGTCAGCAATTCGCGACCGTAGTTTTTTTATTTTGAAGTTTTATGCCCGCGATTGTAGCGGATATCTTTTTTGTCAACGCTTCCCACCAGGCTGAGCCTGGACGCAATTCGCGTTCCGGGCCCAGCTTTTTATTTGGTCTTTTCACTCGCGTTTGCAGCGAATCTATTTTATCAACGCTTCCCATGCAATATACGATATAATTACAGAAGAGACGACTATGATCTCTTACTGTTTTCTGCCCTTTTGAACCAAGGTGAATTATACTATCAAGTGCAACAGTTTAGGGGAATAAAGAAGTTCATACAGAACCCATTCGTAGAATCTGGAGGTTGATATTATGCAAACTTTTGTTATAATGGAGGCCTGAGCAGTATTTATATGCTTGGAGGTAATGAAATGGAAAATATAAAAAATCAAAACAACAGCATCGAAGAAATGGCAGCTAATTACCTCGATGAAGATAAACGGAAAGCATTTTTCGACTTTTATACTTTTTTAACCGACAACAAAATAGGAAAAAGAAAATCGGGGAAGTATACTTGTTGGGCCTTTACTTATAAAAGAAAAAGGATATTCACTTTAAGCTTTCATGAAAACTCATGGGGAATGCTCTATTTTAATTTGCACCAAAAAGATAAATGGTTTGAAAAAATGGAGAAGCATTTAACTCCCGAATTGACGGATTTTATTTTGAGCCATATAAACACCGAATTTAATTGCTGTGTAAAAGAAAAATGCAACGCGATTGAAAATAGAGTCATTTTAGGAAAATTGTTTGAAAACAGAACATGTGCCTGTTCGCCCATTGGAATATATAACCCGGAAGGCGAAGAACTGGAATATGCAAAAAAACTTGCGCTGCTGGGTAAAAAAATCATTGCCGAAACGGTAGCAAATGATAATGTATAAGCAGTTCCTTCATGGTCTCTTTTTAACATAACATTAGGCATAATCTAACTGTAAAACCACCTTGTTACGGTGAATCCGCCAACGAAGTAAAGTAGAATGCCATTGTAATCTAACCCCATATGCTCAAAATGGCGAATGAAAAAATAAAACGGAGAGATTTGATACCCTGTCTCTAATTTTGTATCTATCGCGAAAGAGCTTATTTTCTGAGTATTCACTTCTGGCCATTTTCAAATATCCTATTCCATATAGGACAACTTTCAACGCCGAAAAGCCTAGAATATCTCTATCATGTGGTATAGAAACACCTGCGATGAGCAATTTGCACACCGCAGGTGTTTCTATTTATAGTCATTGCATACCCGCATGTTGCTTTTGGCTTTGCTGGGCGAGGTGTATAAGATTGTCTTTTATTTTGTCAAATTCAGGATAATAATCCATCACTGAAAGCGGAATTGTAGTATCAATCTGATCACCAAAAATTTTCCCGTTTTCTGTATAGAATTTCGTGATAGTTTGAGTTCCATGCAAAGTGATTCGATAATCATCGGAACAATCTATAAAGCGAATATTTCGGTACTGAAAATTATGTTGGATGCGGTTGTATTTTTCTTCACTGCCTTTGAAAGGAACATACTCCAAAACAAAGCAGTCATTTTGAAATATACATCTTTCCGCTTTGCGGGTCATGAGAAATTCTCGGCCGCAGCCTTGTATAGCAGCATAGGAAATAGCAGCACCGATACCCAACAGCAAATCAAGTCCAAGGCAGAGAAGAAGAATTTCGGGTATTTGAGCCGCATTCTCAGCTTTAGTTAACATATAAATATTAGAAAGCAAAATGGCACAAAGAAAAACAAGTAGAATAACTCGTGCAATCCGGTATGCTTTATATCTTTTACGACGTTGTTTTTGCAGCCTTTTTGCATAGCCCTGATCAGCAACGTATTCTTTCATGTGAATTTCCCCTATTTCATTTTACAGGTATTTTTTTAAGATTATTATATCCGGCGCAAAGAAAAACTTCAATAGTGAACAGTGGTCGAAATTGGAGACTCAAAAATGAGGCAATCCAAATCGGACTCTTTTTCTATACTGCTACCACTATCTCCAAATCTTTTCCAAAGGTTCCTGTTTGACGGAAATGAAATATCAAAATGTAAAACGCGGAAAATCGCTATATAAAGGGGCTACGAGTTTCTGAATATCTGATAAAGAAAAAACTATGCATTCTCTTTTTGAAAAACGTATTAGTTTTTACAGAAATAAAATTTCTTTCTTCTGTTCAGTGTGCGAATCAGACCCCGCCAAAGCTGAACGCTATGCCCACCACTGCGGAACAAAGAATCCACACAATAGGATGAAGCTTCCTCGTGGGTTTAATCCACCGAGTGAGAGCAATAAGAATCACCGCCAACACAAGAGCCTTCCAGTCAAAAGCCCTGACGGCCTCCATCGTAATCGAAGCCAGATCGGATACGCCAAAAAAAGTGACGGCGGCCACCGAAAGGCCAGAGGCTACGATAAGGCCAGTGGAGGCCGGCCGGAGGCATACAAAAACAGAATTTACAAAACGGTTATTACGGAAGCTCTTCAAAAAGCCCGCAATTACCAGGATAACAATGATAGAAGGGGTAATGAGGCCAAAAGTCGCTATGATGGCCCCAGGGATCCCTGCAGTGGCATATCCCACATAAGTAGCCATATTCACCCCCATAGGGCCGGGGGTGGATTCCGAAACCGCAACCATATCCGCCAACTGGCCATGGGTGAACCATCCAGTAGCGTCTGCCATATCGCTTAAGAAGGGAAGGGTGGCGAGGCCGCCTCCCACTGCCAGAAGACCGGTTTTAAAGAATTCCCAAAAGAGAAGAAGATAGATCACACTTTCTTCCCCCTTTCACCAGGCATAGCATGCAAAGCTTCCAGAGTCATGCCTAGAGCCGCCGCAATCAGCACATACACAGCGGGGGAAATACTCAGGAAAGAGGCCGCCAAAGCCACGGTCAAAAAGATCCCCAGCGCCAGCAGGGATTTTACAGCGCCCTTCCAGAGTTTGACCACTGCATTGAAGATCAGTACACAGACACAGACACGGATGCCTGCAAAAGCATTCTGCACGATAGGCAGATCCGCAAAAGTGGTGATAAGCCCCGCCAATATAGTAATAATGATCAGAGAGGGAAATACTACCCCCAATGTTGCCACAATGCCGCCCGGAATCCCTTTCCGTTTATGCCCAATAAAAGTGGCCGTGTTAACAGCAATGATGCCTGGAGTGCACTGCCCTATGGCAAAATAATCCGTCAGTTCCTCCTCCGTAACCCAGTGCCGCGCTTCCACCAACTCCCGCTGCAGGATAGGCAACATGGCATATCCGCCACCAAAGGTCATTACACCAATCTTTGCGAATAAAAAGAACAGCTTTACATAAGACAATACCCTCATCCTTTCTTCTGTTATCATGAAACTTCATTTTTTTGGCTGGCAGGCTATCCCCTCAGTTTTAGACGGCAATGGCAGAGAGGATCGCAGGCCATCAAGCCTGGCAATGCGCCAGCCTTCTGTCCTGTTTAGTATACCATTTTATATTGCATATGAAAAAGATCTATTTTATACTATTTCTTATCTTTTCCCATATGGAGAAAAACAGGAGGCAGCAAACCTTACATGTTGCTGTCTCCTGCTTTTTTATTTCGTGAAACACAAAGGCACACAATCTGCACAGGTTTTCACAGGTTATTCCTTTTTCTCCACCACGCCTTCGGCAATCTTTCTGTAATCACAGTAAAGATTCAGGCGGTTGCCCTTCTGAAAATACGTTTCAGATTCTATATCGTCCAAAACAAACTGAATCGTACACTTACAGTTTCTTGAACCCGACCACTTTATATTGTCCAATACAACACACAATGCCCTGCTGATGGGAACATCCTTTTCATCCATAAAGCAAACCGGGAAGATTTCTCCGTTTGGACATTGAAAAGGTGGATACCAAATACTTTCTTTTGACTCGGAGCCCCACTGTAATGAAATAGCAACTGTAGCCTTAACTGATACTTTCTCTTCCTTTGGGAGACGCCGTTCATAAGGCTCCGCCAGCCGAAAGAAAATCATAATCATCAATATTATACACGCAGTGATTTCAAACGGCCAGAAAACCCGATAAGGGTGCAACAATAGCTGCATCCCCGCAGCACCGCCACAGAGTAAAATAACCGCCACAGTAGTCAGTATCCGTTTGAACCAATTACTCTTGGAACGATATCTTCGTTTACAGGCAGGGCAGTGTAAGGGTTCCTTTCCTCTCCACCAAATAGGATTCTCCACAAAAAATGGAAGCCTCAAATTCATCTTTTCCCCACACCAGGGGCACCTGTGTGTCAGCATTGTATATCACCTCCACTACAGTATATCACCTTTATCTGCAAACGGCATACTTTCATTCCGTTTAAATGCTTTCTGGAAAAAATATATGCCATATTCGGATTATACTGGAATCATCTATTAATTCTCTAGAGAATTTTTTGGGGAGGCATTGTTATGAAATCTCTAAAGAAAGCGCTGGCTTTCATTGGTGCAGTGGCCTTACTTTTTCAGGGAGGCTGTTCCGCCCCGAACCAGGAGAACCGGGAAAATTGGGAGACGGTCATAGAGTGCCAATATGAAGACATGGGGATTTCTCCAAACCAGCAGTTCCTTATAGCAAAAAAAGGCGGGTTGTATGGGGCATATGTGAAAAACGGGGATTCCTATGAGCTGAAAATCCCCTTTCAGTATGTAAATATTGCATACGATTCCTATGAGGATGCAAACCTATTCTGTTCCCGGCAGGACGGTCAGATTGAGATATACGGTAAAAACGGTGAAAAGCTTACAGACGAAACATTCCAGAAAATATGGTATCCTTCCAGCCCGGAGGATACCGGATTTGCTGTTTCTACAGCGGATTCTACATGGGGATATCTTTCTCGTGACGGGAAATGGATATTTGAGCCCAAATATTATAAAATTCTTTCTCTACATGATGGCACATATCTTCTGGAATCCAAGGATACAGACGGTGAACTCCTTTTCGACTGGGTAGACGAAACAGGGACAAGTCTGCTGCCTTCTAAAGATATAATTGCCATAAGCGAAGACAGCGTAGCTGGATATATCTCTGTAGTCCTAAACAGGGAAAATCCCACTGTAGATTGGAAGCTTCTCCATGGAATAGTGGGGAAGGACGGAAAATATGCTATTCCCCCTATATATAAATTTATATCTGTAGAACAAGATGACGCAGACCAGGTGTATTTTCATTGTATAACAGGAGATGGTGAAAGATTTATATTGGATTCAAACGGAAAAACATTATTTCGGTATGAGGGAAATGGCACTCTTGTTGCAAAAGGAAATGGACTGTTCCTGGTATCGGAGGAAGATGGGTGCGGCGTCCTCTCCTCCTCAGGAAAATGGATCCTCCCGGCCATATATGACAGTGTGGAAATAGGGAGCCATGTCTTGATGGCAGCTGATAAAGAAGGGGAATGGCTATTTGATTTGCAGGGAAATAAACTTTCAGATCAGCCCTATGACCGCATATCTATAGCTGAAAGAAATATGTCGGAGCCAATTCCGGTCTATAAGAATAATAAAGTAGGTTTTATTTCCGGAGATCATACTGTTTCAATCCCTCTCCAGTATGATAATTTTATATCCCAAAAAGAAGATAAGCTGCTGGTTAAAAAAGGAGATATGTACGGTCTCATAAACGACAAAGGCGAGACGCTGATAGATTTTGTATATGATGAATTGACTCCTTTTAATACAGAACAATATGCATATGCTGTTAAAGGGGGTAAAGCCGGAATTATTGACATAAACGGAGATACTGAAGTACCATTTATCTTTGAAATACCGGAACATCTTGGCGATTGTTTACGTAAAGATATGGCTATAGTAAAACAGGATGGCTCATATGGTTGTGTACGGGTCTATTAGTACACAGAACAGAAATTTTAGGAAGGATTTTATGAAAAGTCAAATAATGAAAAAAAGAATCTCTATTTTCTTGTGCGCTTCCCTTCTTATGTCTTTCCTATGGGGGTGCAGCCAAAATACCGTAACAGATTCTGCCGCAGAGTTGAAACCTATTGGCGAACCACCTGTGTCCATGAAAGAGGTTACCCAAGATGACAAAGACAGTTGGTCTACCTTCCATCTGCAAATCCCAGAAGATTGGGTATGTGTTCCTGACGCTTTGTCCGGAATTTATGTGATGTCTGAAAATAGCTACAATAGATTTAACGAGGAAATTGAGCAGCAACTACAGGGAAACAACCAATCTTGGGAAAAATATGATTTTTTGGAGTATGATTGGGAAAGAAAAGCAGCGTATTTTTTAGATCATCTTTCCATGTTTGTAGACTGCACAAAGCTCGCCGGTTCGGAAGAAGAGAAAAAAAATTACGAGCAGCTTTTTCAGGGAAATACGGATGTCTTTGAAGAAAGCCGCATAGAGTTCCTGATCCAATATCAAAAACTGCAAAATAAACTGGAAGATATGGATCCGGACTCACAGTGGAATCCATCCGAGATAGCAGGCAGTATCCCGGAAGTCACACCGGAAGAAAAGGCCGCTTTTCCCAAACCCACCTATGAATACGCTTATTACAGTGGGACAAAGGGAAAAATTGTGGAGGTAAAAAGCACCTTTACCTGGTACGATACCACCTATACAATCGTGGAATACTATCGGGAAGGTTCTGATTATGGGGTATTCGCCGGCTTCGCCGATTCCGAGGAACTTTCTCCGGGTGATATCGCCCTGTGGATAATCGATTCCCTGGAGGTTGAGGAGCATTTTTAGACCATATATAAGAGGTGAAACAGCATGAGCAAACTATACCGGGAAGAAAAATCGTTTCTGCTTTACATAGGGATCCTATATATACTCGCCGCTGCAGGCTGTCTTTGTCCGGAAGGGCCCTTCTTGAATATCTGGATTTTTTACTGCTACCGTACCATTTTGTTTTTTCTTCCCATCATCAGTGGGATGCTGTTCGGCTATACGCTGAAGAAAAACCGCGGCGCATCCGGGAAACGGATCCTTATTTGGGGCGGCGTCATGTTTCTTCTTTATTCCGTTCTGTGCTGGCTTCCTCTTTTTTCTATGCACGATATATTTCTTCCCACTGTTTTCTGGCGGTTCCGATGGTATATCGCCGAAATTCCTGCCCTTTTCTTAGCCGCGTCATTTCTTCTTACCGCCCTTTTGACTGGGCGCAAGGAAAAGCAATCTGCCTGTAAAGCTCCTTTCCCTTTTCTAAAGGCCCTTTTGCCTTTTGGGATATATGGGATTATACAGACAATCCTATTTTTTCTCTGTCCTGTTTGGAGTCAATCTCTTGATTCTTCCGACCCATGGATATTCGTTTATACCTTTTTTATTTATTTTCCTTCGGAAGTTCTTTTTCCTGTTATTGCCGCTATCCGAATCAGTAACCGTGTTAAAATAAAATATTCTCCAAATTATACAGAAGGCTTTATCGTAGGCTCAATTCACTTTCTATATATTCTTTTTATTGCTACAATTCCCTGGATAACAGAGATTATTTCTGATATACAGCGTATCCTTAATGGTTATATCGGATTCTCAATGGCCGATTTTTCTTTGTTGCCGGCCTTACTTCCATCGTCAATTTTCTTTGGTATCTTTTATTGCCTTATCATCCCGATCGATAAAAAGCAAACTGGGAAGGAAGCCTGAATAAGTCTTCCTTCCCAGTTTGTTTTCAATGAATCATAGTATATATATAACAGGCGAATGATACACAACAGTCAGCAATAATTTGTGGCCTTGATATTAATGAAACATCTCCTTTAATAAATATTAATAACTGATTAAGTGAAGGCGTTGTCATTTTCTCTAAAATCCTTTGGGCAAACGTCTCTACATCATCCCTGAGCTCCTGACAGTCCAATTCTTCGAAAATCCATGTAAACCGTCTTGTAAAGAGATCGCCGTATTTCGTATAGTACTTCTCTATTGTTTCCGACAGATAGTGGCGGTTTTTGGGATTTTTTTCTTAGGCTTTCTGCAGCATCTTGCTTTTTTTTTTTTTGTCTAAAACAAAACAAAAAAAAATATATATGCAGATTTATATCTGTTTATCGCTAGTAGCATTTGCACAATCTCCATCCGCATGTTCTTTTATTATTTTAT
>OBLO01003783.1_pt1 | contig 10512 bp, 8 predicted proteins | sample 1519401 | NCBI WGS metagenome assembly OBLO01 (sample SAMEA2602897, study PRJEB22501) | metagenome | reverse complement strand
TGTACCGCTCGGTTCTTCCTGCGGAAAATCTCCTTTTAGTGAACACGCCGACACGGTTCAATTCGGAAACCACAAAAAATCTGGCGCGGCGGCTTGCCGAAAATCTGGAAGCTCCTTTTGTGGAACTCCCTATCGATTCTTTTATCAATGAAACAGTTTCTCAAATTGACGATTTGCAAATTCCTTCTCCGTCAGACATGAAAACACTGCACCTCACCGGTTTTATGAAAGAAAATATACAAGCCCGTGACAGAAGCACCCGTATCCTCGCCACGCTTTCTTCCGCCTTTGGCGGCATATTTACCTGCAACGCAAACAAAACCGAATTAACCGTCGGCTACGGTACGCTCTATGGCGATCTGTCCGGCGCTCTTGCCGCTACAGCCGACCTTTGGAAGCATCAGATATATGCACTCGGCAGAACTCTGAACAGATATTTCGATAAGAACATGATTCCTGATGAAATATTTACTGTCAGACCAAGCGCTGAGCTTTCCGAAAATCAAGACATTACAAAAGGATTGGGAGATCCCCTTATTTATGAATACCATGATTTTCTCTTCCGCTCGTTTATTGAACCATGGAATCGGATAACACCGGAAGAGATTCTTACCTGGTACAGTGAAAATTGTCTGGAGGAGAAACTGGGAACTCCTGTATCCATCAAATCTATTTTCAAAACACATCACGATTTTATCACCGATTTGGAAAAATGGTGGAATTTGTTTGCAGGATTTGCCGTTGCCAAGCGCATACAGGCGCCCCCCCTGCTTGCCGTCAGCCGCCGTCCTTACGGCTATGATCTCCGTGAATCGCAAATAGCCCCTTACTATACCGACACCTATATCCATCTGAAAAATTCTCTTTTATCAAATGGCTGAGCAACGTAAAAGGAAGCGCTTACTATGACGCCTCCTTTTATATTGCTTTTCAATTTTTCTTAAAGTATGGTTTAAAACTGGACTCATGCATATTGCTCTTTTCCCTTTTTCTACTTTCCTGCGGACGGGAACGATGTCCGTTATACCTGCCATCCCGTTTTTCACTTTCATAATTTTTATCACGGGAATGCCCTTGCAATCGTCTGCCGCGTCTTTCCCCGCCAAAAGAGCGTTTGCCGCCGGAGCTTCTGCGCTTCTTAAACTGCGGACGTTCTTCCGTAATCTTTACAGGCGTCACATCAGGCTGTTTTGTGAGCAGTTTAATTGCCGCCGCAACTAAAGATACCGCATCCACATGGTTCAGAAGTTCTTCCGCATTTTCACGATATTCTTCCAGTCCGGTCCCCCGGGACGCTTCCTGCAGATTCTCAATAGCAATCCGCTGATTTCCTTCAATGACGTCAGACAGCGTAGGAACACTCTTTCTTCTGATTTTGCGTCGGATAGCGCGCTCAATATCATGAAGCTGCCCGATTTCTCTGGAAACAACAAAAGTCATGGCCAAACCGGTCTGTCCCGCCCGTCCCGTACGGCCTACACGGTGCACATACGTTTCAGAATCCTGGGGCATATCAAAATTATATACATGGGTTACCCCGCTGATATCCAATCCTCGTGCTGCCACGTCAGTAGCCACAAGAATATCAATTGTGCCTTCTTTAAACTGGCGGACGACTGCATCGCGTTTCTGCTGAGACAAGTCGCCATGAAGACCTTCTGCCATATACCCGCGCTTTTTCAACGCCTCCGTCACCTCGTCGGCACGACGTTTCGTCCGAACAAAGACAATGGCCAGTTCAGGATTCTCCATATCCAGCAGCCGGCAAAGGCAATCGAACTTCTGCATATCCGGCAATTCGATATATTCCTGTTCCACCAGGTCAATTGTAACCGTAGCCGCTTTAATCTTCACAAGCACAGGATCACGAAGGAAAGATTCCGCCAGTTCTCTGATCGGTGCCGGCATGGTAGCAGAGAAAAACATCGTCTGCCTTTCTTCAGGCATCCCCGCTAAAATAGTGCGGATATCATCAATAAATCCCATATCCACCATTTCATCGCCTTCATCAAGAACAAGAATCTGGACATGGGACAGATCAATGGTTCCTCTCTTCATATGGTCCATAAGACGACCCGGTGTCGCCACAATAATATTCGGCTTCTTGCGAAGCGCGCGAAATTGTCTTTCGATATCCTGTCCGCCATAAATAGGCAATGCATGAATCGGCAAGTACTGGGCAAGCCGATTCATCTCTTCCGCAGACTGGATGGCCAATTCTCTCGTTGGCGAAAGCACGATAGCCTGCGGCCCTTTTTCTGTCGTGTCAATCTTTTCCAGAATCGGAATACCAAATGCCGCTGTTTTGCCCGTACCGGTCTGTGCCTGTCCAATCAGATCCTTCCCCTCCATCGCCGCGGGAATAGATACCTTCTGGATAGGAGTGGGCTCCTCAAATCCCATATCTTCAATAGCCTTCATGATTTCAGGAACAAGGCCCAGTTCCTTAAATGTATCGTACATAATACCTCCTGCACGAAAAAAGGAAACGCACAAGCGCCCCCTATAATTGACTTATTTGTAGCCTGTAATTTCGTTATTATAACATAGTTTTTATTTATATAATAGTAATTAGAAAAGTATAATTTTTTCAAATTGCGGTCAAGGAAAACATCTTGCTCCTTATTTTAACATAAAGAGACACTTAAAAAAATTTTCTTTACATAATCTTTTCTGAACTTCTTTTTTGACAGGCAATAAGCAGGTTGAATACGCAATAAACAGGACTTATATGCTATCAATACAGAAAAATACTATTTTTGTCTTTAATATGCAAAAAGCAACCGGAAAGGCTGCTTTTGGCTTTGGTGGGCGATGACAGGATCGAACTGCCGACATTCTGCTTGTAAGGCAGACGCTCTCCCAGCTGAGCTAATCGCCCATATTCGGATAAGCTTATTATGCCTTATCTCATTATTTTTTTCAAGTGCTCTCCGCTGCCTTTCCGCTCCTTCCTGTCATCTTTTCAAGAATATTATAAACAGACTTGACAAGAGTTACTACGTCCGTCTATACTCATGTTAATACATTATGCACAAGGATGAAGAAGCGCTTTTGCAAGCTCTCCAGAGAGATGGTGAACGGTGGAAACCATCAGCAAACAATTGTCGTTCCGCTTCAGAGTGGTAGATGATGAATCTATCGGGTATGCCCGTTACAGCAGATTAAAGATGGCTGAAAAGCAATTTGGGTGGTATCGCGGGTGCTCTCGTCCCTTAGAGGATGAAGAGCGTTTTTTATTACACAGGATACTTTGCCCCTTTTGGTTTTCTGCTAAATTGGGTGGCACCGCGAGAAAAGAGAAGCTCGTCCCATGGGACGCTTCTCTTTTTGTGTTTATAAAGTATAGGAGGTCTCTTTTATGAATCGAGTCTATAATTTCAATGCCGGCCCTTCTCCGTTGCCACTGGAAGTGCTTGAAGAAATCCGGGATGAGATGACAAATTTCAAAGGCACCGGGACGGGAATTATTGAGATGAGCCACCGCTCCAAAGAATTTCAATCTGTCATAGAAGAAACGAAGTCATTGCTTTTCGATCTCATGAAGCTTACACCGGATCATGAAATCGTATTCATTCAAGGCGGCGGCACCATGCAGTTCCTTATGGAAAGTTATAATTTTCTCCATACCCGCGCCGCTTACGCAGATACCGGCGTGTGGGCGCACAAAGCCCGTGATTCTGCTGCCTTCTTCGGAGAAGCGTATGATGCAAATTCCGCTAAAGATCGAAACTATTCCTACATTCCCGAAGACTGCCTGATAAAGCCGGAAACAGATTATCTCCACATTACAACAAACAATACGATTTATGGCACGGAATATTGGAAATTTCCGGAGGTAAAGATCCCCATCATTTGTGACATGTCCTCTGATATCCTTTCCCGCCGCATAGATTTCAACCGCTTCGACATGATTTGGGCAGGCATACAGAAAAACCTGGGTGCCGCCGGTATGGCTCTTGTCATTCTTAAAAAGGATTTTGCAAAAACGGCACGTACAGATATTCCTCCTTTTCTTCAATACAAAACATTTATTGAAAAAGATTCCGCCTATAATACACCGCCGGTATTCTGCATTTACACATTGAACAAGATGCTCCACTGGATAATAAAACAAGGCGGACTGGATATCATTGAAAAAAGAAACAAGGAAAAAGCAAAATTGATTTACGACATCATCGACAAAAGCAACGGATTTTATAAAGGGCATGCCGTAAAAAAAGACAGAAGCCATATGAACATTACTTTCAACCTTTCTTCTGCCGATGAGGAAAAAGATTTCATTGAGAAAGCAAAAGAAAACCGCTTTATCGGCGTCAATGGTCACCGACTCGTAGGCGGCTGCCGTATTTCTCTTTATAATGCAGTTACCATAGACGCCTGTAAAGCAGTCGCCCAATTCATGGAAGCATACCGGAAAGATCATCAATAATCTTATCTGTACATTTCTTTACTATTTTTTAGGAGGAGACATTATGTTCAAAATTTTTATCACTGTCGATGTTGCTAAGGAAGCAAAGGAATTTCTGGAAAAAGAATTTGTTGTGGATATCCACCCAAACATGGATGAAGATGAATTGTGCAAAGTGATCGGCGAATATGACGCTGTCATTACAAGAAGCCAGACAAAAATCACAAAAAATGTCATTCATGCCGCTACTAATCTAAAAGTCATCGGCCGCGCCGGTGTGGGCATTGACGGCATTGATATTCCTGAAGCTACGGCGAAAGGAATTACTGTGGTAAACACGCCGGAATCAAACACAATCGCCGCCTGTGAGCATACCCTTGCCCTTATGCTTTCCATAACCCGCTATATCCCTCAAGCACACCAGTCCATTATGGAAGGCCGCTGGGACCGCAAAAGCTTTACCGGCATCCAGCTTTTGAATAAAACAGTCGGTATTATCGGTGTGGGCCGTGTAGGCTCCAATGTAGCAAAACGTCTGCAGGCGTTCAACATGAAGACCATTGGCTATGATCCTTACATTCCGCTGGAACGAGGTCAGCAGCTGGGAGTAGACCTGGTAGATCTTGATACGCTTCTCCGCGAATCCGATTATATTACGCTCCATACACCGCTCACCGAGGAGACCAAAGGCATGATCGGCGCGAAAGAAATAGAAAAGATGAAGGACGGGGTACGCATTGTGAATGCCTCCCGCGGCGCTGTCATTGATATTGATGCCTTAGCAGAGGCACTAAAAACCGGAAAAGTTGCCGGTGCCGGCATCGATGTGTGGACAAATGAACCGCTCAAACCGGAAAACAATCCTTTCCTAGGGATGAAAAACGTAACACTCACCCCCCATCTGGGTGCCTCCACAGTTGAACCACAAACGGGCGCCCCCTCTTATGTGGCCCGCGGCTTTGCTGCCCCCCTCCATGGAGAACCGGTAGCGACTGCTGTCAATTCATCACCTATCAAAAGAGCTACACTCGCCGTTATCCAACCTTATTTTAATTTGTGCGAACGCATGGGAAATATTGGTATTGATTTGGCTGACGGACGTATTTCCCGTGTCAGTGTAGAATATACAGGTGAATTGACTGAAACAGAAACCACCCCGCTCACCACGGCTGTCCTGAAAGGACTTTTAACCCCCATTCTTCAGCAAACGGTTAATTTTGTAAATGCAAGAAATATCGCGGAAGAACGGCATATGGAGATACGGGAAGTCAAGGCAAAAAAAGGACATTACTTCACCAATACGGTCACGCTCACTATTGATACCGATAAAGGTACACATCGTATTACAGGCTCCCTTTTCGACAGGAAAGAAGCGAAAATCGTTTCTCTTGACCACTTCCGTGTAGACTTTGAACCGAAAGGCTGCATCATCCTTGCTCCTCATGAAAATAAACCGGGCATGATCGGCCAGATGGCAGGTATTCTCGGCAAGGCAGGCGTAAACATCAATGGAATGCAGGTAGGTGCATCCAAAGACAAAAATACCAATATTATGGCCGTTGCCATTGATAAGGATATTCCCAGCGCTATCCTCCCCGTTCTTGCAAACATTGACGGAATCCACGGAATTACAGTCATTCACTGCGAAAGTCATTAACGGAAATGAGGTCATTATGGTACGAATTATTCTTATACGTCATGGGGAAACCACATGGAACGTGGAAGGTCGTTATCAGGGACAGGAAGACATTCCTCTTTCCCCAAAAGGAATTGCTCAGGGAAAAGCCGTCGGTCTTGCCTTAAAAGATATATCCATTGATGCGGCCGTCTCCGGACCGCTCTCCCGTGCCTTTGATACCTGCCGTTTCATTACCGAATATCACCATGTAAATATCCGTGTCGACGAGCGGATCACGGAAATCTCTCACGGCAGATGGGAAGGCGTCCATGCCGATGAAATCAAAAAAAACTATCCGAAAGAATTTGAACTTTGGCACAACCGGCCTGAACAGGTACAAATGCCCGGCGGGGAATCTCTGGAAGATGTAAGAAAACGCGTCCGTGCCGCCTTTGACGATTATGCCGCTATATATCAGGGCAAAACGCTTCTCGTTGCCGCCCACGATGCGGTCAATAAAGTCATCCTCTGTGATCTCATGGGACTCGGCATGGAACATTTCTGGCATTTCAAACAGGACAATGCCTGTATCAACGTCATAGAAGAACATGAAAAAAGTTGGAGGCTTGTCACATTAAACGCCACGACCCATTTAGGATATCTCTTTTCAGGTATTGATCAAAAAGGGTTATAAAAGAAAACCGGACAGGAATAATTTCATTTCCGCCCGATTTTTTCTTGCTATTTATTCATTACTGCCGCCGGTGTGTTGTCCTTATCAGCATGGACAGTCTCCGATAACTTTGCTTCCACATCTGTCGGCACACGGCGGTAAGGAAATTTTTTCCACAGCCGTTTCATCACTTCATCCATAATGTAACGGTTACGTACGGAACTTTCTTCTTCTCTTTCGTAGTAAGCCGCCTGATCATCCCTGACTCCTTCATCGCTTTTATAACTGTATATATCGACAACAACCTGCGTTTCCACAACAGGATCTATGTCAAAGAAAATGGAAATCGGATAAGACTTCCGCTGCGTCCACTTTGTAACGACAGGAAGTACGACAATATCCGCTCCCGTTTCCTCCGCAATGGCAGGAAGCTCCGCAGGACTGATACTCTTATAAGCATAGTCGGCCGTATCTAATTTTCTGTAATAAGGGTAACGGAACACCGCATCCATCTCTTTTGCAATGTATGCTGCGGCATAGCTACCTCTATCATTGCTCTGTGGCAAAAGAAGCAGTACTGTCCGTGTATTATCAAAGTATCCCATTTTCCGGTTTACCGACTTGTCAGCGGCTTGTGCCATCATCCCCACTGCACATACCATAAAAAAACAAAATAAATATTTCATAAAAGTCTTCATGGCAAATCTCCTTGTAGTACATGTTCAGAGCTTTATTTTTTCCAGTGTATCACAAGAGTTTCTCTTTCCGTACCCGTATCTTTTTATTTTCTGCTATAAGACTTTTCTATATTGTCCTTGCATGATATAATGATAAAAAACTTTTATATGTCCCCTGCTAATTTGTAGAGTCTTGTTTTCAGAGGTGTTTGCATGAATAATACGGACTGGAAAATCCTGATCTATCTCCGTGAGGAGCGAAGTATCAATAAAGTTGCCAAACGGCTGTTTATGACTCAGCCGTCATTAACATACCGCCTGAGTCAAATGGAAAAGGAAATCGGTTGTCCGCTTTTTATCCGCACCAATAAAGGTGTGCACTTCACCGATGCGGGAGCACGGCTCTTTTCCTTTGCGGAAAAAGAACTCCAGCAGTACCAGGACATGAAGAATTATGTCACCCACGAACCAAACTCTATTTCCGGTGTCCTCCGTATCGGGGCATCCCAATCTTTTTCCCAGTCCCACGGTCCTGCGCTTCTGAAAGGATTCGTTGATGAGTATAGTGATATTGAAATATCGCTGACTACAGATACAAGCGATCGTTTAGTAAAGCTGGTCAAAAAAGAAGACATCCATCTTGCTATCGTCCGCGGCAACCAGGAATGGCCCGAATCTGATATTCTTCTGGAAGATGCCCCGCTGTACCTGATTTCAGCCAAGCCTATTGATTTCAGTACATTGGCACAGCAGCCTTCCATACGCTACCGCAGCGATCCGTCTTTGGATGAACTGCGTACCCGCTGGTGGCGCCAGAACTTCACAAAGTCCCCCCACTTCTCACTGACTGTAAGCGACTGCAATACCTGCGTGGAAATCGTCAACCACGGTCTTGGCCACTCACTGATTCCGGCAGACATGCTTCCCAAGTGCAAACCGAATGTAGACCGACAGATGATTTACAACAGCCAGAAGCAGCCTATATATCGTCCGAGCCACCTCATATTCAAAGAAGCCATGCTCCAGTCTACACCCGTACGGATTTTTGTTGATTATGTAAAAAAATATTTTAAGATTAAAGATAACTGAATGAAACAGTTAATGATTTAAAAGGGTCATATTCTGATACTTATGAATCATTTTTGTCCGCTGAAAAAAGCAGTAAACCAATTTTGATTTACTGCTTTTGAATTTCTATGTTGTAGGTTCTTATTTAATTGTTTGATTTTAACAACCCGGAATTTATTACTATTTCTTCTTTACAATGATGCCTTCAATAAACACAATGATGGCGGGAATGATAAAATATAAAGCATTTGTTATCATCCATCCAGAAAAAGGGGGCAAAATTATTTTTTATCTTTATTTATAATATTTTTGACACCGTCAATTGTTCCTTCTATAGCATCTTTAACATCTTCAGCAACTTCTTTAACTTTTGCAGCTGCTTTTTCCGCAGCCCCTTCTTTTTCTATTTTTTTATCACCGGTTAATTTACCTACACCTTCTTTTGCCGCACCTTTAGCCTGGTCGATTTTTTCTTCTATTGACATGATCATGACTCCTTTTATTTAAATTATTCTTTTTTCCCAAAGAAAAATGAAACAACAGCAATAACAATTACTGCACCTAAGATAGAAGGAACTAATGCCATTCCCGCTAGAGTTGGCCCCCATGTACCAAACAGTGCTTGACCTACCGATGAACCCAATAAACCTGCAATGATATTAGCAATTATACCCATTGCTCCACCCTTTTGGGTAATCGCTCCCGCAATAAAGCCTATAAATCCTCCAACAATAATTGACCAAATCATAGTCTCACTCCTTTACATATTATTCATATATTTATCTTTAAACTCTTAAGTCAAACAAGTTTTTATAAACATTAATATATTAGGTTTATTCTCTTTATAACCATTATCCCTACAACTTCTAATCTACCTCACCAAATACCTGTTAGTATTGTACTATTTTTAATATATTTTTTCCACTGTATATCACTCTTAATCAGTTGATATTATGCGGCCCAGTCCGCACTTTCACACCCTTATGTCTCGTTGGTTTTCTGATTATAAAGAACGAAGAACTCTCCTGAATCAGGTGAAAAAAGAATTTTACTAAAATGAAAAATCGTATCCTCACTAAAGAATAACAAAAGGATACGATTTTAAATGAAATATGTGTTTGTATTTTTAAACTTTTGTGGATTGGCTCAGTATATGGTCTTCCGTTTCAAAAAGCGCCTTTGCAAATTCAAGAGCATTGAAACGTTGGAGATCATCTTCTCTTTCACCAAGACCGATCCACCGGATCGGCACATGGAGTTCTTCATGAATAGAAAGGACAACACCGCCTTTTGCCGTTCCGTCTAATTTTGTCAGCACTACGCCGGTCAGGGGAACGATTTCACCAAAATTCTGCGCCTGGCTGACCGCGTTTTGTCCTGTCGTAGCATCTAATACGAGAATAGTCTGGTGGGGCGCGTCGGGAATCACTTTTTTTATGACACGGCTGATTTTAGCCAATTCTTCCATAAGGTTTACTTTCGTTTGCAGCCGTCCCGCCGTATCAATCAGCACCACATCGGAACCGCGCGCCTTAGCCGCTGATACAGCATCAAACGCCACTGCCGCAGGATCCGCCCCCTCTGCATGCTTCACGATGTCCGCTCCTGTACGTTCCGCCCAAATAGAGAGCTGTTCGGAAGCGGCAGCTCTAAATGTATCTGCCGCCGCCAAAAGAACTTTCTTCCCTTCTTTACGGAATTGGGCCGAAAGTTTCCCGATGGTCGTCGTCTTACCCACCCCATTGACTCCCACTACAAGGTATACTTCCGGATGATGGGAAATATCTTCCTTTCCATCTTCCGTCAGCATATTCACCACCGTTTTTTCCATAAACGGCATCACTTCATCCGTACTGCTGATCATACCTTCCGTCACACCGCGCCGAATCTGGCGCATCAGATAATCGGTGGTGCGTACGCCAAGATCACCGGAGAGAAGAACCATCTCCAGATCTTCCAAAAAGTCATCGTCAATTTTTGCATAACCGATAACAACCGTTTCGATATTTTTGATCAGACTTTCTTTGGTCTTTTTTAGTCCATTTCTTACCTTATCCAGAAATCC
>OBLO01003776.1_pt1 | contig 10523 bp, 8 predicted proteins | sample 1519401 | NCBI WGS metagenome assembly OBLO01 (sample SAMEA2602897, study PRJEB22501) | metagenome | reverse complement strand
TCAAGCAGAAGACGGCATACGAGATTACAAGGTGACTGGAGTTCAGACGTGTGCCCTTCCGATCTGGGGTTCAGCATGAGCATGGATGAGCAGAATACCGGAATGGTGCATACGGCGGCGACCACGAGTCTGCGGATCAGCGTGGTGATTTCGTGCGCGTTGTTGATGTCTTGGATGGCTGTTTCGTCCGCTTCGGGGATGCTGCCGCCCGGCTCACTAGACGGTGCAGGATCGCTGGATGCCTGAGCGGAGACTACTGGCGTTGCGGGTGCTGCGAGGACTGTCGTCTTGGAATCCGCATGATGCTTGCCGGGAAGCACTTTCAATGTGCCGTGCAGCATGTTCATGCCGCAGGCGAAGCCGTACTCCCCCGGCTGCAGGGGGTCGAGCGTCAATGTGGTGGTGCGGAAGGCCGGTAGCAGGCGGTCGATGCCGAAATCGGAGAACACCACGTGGGACGAGCATTCGCCGTCCTCTTTGCGGTCGAATACCAGTCGAAGCGGTATGCCGGCTTCGGCTTCGATGATCGACGGACTGTACCCGCCTTTCACTTCGATCACCGCTTCCTGCATATCGCCGTCGATGCGCGCACGATACGCTTTGCGCGGCGCGAAGAAGAACCAGATGATGCCCGCGGTGACCGCTATGGCTGCAATAAGCGCAATCGCCATATGCATATGGGTTCCCTCTCCTTGATTCCTTGATGTTCCTGCAAAACAATCACACCATATCCCAGCGCAGAACGCGCGATAATCCCATATTGCGCTCAGCGCAACCAACCTATGGTGAGACCGGTATGAAGCATGAAAAAGCCCGCTGCGCAATACCGCAGCGGGCCGAACGATCACGCGTGAACGCGAATCAGGCAAACAGCACGTTAAACAGGAACGCGCCGAGAATCGCGCCGAAGATCGGAGCGACGACCGGAATCCAGGCTTCGCCCCAGCGGGAGCCGCCCTTGTTCGGAATCGGCAGGATGGCGTGCAGCAGTCGCGGCATGAGATCGCGAGCCGGGTTCAGGCCAGGGCCGGTCGGGCCGCCCATGGAGGTCACCAGACCCCATACGATGAAGCCGACCACGATGGACGCGGCGGCGAGGTCGGCCTTGCCCCACGGCAGAGACAGGCAGCACAGCGCACCGAGCACCAGCATGAAGGTGCCGAAGAACTCGTTGAGGAAGTAGTTCAGGCGATCGTTATGCGCGTCGGTGGTGCAGAAGGTGCCGAGGATGGCTTCGGCGTCCTCAGTGTCCTTGTAGTGCGGGTAGTAGGTGATGTATACGATCAACTGGCCGACGAGCGCGCCGAGCAGCTGGGCGATGATGTACGGCAGTACTTCGTTCCACGGGAACATGCCGTTGACGGCCTGGGCGATGGTCATGGCCGGGTTGATGTGGGCGCCGGAGATGCCACCGAACATCAGCACCGGGAACATCACGCCGAAGCCGTAGCCCATGGCGATATTCAGCCAGCCGGCGTGGTAGCCCTTGGTGTTCTTCAGTTCCGCGTTGGCGACCGAACCGTTGCCGAAGACCATCAGCACGGCGGTGCCGACGAATTCCGCGGCAAGCTTGGTAAAGAGTGAGTATTCCACTGCAGTTTCCTCTATTAATTGCTTCTTCTCTACAGGATGTTGCGATTCCGCTATAAGCAGACGACACTCCACCCTACTCGCCACGTTGGAAGTCGCCACACCCCCGCAAATGCGGGTTTTGCGTCGAGCATCGCGGGTCTGTGAGCGGCGACGTTTCACTCTGGAACGGCTGCGCGAATAGGTGGCCGGAAAACAAAAAAGCCTTGGAATAATTCCAAGGCTTTATCTGTGCCCCCTCAGGGATTCGAACCCTGGACACGCTGATTAAGAGTCAGCTGCTCTAACCAACTGAGCTAAAGGGGCGTTGGTCATTTCTTGAACCGAGAGATAAGTTTACTCATAAACGACTATCACGCAAACGACGGCGTGTCGCGCTGTAAAACGTTGGAATTCCAACGTTTTACAATTTCTCTAAAACCTGTGGATCACCATGGACTATGACGCGAATCCGATGAATCCGCCCACAGCACGATTCCCAACCACCTACATACGGCAATCCCCCGCACCAATCGATACGGGGGATACGAGGATTGCGGCGCACACTCCGCGCAACACATACTTCGCAACATACTTTGTACGGCGTACGCCGGTCGCGCTCTGGCCAGACCTACTTCATCTGCACCGCCATGCAGTCGTTCGGCCCGAACGCGTTGGCCGAGCACCACGACCGCGCGTCACTCACCGAGTCGAAGCGCTCGCCGGAGAGCAGCACATAGTAGTCGGCCTCGTGGCCGTACCGTGTGTAGTAGTCGTAGTCCGCGGCCCACGCCAGCACCGCGTTCGGCCACTTGGCGTGAAGTTCAAGATACTGCTTGTAGATGTCGCGGTAATGCTGCGTTTTGCCGTCGACTTCCATGCCGTATTTCCTGCTGAACAGCTGCGTGGTCGGCACGTCGTGCAGCGAAGAGATCGCCGATTTGTCGTTCGACACCTGCCAGCTCAACGCCAGCTGCGCGTATCGTTCCATGTCGGAGTCCGCGATATTCGCGCCACCCCTGGCACCGTCCACGTCCGTGGCCGGCTTGCCGTTCGGCGAGGCACCCTTCTGCACCACCATGCTGGTCGAACCGGTTTCGATCCGGCTCACGGCACGCCAATACTGATTCGTCGTGAATGCCATTTTCAGCGTGGTTTCGCCGTTCTTGAACTGTATCGGTTTGGATGCGAAATCGTATACTGCGGACGCGATCACCTCATTGTCGGAATCCTTGATGGAGATTTTGACGTCCTTGCCCTTCCATGCATTGCTGTCGCACGCGTCTGCGGAGAAATCAACAGTCGCGATCAGCGTGCTTCCACTGGACGAGACGCCGCTCAGACTTGCGTCGGGCGTCGTGGTGCAGGTCTTGCTTTGCTCACTTGTTTTGGATTTGGCGGTTTTGCCTTGCGACGACATGGTTTCGTTGCGTGCGGGCGTCTCGTCGTTCGTGTGGGCGAGGAAGTTCCATGCGACAAGACCTGCGACGATTGCGATCACTGCCACTATCGCGATGACGAGTGTCTTCTTGCGACCGGAGGAGGGGGATTGCGCGGCGGGTGCATACTGGTCCGATGGAGCCGACGGGACGGCTTGGGCAGGCGGAACCGTTGCGGCAGGAGGAACCGCCTGAACGGATTGAGCGACCAGGGCTGCTGGTGCCGACAAGTCGGGTTGCGCGGCTTGGGAAGCCTGCGGTTCCGCGCCTACAGGCGAACCGCAGGCGCTGCAGAATCGCATGCCGGGCTCAATCGGGGAACCACAGGACGAACAGAATCTGGGCCTCGCTGCGCTCGCATTTCCCGGCATTTGCTCGGCACCGCACCGGGAGCAGAACCGCTCGTCATCATCATCCCATTCGAAACCGCATCGATCGCATCGCATCGGCGTTCCCCTCTCTCGTGAAAACATCCCATCAGGAATTCTACACAACCGGCCTTTCCCCAAACAAAACTCGTATCTGCGTAATGCCCCCTTAAAATAGATGGAACGTGCGGCGACGCACTGTTCTACGTAAGAAAAAGAGGTATTTGTCCAATGTCATGTCCGAATTGCGGCAAGCCGACCGACAAGGAATCGCGTTTCTGCGGTTTCTGCGGCTCTCCGCTCACACCACCGCAAGCCGCCGAGGCAGCCGAACCAGCTGTCTCCGATGCGGCTCCAGCCGACACGGCACAGGAAGCGCCTACGGAGGCCATCACTTCCGCTCCTGTAACAGCAAGCACTCCGGCAACGCCCACGGCCCCAACAACGCCCACGGCTCCGGAAGCATCTGCGCCCGTGCCGGACGCACCTGCCGCATCCGCTGCGCCTGTTGCGCCGCAAAACCAGCCGACACAGCAGTTCCAGACCGCGCCCGCCGCCCCGCAGGAACAGCCGACACAGCAATTCCCAACAGCCGCACCGGCTGCTCCCGCGCCCCAACAGACGGCAACCAATCCCACCGTCGCCGCTCTGACCAAGACGGAATCCATCGCCACCATGGGTGCCGGTCTCGGCATCGGTCTGGCCGCCGCCCTGGTGCTCGCACTGCTCGGCTCCATCGCGTTCTTCTTCGCAGGCGACAATCTTGAAGGCACGCTTTCCGACATTCCCGGCATGTCCAGTGTCTCAAACATGCTGACGGATTCCGGCGGGGACTACAACACGCCGAATATCCTACAGATCGTCATCACGGTGCTCGTGATGGGCATCTCCGGTTCGTTGAACATGACGACCGGCGCCTCGGGATTCTCAGACTATAGCGACAACGGCACCCACCTGTGCCTCCCGGTCGGCCTGCCCGGCATCGCGCTGATGCTCGGCGCGGCGTTCGGCATCTACATGCTGGCCCGCAAGCATGCGGTGCATTTCAAATGGACCGGCGTAATCGGTTCCGGCATCGTCGGCCTGCTGTCCGGCCTGGTGATCGTGGTCCTCGCGGCCGCGCTCCCCTTGTCAGCAGGCGGATCCTACGGACCGTTCTCCGCATCCGTTTCGCTGTCCGGCGCATCCTTCCGCACGTTCTTCATGGCGTTCGTGCTGGCCGGTCTCGGCGCCTTGGCCGGCTACGCGCTGGCGCAGTACGCCCCCGATTCCGGTAACGTGTTCACCGCAGGGTGGCGCTGGGCGCATCGCGTGCGCGGTTTCGTGCGCACGTTCGTCGAAGCCGTGGCCATGTACGGCGCACTGTTCCTCGTGCTTGGGTTGATTGCGCTGATCGCCGTGGCAGCTTCCGCAGGCAACGTCCTCGCCGGCGTATTGCTGATTCCGCTGCTATTGCCCGCTTTCCCGTTCATCCTGCACTCCATGGCGTCACTCGGCGGCATTTCCGCGGCGTTCTCCGGCAGCGGTTCCGGCATCACGTTCACCTTGTTCAAGCTCACCGGCCATTTCCAGTATGCGTGGGCGTTGTGGCTCTGCTTCGTGCTGTTCGTGATCGCCACGCTGTACATCGCGCTGCGCGCATCGGCACGCAACATGTATGACCAGTATTACGCCAAGTGGGAAAACACGTGGAAGGCTCCCGTCGCGATGATGGCGTTCTGGCTCGTCGTGGAATTCGCGTTCACGAGCTTCGCCGCCTACTACGACTCTTACAAGGTTTCCTTGACTGTTCCCCTGTGGTACTGCTTTGTCGCCGGAATCTGGATGTTCGCCATCGAGGCGCTCGCGTTGTCGTTCGGACCGACGGTGATCACGTCACTTCCGGGTCTGTGGAGGATGTTCGTCGGCGGCACCGTGCAGCAGACGCCGCAGAACGTGGTCGATTACGTCAAAGCCTGCGATCCGCAGTTCGGCATGCCTAAGGCGGTCAGGACCGCCACTGCCGTGCCTACCGTGCAGATGCAGCAGACAATGGCCCAGCCCGCGTCCGCGCAGCCTGCACCCGCGCAGCCGGCACCCACGCAGCCTGCACCCACGCAAACCGTCGCGCCCACTGCCCCTGTAGCCCCTGCAGCATCGGCTCCGCAGCCGATCGCCGCCCCGGCATCACCTACACCCGCTCCCGTCGCGCCCGCCGCACCGGCAGTCGAACAGAAACCGCTCAGCCCGAAAGCCAAGAAGACGATCATGATCGGCGGCATCGTCGCCATCGCGATCATCGCGCTTGGCATCATCTACGGCGTGCTAAGCTCGACCGTCTTCAGCGCTAAATCCGTGGCGGAAAGCTACGTGTCCGCGCTTGCCGGCGGCGACTACGACAAGGCCAGCAGCATTGCCGACCCGCAGATCGGCAAGGATCAGCGCAAACTGCTGTCCAACAGCGTCGCCAAGGTTGACAGCGCGACCATCTCGAATCCGCATGTCGACAGCGTGAAAACCAGCAACGGCACGACCACCGTTGCGGTGAGCTATACGCTGGACGGCACAACGATCAACGAGACTCTTTCCCTGAACAAGTCGGGTACTAGGTTCCTGATCTTCCCGAACTGGCAGATCACGACGCCATTGGTCAAATCGGTCAACGTCACCGTTCCCGATTGTGCGGAAGCGCTGACCGTCAATAAGGTAGCAGTGACGGCCAAGAACGCGGAAAAGAACGGCAACGTGTGGAGACTGCGCCTGTACCCCGGCATGTACAGCATCGCCGCGAAGAGCACGGATTACATTTCCGGCGAATCCACCACGTTCCGCACCGGCAAGCAGAACGAGTCGACGGTCGAAGTCACGGTGAAGGCCACTTCCAAGCTCGAAAGCGACCTGGAGGACGCGTTGAACGCCAAACTCGACAAATGCGCGGAATCCACCAAAGCCAGCCCGGCTTCCTGCCCGTTCGGCTATAACATATACGATGACGATGAGTATCGTAATTTCGCGTGGTCGATCAGCAAGTATCCGGAAATCAATGACATCGATCTCGAAAACGGGTCCTTCACCACGAAGAGCGGCAAGGCGAAGCTCACATACGAATGGCAGATCGGTGATGAGTGGAAGCCTTCGGACACGTCCGATACGTTCCACGCGAACGGGTCGTTCGCCATCAAGGACGGCAAGGTCACCATCACGTTCGACGATGACGGTTACTACTACTGAGATCCGCGCTGATCAACAGTAATCAACATCGCCGCGCTGCGCCCGATGACGCCGCGCGGCGATGCCATATTCGGCGAACAATCGCCGAGCATGCCCACCTACGGAAAATCCCCCTGCGCCAATCGGTGCAGGGGGATTCCTTGTGCTTAAGCTCAGACGTACTTCAGTCTGGAATCATCCGCCGCGCAAGCCCCGAGGGCCAGCAGCGGCGAATGGGGGAAATCACTCAGCGACGACCTTCACGAAGAAGGAAGCGGTGATCTCCGGGTGGAGGGCGACCTTTGCCGGGAATTCGCCGGTGGTCTTGATGGACTCGACCTCGATGGCCTTCGGGTCGACAACGGCCTTGTCCTCAAGGGCGATGGCGATCTGCTCGGCGGAGATGCTGCCGAACAGCTTGCCGGACTCGGACACCTTGGCGGCGATCTCGACGGCAGTGCCTTCGATGGCGGCCTTGGCGGCGACGGCATCCTCACGGGTGGCGACAGCCTGAGCCAGACGAGCGCGCTTCATAGCGAGAATCTGCTTCTCAGCGCCCTTGTTCCAGGCAAAGGCGAGGCCCTGCGGGATGAGGTAGTTGCGAGCGAAGCCGGACTTCACTTCGACAACATCACCGGAGTGACCGAGGTTGGCAACGGTCTTGGTAAGAATAACCTTGGTTTCAGCCATGATTCATAGCCTCCCTAACTCAGCGACCAGAGGTGGCGTACGGCAGCAGAGCCATTTCGCGGGCGTTCTTGATAGCCTTCGAAATCTCACGCTGTTCCTGCACGGTGACACCGGTGATACGACGGGAACGGATCTTGCCGCGATCGGAAATGAACTTACGCAGCAGCGCAACGTCCTTGTAATCGATCTCGGTGACCTTGGCGGCCTTCAGCGGGTTCGGCTTCTTCTTGAACGGCTTGACCGGCGGTTGCGGCCTCTTACGTGACATGATGTTCTCCTTATGAACGATTGAAAATGCAGTGTGCTGGATGATCAGAACTCAGGCTCGTCGTCGCCACCACCGAAATCGGAGGAGCCGCCGAACGTGGAGAAGCTGTTGCTTCCGTCGCCGCCGTTGCTCCACGGGTCGGCAGCGGGCGCCTGATTGGACACCGGGTTGGACGGTGCGCTCGGAGCGCCACCGAAGCCGGAGTTGCCGCCAAAGCCGGAATTACCACCGTTGTAGCCGCCTGCATTGCCGCCGAAGCCGCTGGCGCCGCCGGAGTACCCGGCGTTGCCGTTATTGCGGCCGGCGAAGCCGCCCTGACCGGACGACTGGCGCTGTACCTGTGCGGTGGCGTAGCGCAGCGACGGGCCGATTTCATCGACCTGCATCTCGAACACAGTACGGTTGGACCCGTCCTGCGCCTGATAGGAACGCTGCTGCAAACGGCCTTGTGCGATGACGCGCATGCCCTTCGAGAGGCTCTGCGCGCAGTGGTTGGCAAGGTCACGCCATGCACTGCAGCGCATGAACAGCGCCTGACCGTCCTCAAACTGGCCGGTCTGACGGTTATAGGTGCGCGGAGTCGAAGCAATGGTGAAGCTGCACACGGAAGCGCCGCTTCCGATGGTGCGCAGCTCGGGATCCGCGGTGAGATTACCCACCACGGTGATGACGGTTTCACCTGCCATGACGTGTCCTTCTTACTTATCTTCCATCCAGCGTGAACGCTGACGATAAAACTTACTTGGCGTCCTTGCGAAGAATCTTCGTGCGGATCACGGATTCGTTAAGGTTGAGCACACGATCCAATTCGTCGCTCGTAGCAGGCTCGGCGGAGTAGGTCACCACAACGTAGTTACCCTCGGTCTTGCCAGCGATTTCGTAAGCAAGCTTGCGACGGCCCCAGTAATCGGGTTCGTCAACAGAACCGCCTTCCTTGGTGACGAGTTCCAGATACTGCTCGGTCAGCTTCTTCAGACCGCGCTCATCCAGCTCAGGATCGGCGATGAACATCAGTTCGTACTTGTGCGCAGACATCACCCACCTCCTTCGGACTATTCGGCCACGGACGTTCCATGGCAGGAGTGTGTATACGCGTTGCTTGCGGTCGGATGACCTGAAACAAACAACTTTTCAATGATACAACCTCTCGGCGACGAATGCCGAGAGAGGAAATCACAGTGGAATGGCGTCTACGCGGATTGCGGATTGCCGCGGCACGCCAGCGGCACGACTACCGCTGTTCGGCACTTGCGGGAGCCGGTCCGGTCGATGCGCGTTCGCGCAGCTCGTACGGGTATTCGTCGGCCACACCGACCTGTTCGCCGTCGACGAGCTTGAGCAGCAGCTGGGCGGCACGATGTCCCGAACCGACGATATCGCGGCCCATAACGGTCAGGTGCGGGAACACCGCAGTGCACATGAAGGAATCGTCCCACGCCATAATCGACAGATCGCCGGGGATGTCGAATCCCATTTCCCTGGCGATGCCCATGCCGGCCATGGCCATAACATCGTTGTCGTAGATGATGGCGGTGGGGCGAGGATTGACGGACAGTAAACGCTTGGTCGCCTCGATGCCGCCCTTGGGGGTGTAGTCGGCATGCAGGCAGCGGTATCGCACGCCGAGCTCGGCGGCGGCATCGGAGAACGCCGCGTCGCGAATATAGGAATGACCGAAGCTTTCCGGACCGCCGACACGACCGATACGCTCGTGCCCCAGATCATGCAGATACGACACCGCCTTGGTGACGGCTTGCATATCAAGGCTTCGCATAACGGGCAATCCGCCAGACAGCGAAGGATCGCACAAGGCGAGCGCCGGCATCTCCGGATACTCGTTGAGCAATGCCACACGCGGATCGTCCATTTCAAGGTTGACCAGCAGCAATGCGTCCACGTTGCCGGTGGCGATCCAATCCTTAAGAATCGCCACTTCATTGTCGCGCCCAATGGCGAAACGAAGCAGCATCGAATAGTCATGCTGCTCGAGTTCGGCACCCAAACCGGCAAGCAGCTCCATCATGTACGGTTCGGCGGAAAGCAGGCGCGCCTCCTGGGCCAGCACCACGCCGATGCGACTGGTGTTCGCACGGGCCAATGCCTGGGCGGCGCCGTTGGGTCTCCATCCAAGCTCCTTGGCGATCTTCAGCACCTTGGCTCGGGTGGCTTCGGATACGCCGGGCTTGTTGTTCAATGCGTAGGAGACTGCACTGCTGGAGACGCCAGATGCTTTGGCCACATCGAATATGGTGACCTTGTTCTTTTGACCAGCCATGACAGTCTCTTTTCGCTCAATGCCGTCTTTGTCACTTGCCCGGGCGGACCGGGTGAAAACGCGCTTATTGTAAATAGTCTATCTGATATTGGCATCATGCTGGAGGCAAAGCGTTGCAACGCAAGAAGCGCTTCAGCCAGCATGGGCCGAAGCGCTTCTCATCCTCTCTCTAGACGCACCGTTTGCACACCGCTACGCCGGCGTCACCGTTTCAGGTCGTTGGCGCAGCGCAGCACATTCGGCGCGGCGAAGGCGGCCGGCTCCACCTGCTTGACGGAATCGATATGGAACGTGACCGATTCGGCAGCATACCGGGGCAGCACGGCGAATCACCGTCAAACGCCCCATACAACGCGAAAAGCGTCGTCCGTACAACACGGACGACGCTTTCGCTAGCTGTCTATATCAGATCAGCGGCTGCAATCACTGAACCTGGGTACGAGCGATCTTGCCGTTGAAGGTCGCCATATCGGCGTCCTCATCCTTGCCGTTGTTCCAGGAGAACATGGCGCGCAGCTTCGGGCCAACGGACTCGATGCGCACATTGCCGTACTCTTCCTGCAGAGCCTTGAACTTCGGAGCGCCGGCATCCTGATCGTCGATGAACTCCTTGGCGAAGGAGCCGTCCTGGATGCGGCCCAGGTGGTATTCCATGCGCTTGCGGCAGTCCTCGTTGATGACGGTGTTGGTGTAGTCGCCGTACTGGGCGGTGTCGGAGCAGGACC
>OBLO01003771.1_pt1 | contig 10540 bp, 7 predicted proteins | sample 1519401 | NCBI WGS metagenome assembly OBLO01 (sample SAMEA2602897, study PRJEB22501) | metagenome | reverse complement strand
AAAAATGCAAGCATTTTATACCTGTTTTTTGAAATTTTGCTTGGCTCTGAACAGGTACATATAAATATTATAAGGGCTTTGGTGGAAAAAACAAGCCAAAAAAGTATTTATGGCCGGAGTTATCCAAGCTGTCAAGTAATAATACTTGACAGAAATTCAAATTTACTGTTGACAAATAATGCATTCATATGTATAATTACAAAGGTATGAAACTTAGGAGATATCTATGCAAATCAATATATCTGAAATAATATCAACTGATTATAAGGTACAAACGTTTAATCCTGAGATTGAAATGGAAGTATTTTGTCTGGATGGTGAGCGTTATAATTTTATCCGGAAGAGTCCGGTGGAGCTGAAGGCTCAGAATGAGGGCCACAGTGTTGTGAATCTTTCCGGCCATGTGGATGTTACAATCGATATACCGTGCAGCAGATGTCTGACATCTGTTCCGACAAGACTGGCATTTGATTTCAGTCAGAAGGTGGACTTTGAGAAGCTGAAAGCGGAGCAGTTGGACGACCTGGATGAAACCAGTTTTATGGAAGAAAGCTCTCTGGATGTAGACAGATTCGTTTACAACGAGATTTTAATGCGTTTTCCGATGAAGACACTTTGCAGAGAAGACTGTAAGGGCTTATGTCTGAAATGCGGGAAGAACTTAAATGAGGGTGAGTGCGGCTGTGACCGTGCATCATTAGACCCAAGAATGTCAGCTATCCGGGATATTTTTAATAATTTTAAGGAGGTGTAAACCATGTCTATTTGTCCAAAGAATAAATCATCAAAAGCTAGAAGAGACAGCCGTAGAGCTAACTGGAAGATGTCTGTTCCTTCATTATCCAAATGCAGCAAATGTGGTGCTTTAGTAATGCCTCACAGAGTCTGCAAGGCTTGCGGAGCTTACAATAAAAAAGAAGTTGTTAAGGTTCAGTAATAATAAACTGCAACCATCAGAAAAGAGACTCTTCGGAGTCTTTTTTTTGTACCATTTCATACGACGGAAAGGTTGTCTGATAAAAAAAGCTGTATTTTCTGAAAAATTATGGTACTATATTAAGGTGCATAATGGTAAGCGTGCAGTTAGAATGAGACATATGTATTGTGCGCATATGTGTATGATGAAGGAGGACAAAATCATGCGTAGATCAATCAGACGTTATTTGAGTATGCTGCTTGTCATGCTGATGACAGTATCAGCTGCAGCAGTCATCTGTACAAAGAATGCTTATGCCGGAAGTTTTTCCGGCGGTTATATATCGCTTGGTGCCGATCTGACAGAGGAAGAGAAGTCAAAGGTTCTGGAACTCTTTGGTGTGGATGAGAAGGATTTGGAGAATTATAAAGTCGTGTATGTGACTAATAAAGAAGAACATCAGTACCTGGACAGCTATATTTCAAGCGCACAGATCGGTGATCAGGCCTGGTCTTCGGTATTGATTACGGAAGGCAAAAAGGGCAGCGGCATCGATGTGACAACGAAGAATGTTATTTATTGTACAACCGGTATGTATGCCAATGCGCTGGCGACAGCCGGTGTGGAAGATGTGAATGTAGTTGTGGCCGGTCCGTTTAATGTATCCGGTACGGCAGCATTGGTGGGAGCACTGAAAGCTTATTCAGAGATGACAGGTGAGACTGTGGATGAAAAGGTTGTGGATGCGGCCGTGGATGAGATGGTGACCACAGGCAGTCTGGAAGATAATACCAATGCTGACAACGAGAAGGTGGAAGGAATGGTAGCCTATCTGAAAGAACAGGTTGCAAGCGGCAACAGCAAGGATAAGGATCTGGATCAGATCATCAATGATGCGGCGGATAAGTTTGAGATCACATTGAATGAAGATCAGTTTAACCAGTTAAAAGCACTTCTTGAGAAGCTGGGCGGCCTGAATCTGGATCTGGGATCATTGAAGAGTCAGGCACAGGCGGCTTATGATACATTGAAGGATATGGGTTTTGATATCAGCAAGATTCATATCGATACAGAAGAAGCAAAAGGTATTTTCCAGCAGATCATTGATATGATCAAGGGTTGGTTTAATTAGGACAGGAAGGAAATAGACTATGAGTGAATTGGTAAGAGTGGCCGTGGATGCCATGGGCGGCGATCATGCGCCGGAAGCCGTTGTGCAGGGCGTTGTTGATGCATTAAATGCGAGCAAAGAAATCGAGGTATTACTGGTGGGTGATCAGACGGCTATTGAGAAGTGTCTCACCGGTGCGCAATATGATAAAACACGTCTTCAGGTGATCCATGCATCAGAAGTGATCACCAATAATGAGACGCCGACCATCGCCATCAAGAAGAAGAAGGATTCTTCCATTGTTGTTTCACAGAGACTGGTGCGTGAAGGCAAAGCGGATGCTTTTGTCTCAGCAGGCAGTACCGGAGCTGTTCTGGTGGGCAGCCAGGTGCTGATCGGACGTATCAGAGGTATTGAGCGTCCGGCGCTTGCACCGTTGATTCCGACAACCAAAGGCTTTTCACTTTTGATCGACTGCGGTGCCAATGTGGATGCCAAGCCTTCCAATCTTGTGCAGTTTGCAAGAATGGGTGCCATTTATATGGAACATATCTTGGGCCGCAAGAATCCCCGGGTAGCCATTGTGAATATTGGTATTGAGGAGGAAAAGGGCAATGCACTGGTGAAACAGACGTATCCTCTTCTGAAAGAATGCGGGGATATTAATTTTATCGGCAGTATTGAGGCCCGTGATATACCAAACGGTTATGCAGATGTTATTGTCTGTGAAGCTTTTGTAGGCAATGTGATTTTGAAGATGTATGAAGGCGTGGCCGGTGCACTGATGGGCATGGTCAAGGAGACCATGATGTCTTCACTGAAAACAAAGATCGGGGCGCTTCTTATTAAGAATGAACTGAAGCAGACATTGAAAGACTTTGATGCTTCTGATTACGGCGGTGCACCGATGCTGGGACTGAAGGGACTGGTTGTTAAGAGTCATGGCAGTTCCAATGCCAAAGAGTTCAAGCAATCTATTCTGCAGTGTATCGCATTCAAACAGCAGAATATTTCAGGCAGGATCGCAGCGTCTATTACAGCGGATAAGGGATTACTTTCAGCTTCAGAAAGCAAGACGGAAGAATGATACAATAGTTGATCTAACAGGAAGAGGGAGAAGAATGGCAAATCATACATTATTAAAAGAACTGCAGCAGAAAATTGATTATCAGTTTAAGGATGAGAATCTGTTGTTTACGGCACTGACACATAGTTCTTATGCCAATGAACACAAATTGCATAAGATTCATCATAATGAACGTCTGGAATTTCTTGGGGATGCGGTACTTGAAGTTGTATCCAGTGATTTCCTATTTAAGAATTTCCCTGATATGGCGGAAGGTCAGATGAGCAAGAAGCGGGCAAGCCTTGTTTGTGAGCCTACATTGGCTTACTGTGCAAGACAGATCGGGCTTGGTAAATATCTGATGCTGGGAAAAGGTGAGGATATGGGCGGCGGCCGCAACAGAGATTCTATCCTGTCAGATGCATTGGAGGCTGTCATCGGTTCTATTTATCTGGACGGCGGTATTGAACAAGCCGGCAGCTTTATTATGACCCATGTTTTGAATGATATTGAACATAAAGCCATGTTCCAGGACAGCAAAACAATTTTGCAGGAACTCCTTCAGAAGGACCACAAAGATCCGATCACCTATGAAGTGGTGGATATGACAGGACCTGAGCATAACAGAATGTTTGTGATGCAGGTGAAGCTGGGAGATAGAGTGATTGGCAAAGGCAGCGGCAGAACGAAGCAGGCAGCCGGTCAGGAGGCTGCTTATCATGCAATCCTGGCATTAAAGAACAAGCAGGAACATTAGGGGACAGTGTATGTTTTTAAAAAGTATTGAGGTACAGGGCTTTAAATCCTTTGCCAATAAGATGGTTTTTGAATTTCATAAAGGCATTACGGGCATTGTAGGGCCTAACGGCAGCGGAAAGAGTAATGTAGCGGATGCAGTTCGCTGGGTACTGGGTGAGCAGAGTGCCAAACAGCTGAGAGGATCCAAGATGGAAGATGTTATTTTTTCCGGTACTGAGAGCAGGAAACCTCTGGGTTTTGCCTACGTGGCGATCACACTGGATAATTCAGACCATCAGCTGGCAGTGGAATATGATACCGTGACGGTATCAAGGCGTGTGTACCGTTCAGGAGAAAGTGAATACAAGATCAATGGCCATAACTGCAGATTGAAGGATGTGCAGGAACTGTTCTTTGATACAGGTATCGGTAAGGAAGGCTATTCGATTATCGGGCAGGGTCAGATTGACAAGATCCTCAGCGGTAAACCGGAAGAACGAAGAGAATTATTTGATGAGGCAGCCGGGATTGTCAAGTACAAACGTCGAAAAGCCCTGACAGAGAAGAATCTGGCGGAAGAACAGCAGAATCTCAGCAGAGTGCGGGATATTTTGTACGAGCTTGAGAAACAGGTTGGACCGCTTGAGAAACAGAGCGAGACTGCAAGAATTTATCTGAAGCACAGAGATACACTGAAGCAATATGATGCCAATATGTATCTGTTGTCTTTTTACCAACTGAAAAAAGATAGTGCTGCCATCGATGAGAAAATGAATATTGTCAGTACACAGCTGAAGGATTCCCAGGAGAATTTTGAGAAGATCAAAAGTGCGTATGCCCAGATGGAAGCGCTGATGGAGCAGTACGATCAGAAGATTTCACAAGATCAGGAGGTCTGCAATCAGCAGGCTTTAGAGAAACAGCGTCTTGAAGGCGGCAAAAATGTACTGGTTTCTAAGACAGATGGCATCAGCAGCAAGGAAGAACAGTTTGATGCATTGATCCTTGAGACAGAGGCGGGAATCGAAGAGAAGAAGAAACTTTCCGAGGAAAGTGAGAAAGAACTGAAAGCCCTGGAAGAGGAACTGCAGGAACTGGAGCAGCATAAGAACAGCTCTGAAGAAGCATTGAACAGTATGTCCGGTACGATGACATCATTGCGAGATCAGATTGATTCACAGAACAGTGATATTATTGAATTTCTGAATGAGGCGGCGAATATTAAAGGACGTATGCAGCGTTATGAGACAATGCAGGAACAGACACAGATCAGACAGTCTGAATTGAATCAGAAACTGATCGCACTTCAAAGTGAAGAATCTTCAGAAGGTGAGCTGGTAGAGGCATTTAAGAAGGAAGCACAGGGCATTGAACTGGAGCTTGAGAGGCTGCAGGCAGAACAGTCCGCCTGCAAAAAGAGAGCTGCCAAAATTTCCGATGATCTGATGAAATGCAGAGAGGCTTTCAATGCGGCTGAGAAATCTTTCCATGAAGAGTCAGCACGTTATCAGACACTGAAGAATATCACGGAGCGCTATGACGGTTACGGTGTCAGCATTCGTAAGATCATGGAGCGTAAGAGTGACTATAAAGGTATCATTGGCGTTGTGGCGGATATTATCCATGTCAGCAAAGAATATGAAATTGCCATAGAGACAGCCCTTGGCGGCAGTATTTCCAATATTGTTACGGATAATGAACAGACGGCAAAGAGTATGATACAGTTTTTGAAGAAGAATCGTTTTGGCCGTGCAACCTTCCTGCCTTTGACGAGCATCAGGGGGCGCAGGGCAGAGAATGCGGACAGAATCTGTGGTGAGGAAGGCGTTATTGGTCTGGCCAGCGATCTGATCCGTGTGGATAGTCAGTTCGGACATCTGGCGGATTACCTCCTTGGCCGGGTGTTTATTGTGGATCATATTGATCATGCGTTGGCTTTGGCCAAGAAATATCGTTATTCTTTAAGAATTGTGACTTTGGAAGGCGAGTCCTTAAATCCGGGCGGTTCATTATCCGGTGGTGCCTATAAGAATACAGGCAACCTTCTTGGCAGGCATCGTGAAATGGAAGAATTGCAGAAACATGTGGAGACACTTCGCAAAGAGGGTGCCTCGCTGAAACAGCAGATCAATCAGCTGCAGTCAGACAAAGACAGTAATAAAGCAGCCATGGAGAAAAATACAGCTGAAGAATCCCGGCTTACACTCCATCAAAATACGGTGCGTCTGCGTCTGAAACAGGTTGATGAGAGCCGTGGTGAGCATGCAAAATCCATTCAGGATATTAATCGGGAGACGGCCCAGATCAAAACGCAGCAGGAACAGATCAGGCAGTTCAGGCAGCAGCTGACGGTTCAGATGGATGAACTGGAGGCAAAGAAGAAGAATGCTGAGGAACTGGTGACATCATTGACGGCCAAACTGGAAGAAATCTCCGAACAGGAGAAGGATTTCAACAGTCAGACAGCAGATATGCGGATTCATTATGCCAATCAGGTACAGAAGAAATCTTTCATTCGAAAGAGTATGGATCAAAACCGCAGCGAAATCCGTCATTTACAGGAAAAACTGGCAGATTACCGTGCCCAGAAGGCTGTTTTCGGAAGTGAGAAGGATGCAATACGAAGACAGATTGATGAAACAGAGGCCCAGATTGCTGCTTTGACAGAAGAAATGACAAAAAGCCAGGCAGTGCTTCGCCAGAAAACAGATGAACGCAGCAAATATGCAGCTGAGCATAAAACATTTTTTGCAAAACGTGAAGAATTGTCTGAGACGATCAGTCAGCTGGACAAAGAACAGTTCAGACTTGGCAGTCAGAAAGAAAAGCTGGAAGAGAGCCGCAGCCAACTCAGCAGTTATATGTGGGAAGAGTATGGCCTGACTTATCAGACAGCCAGGGAATTATCAGATGATGCGCTGCAGGCACTGCCGTTGGCGAAACTGAAAAAAATGACAGCAGATGTTAAAGGACAGATCAAAGCCCTGGGCAATGTCAATGTCAATGCCATTGAAGAATATAAGGCAGTGGCCGAGCGCTATGAGACGATGAAGACTCAGCATGATGATATGGTGGAAGCGGAAGAGAAGCTTGCCGGCATTATTGAAGATCTGAACAGTTCCATGCAGAAGCAATTCAAGGAGAAGTTCATGCAGATCCAGAAAGAATTTGACCGTATATTCAAACTCCTTTTCGGCGGCGGAAAAGGTACGCTGGAACTGGCGGATCCGGAAAATCTGCTGGAGACAGGTGTTATTATTACAGCGCAGCCGCCTGGTAAGAAACTGCAGAATATGATGCAGCTGTCCGGCGGTGAAAAAGCATTGACAGCGATTGCATTGCTTTTTGCTATTCAAAGTCTGAAACCTTCACCGTTCTGCCTTCTGGATGAGATCGAAGCGGCGCTGGATGATGCCAATGTTAAGCGTTTTGCAGAATATCTGCATAATCTGACAAAGGATACGCAGTTCATTGTTATTACGCATAGACGAGGAACGATGAATACAGCGGATATTCTTTACGGTATCACCATGCAGGAGAAGGGTGTTTCAACACTTGTATCCGTGAATCTGATAGAAAATGAATTAGGAAAATAGGAGGTAATTTATGTCTGAAGAAAAGAAAGGCTTTTTTTCACGTCTTGTGGAGGGCCTGACAAAAACAAGAAATAATATCATGTCCGGCTTTGATGCGATCTTTTCCGGATTTTCCAATATTGATGAAGATTTTTATGAAGAATTGGAAGAAGTGCTTGTTATGGCAGATCTGGGTATTCATACAACGGAGAATATTATTGAGGAATTGAAGCGGAAGGTTAAAGAACAGCATATCAAGGAACCACAGGCATGCAAGCAGCTGCTGGCAGATACGATCAAAGAACAGATGCGTGTCGATGAGGAAGCTTATCAGTTTGAGCATCAGACATCCGTGGTACTGGTCATCGGTGTCAATGGCGTCGGCAAGACAACAACCATCGGCAAACTTGCGGGACAGTACAAAAAGGCAGGCAAGAAAGTTGTTCTTGCTGCAGCAGATACATTCAGAGCAGCGGCCATTGAACAGCTGACAGAATGGGCCCATAGAGCAGGTGTTGATATCATTGCCGGCCAGGAGGGTTCTGATCCTGCATCGGTTATTTATGATGCCATTGCGGCAGCAAAAGCCAGAAAAGCGGACATTCTTCTGTGCGATACAGCAGGCCGTCTTCATAATAAGAAGAATCTGATGGAAGAGCTGAAGAAAATCAACCGTATTATCGAACGGGAATATCCGGAAGCTTATCGTGAGAATCTGATCGTGCTGGATGGTACAACCGGTCAGAATGCCCTTGTTCAGGCAAAACAGTTTAAGGAAACAGCAGATATTACAGGTATTGTGCTGACAAAACTGGACGGTACTGCAAAGGGCGGCATTGCCATTGCCATTCAGGCAGAACTTGGTGTGCCGGTGAAATATATCGGAATCGGCGAAAAAATCGAAGATCTCCAGAAATTCGACACGGACGCCTTTGTTGACGCTCTCTTCACACCGGCAGAAGAAATTTAAGATAAAGACGGGCGTGCAGTCTATAAGCTGTACGCCTTTTTAGCTTCAGAAAAATGTCAGACTTTCATCAAGAAATCTTTAGAATTCATTAAGGCTGGCTGAAGTGTTATTATATAGGATATAAGGGCAGGAAAGGAGCTGATAGTTACAGCAATGAGCAGAATGCGAAATGTTTTAGAATATTTGGAGCAAAGTGCGGAACGCTTCCCGGAGAAATCGGCCGTAACGGATGGTATCTGTACATATACATATAAAGAATTATTAGCGTATTCCAGGAAGATCGGCAGTGGGATTGCGGCATACTGCAGATCGGAACAGCCAGTCGCTGTTCTTGCAGAAAAGGGGGCCGATACACTGGCTGCTTTTCTTGGGATTATTCAAGCCGGTTGCTTTTATGTGTTGATGAATCCGGAGCTGCCAATCGGCAGGTTAGAGCAGGTACAGCAAGTTCTTCAGGCTGCGTATATTGTCACGGACAGGGAACATCGGGAGATGGCTTTGCAGATTGTGCCTGAGCATCGAATCCTTTGGATGGAAGAACTGATGGAAACCGATGAGAATCAGACGTTATTAAGTGAGCGCAGAAAGCGTGCCATAGACACAGCACCGCTGTATGCTAATTTTACTTCAGGTTCTACGGGGCAGCCTAAGGGTGTGGTTGTCAGTCATCGGAGTGTTCTGGATTTTATTGATGTTTTTACGGAATTATTTGGCATTACATCAGAAGATCGGATTGCTAACCAGGCACCTTTTGATTTTGATGTTTCTGTGAAAGATATTTATTCTTCGCTGAAGACAGGTGCAACCCTTGTCATTGTGCCGAAGCAGCTGTTTTCACAACCGGCACCGCTGTTGGATTATCTCTGTGACCATGAAGTGACGGTGATGATCTGGGCAGTATCGGCGCTTTGTCTGATCAGTATTTTTCATGGATTGGATTATAAAGTGCCTGCAAAGGTTCGAAAAGTATTGTTCAGCGGTGAAGTGATGCCGCCGAAGCATCTGAAAGCTTGGATGGACCATCTGCCGGAAGCAGATTTTATTAATTTATATGGTCCGACGGAGATCACATGTAACTGTACATACCACAGAATTGACAGGAACCGTGATTATTCAGAGGGCGTCCCTGTCGGAAAGGCATTTCCGAATGAGCATGTCTTTTTGCTGGATGAACAGGATCATGAGATAACAGAACCGGACAAGGCAGGTGAGATCTGTGTGCGTGGTACAGCGCTGGCCCTTGGCTATTATCGGATGCCGGAGCAGACAGCGGAGCATTTTGTACAGAATCCGCTGAATCATTGTTACCCGGAACTGATTTACAGAACTGGAGATCTGGGGCGGTATAATGAATATGGAGAAATCCTTTTTGGCGGCAGGAAGGATTATCAGATTAAGTATATGGGACACCGGATCGAACTTGGAGAGATCGAGCGCGCCATGGAGGACATTGAGGGCATCAGCAGAGCCTGCTGTATTTTTGATGAGAAGAAGTCGAAATTGTATGGCTTTTATGTGGGCGAAATCGAGAAAAAGGAACTGCATCACCGGATGAGCAGCAGTTTGCCGCCGTTCATGGTGCCGGGGGCTTTGAGAAAGGTGGAGCAGATGCCGCTTACCAAGAATGGCAAGACGGACAGAAAAGCATTGATGGAGAAACATGCAAAGGGGGCAAGAGCATGATGACAGATGAACAGATGATGGCATTGGCCCAGACCTATCAGACACCGATGCATATTTTTGATATGGCGATATTGAAGAAGCGGGTTGCTTTTCTGAAAAGTCATTTGCCTGAGGAGGTTTCATTGTGTTATGCAGTGAAAGCGAATACATTTATTATTAAGGAATTATGCGGACAGGTAGAACGCTTTGAAGTGTGTTCTCCAGGGGAATTGGCAATCTGCCGTCGTCTGCAGATCCCGATGCGCCAGGTGGTTTTATCCGGTGTATATAAGACGCCGGCAGTTATGGAGGCTCTTTTCAGGGACGGTGTAGATATCGGTATTTTTACGGCGGAATCCATGGAACAGTATTTGTTGCTGGCCGGGCTTGCCGAGCGATATACGATGAAGATCAGAGGAGTTGTGAAAGAGGCAAACGGCCATCAATTCGGCATGGATGAGGAAGTGGTGGTTCAGAAGATTCGCATGAGCCGGTTGGAATA
>OBLO01003766.1_pt1 | contig 10543 bp, 8 predicted proteins | sample 1519401 | NCBI WGS metagenome assembly OBLO01 (sample SAMEA2602897, study PRJEB22501) | metagenome | reverse complement strand
CACTGTTGGAGGTTTTGCTCATTCATTAGAACAGAATTATCCTTTAAAAGAATGTATAAGGTATGCAATGGCTTGCGGCATGTCGAATGCACAGCAATCAGAAGTCGGGAAAGTTATCCCAGCTGATGTAAAAAATTTAGCAAAAAATATTAAAATCACAGAAATGAAATAAATAGTATAAAGTGAATGATTGTTTACACGAAATGAGACAAAAAGAACTGTGACAAAAAATGTGTCACAGTTCTTTTTTTCGAATAACGGTGTTCTCCTGCCAACTCCTCGGTCACAAGTCACAATATTCAACAAACATGAGAAGCGGCTTTTTCACAACCTCTTTTGGTTACACAAGGTTCTCTTCAAAGAATGTTGCCATTTTTTCAAATGGAATGATATCTGTCTGGTCGTATAGATCTGTATGGGAAGCTTCTGGAATGATCATGAGTTCCTTGTTATCGCCTTTCAGCTCATTGAAAGCATCCTCCCCAAAGTAACGTGAGTGAGCTTTTTCCCCGTGAATGACTAATACTGCATGACGGATTTCTGGAATATAATGCAATAGTTTCGCATTCATAAGTGATAACCCTGATGTCCTATTCCAACCGTCGTTAGAATTTAAAGAACGAACATGGTATCCGCGATCTGTTTTATAATACACATGGTAATCTTTAACAAACTGAGGAGCATCTTCAGGCAATGGGTCAACCACTCCTCCAGCACGTGCGTAGTCCCCTTGTTTGAAATCAATGATACGTTGTGCATTTAATTCTTCACGCATTTTATATCGGGCATCTTCATCCATAGCATCGAAGTAGCCATTTGCTGTTACTCGAGTCATATCGTACATTGTTGAGACGACTGTTGCTTTGACCCGTGTATCGATCGCTGCCGCATTCAATGCCATACCTCCCCATCCACAAATACCGATGATTCCGATTCTCTCAGGGTTTACATTTTTTTGTACAGATAAAAAGTCTACTGCCGCTTGAAAATCTTCCGTATTGATATCAGGCGAAGCAACATATCGTGGTACTCCTCCGCTTTCTCCTGTAAACGATGGGTCAAATGCAATCGTTAAAAAGCCTCTTTCAGCCATCGTCTGCGCATATAGACCAGACGATTGTTCCTTTACTGCGCCAAATGGTCCGCTCACAGCAATTGCTGGCAATTTCTCTTCACTTACTTCTTTTGGTACATATAAATCAGCGACTAATGTGATACCGAAACGATTTGGGAAGGTCACCTTTCGATGATTGACTTGCTCGCTTTTTGGAAATACTTTGTCCCATTCTTGGGTGATATTTAATTCTTTACTCATATTCTAAACGCTCCTTTGATCAAAATTGACATTTGTTTTTGAATGTATTATCATGATAAAACTTAAACCTGACTTTAGGTCAAGGATAAAATTTTAATTTAGGAGGATTTTTTTATGTATTCCATTGGACAAGTGTCTGAAATGTTTGGATTGCCTGTTTCTACTTTACGTTATTACGACAAAGAGGGATTATTTCCTGATATCCAGCGTGTTTCCGGTATTAGAAAATTTTCAGAGAGTGAATTAGAGGCTTTGAGAGTCATTGATTGTTTGAAAAAATCTGGTTTAGAAATAAAAGACATCAAGCAATTCATGGAATGGAGCAAAGAAGGCAGTAAGACATTTGCGGTTCGTAAAGAACTATTTGAAAAGCAAAAAGAAGTTGTAGAAGAAGAAATAACAAAATTAGAAAGAGTACTCGCTATGCTAAATTACAAAAGCTGGTACTATGAAGAAGCAATAAAAACCGGCAATGAAGAAGCCGTATTGAAACTGATTCCTGAAGATTTACCCCAACATGTAAAAGAAGCTTATGAACAATCTCACTGAACAAACGGATAACTCACTTTTCTTCTCTATGAACTTCATGAAAACATGAATAAACACCTCTAACTGATTGTTAGAAGTGTTTATTTTTTCACTCAAGTATCCTGCACTTACAGAAATATCCTTTTTACCGCCATCCTAATTCTGGAGCGATATCTTTTACGATTGTTTCAAGCAAGTGCATGTTGTATTCAACGCCTAAAGTATTAGGAATCGTGACAAGTACTGTGTCTGCTTCTTTGATTGCTTCATCTTCAGCTAGCTCCTTGATTAATTGATCAGGTTCACCAGCAAAAGTTTTTCCAAAAATCGTCGGGTTCCGGTGATAAGCAAGATAGCCGACAGCATCTTGTTGCGGACTACGGTCTTGTCCAAATAAGCGTCGATCCAAATCAGTGGTGATTGGCTGGATCGAGCGAGTGACCAATGTTCTTGGTTCAAAATCATGACCTGCCTGCTTCCACGCTTCTTTATACGTACGTAATTGGTTTGCTTGTTGGATATGGAACGGCTCATGGGATTCGTAATTGACTAATGTAGATGATTGCAGATTCATTCCATGTTGTGCTGCCCAGATTGCCGTTTGCTGCGAACCAGCTCCCCACCAGATTCTTTGTCGTAATCCTTCTGAATAAGGCTCGATCCGTAATTTTCCTGATCCTTGTGGGAACATTGGTTGAGGATTTGGTTCTGCAAATGGTTTTCCTTCAAGTAATTCCAAGAATTCAAGGGTGCGTTCCCGTGTCACCTCTTTGATTTCTTCTTCACTGTAATCATACCCAAAGTATTTCCAGCCATCTAGAACTTGTTCAGGTGAACCACGACCCACTCCTAGTTGCACTCTTCCTTGTGTGATGATATCTGTCAATCCGGCATTTTCTGCCATATAATAAGGGTTTTCATAGCGCATATCGATAAGTCCTGTGCCGATTTCGATCTTACTCGTCTTTGCGCCGATTGCCGCTAGCAAAGGAAACGGCGGCCCAATCTGAGGGGCAAAATGATGTACGCGGAAAAACGCTCCGTCTATTCCAATTTTTTCTGCTTCCACTGCTAAATCGATGGATTGCAAATAAGCATCTTGAGCTGTTTTCACGAGCGATCCTTGATCCATCCAATGTCCAAAGCTTAAAAAGCCGATTTTTTTCAAGGTAATGACCTCCTCCAACCCTACAAAAATGGAAGGTTTTTTATTTTTAATATGAACTGATTCTACTACTTTTTTTCTTAAAAGACGAATAATTGTTCTCGCGTCATATTCAAGAAATCTATCGGCTGACTATACCCCTACTTCCTTCATCATCTGCCATGTCTTAATCTCTTTTAATAGTCTTTCCCATCGTTGTTTTTTGACTCAAAATGATTGTTTCTAACGTGTATTTATGGTAAAAAAGACAGGATGAGTTCTTTGTACACATCAATTTATACGCTGAACAAAAAGAAACATATAAACTAAGAAACCCATTGTTTTTTTCGCTCCATCATATAGAGTTTTCTTTAGATAAACAGTTACAATTACTAATCCATAACGTACTAATCCATAACGGAGGAAATCAAATGAAAAAAATCTATTTTTTATGTACGGGTAATTCTTGCCGCAGTCAAATAGCAGAAGGCTACGCGCGTAAATATCTGTCTACTTCAAAGTTTGAGATCAGAAGTGCGGGGATCGAGACACATGGTTTGAATCCAAGAGTTTTTTTTTTCAAGCAGAAGACGGCATACGAGATTTCCAAACAAACATCTGATTTGATTGATAGAGATTACTTTGCTCAGGCAGACTTGATTATTACACTTTGTGGTGATGCCAAAGACAAGTGCCCTGCCGTTCCAAACAATCACGAACACCTTCACTGGGACCTAAAAGATCCTGCACAAGCTGTCGGGAGCGAAGAAGAAATATTAGCGGAATTCAGAAAAGTCAGAGAAGTAATCAAAACAAAGGTTTCTGACTTAAATCAATATGCTCCAAGTTTATAAAGGAATTCTCAAAAATGTTTTTACAATTAACTGATAAATAGAATTGTTCTCTAGCAAAAACTTCTTCTCTTCTTTTTGCTAGATCAATCGTTCCTCCCGTTGACAAATGGATACTTCTCTGCTATTTTATTAGCAATCAATGAAACGCGATGACAAAGAAAGTAAAGTAATGTTAGACGCCAAAGAGAGTTCCTGCTTGGTGAAAAGGAATGCGTATCTGTTACTTGAAAATGGCTTTTGAGCGGATTTCCCGAATATTTAAGGAAATACGGATGTCTACCGTTAACAAGGCACAGTTTCCAAAAGATGATTTTTTTGGGTACTGATCGAGGTAAAGTCTGTGAGGATTTTATAACCAAAGGTGGTAACGCATATCTATGCCCTTAGCAATTTTTTGCTAGGGCATTTTTTTGTACCCACTTTTGAATCGACTATCGATACTAATAAAGTCCATCCACTACTTGACCTTGGATACTATCGAAAGGAAGTGAATTTTCGGAAAATTTCGAATCATCCAACAAAATTTTGACATGATGTGGTCAAAAATTGGAAATGCGTATTCATAAATAAACAATTGGGGGAAAATAGAATGAATAAAAAATTTACAGTAAAGCATATTGTAGCTATCGGTATCGGAGCAGCTGTCTTCTTTATCTTAAAACGTTTCGTCACCATTCCAACAGGTGTTCCAAATACGGATATTGCGACCGCTTACCCTTTTCTAGCGCTGCTAGGCGTAGTTTACGGGCCAGTCGTTGCAGGATTAGCTGGTTTTATTGGCCATGCACTGGGTGATTTAACTACTTATGGTGCTTGGTGGGCATGGATCATTGCATCTGGGATTTTAGGTGTGTTTTTTGGTTTACTGACCAAACGTATCCCGATTGAAGAAGGCATATTTGGTAAAAAAGAAATCACGCTCTTCCTCGTGGGTGAAACGATTGCCAATTTAGTGACATGGGTGATTATTGCGCCTGTGGGAGATATTTTGATTTATGCAGAGGCCCCAAGTAAAGTCTTCACGCAAGGAATCGTTGCTGGAATCACAAATGCTATTGTGACGGGAATTATCGGCATTATTTTATTGAAAGCTTATGCACAGACAAAAGTCAAAAAAGGAAGTTTGAACAAAGAAGCTTAGAACGTGAGGAACTAAAATGATTGAGTTTCGTAATTTTACATTTCAATATGACAGCCAAGCTGAAGCAACATTAAAAAATATCGATTTGATTATCCATCCTGGGGAAAAAATTTTGATCATAGGACCTAGCGGCTCAGGAAAATCAACTTTGGGAAAATGTTTGAATGGCATCATTCCACAAAATGAAAAAGGAAGTTTTACTGGTCAATTAACGATCAATGGTAAAAATTTCAGTGAATCTTCTATCTATGATCTTTCATTAGAAGTAGGCACCGTTTTACAAGATACTGACAGCCAATTTGTCGGATTAACAGTAGCTGAAGATATCGCTTTTTCTCTTGAAAATGAGATGATCGAACAAAAAGAAATGCAAGAAGCAGTCAATTTCTGGGCAAAAAAGACAAATTTACTGGCCCAATTAGACAAACGTCCGCAAGATCTATCTGGCGGACAAAAGCAGCGGGTAGCAATGGCTGGTGTTTTGATCGATGAAACACCTATTCTCTTGTTTGATGAACCATTAGCTAATCTTGATCCACAGACAGGCTATGAAGCAATCCAGATGATTGACCGTCTCTATCAATCGCAACAATTTACGACAATCATTATTGAACATCGTTTGGAGGAAGTGTTAGCTGCACCAGTCGATCGCGTCATCTTGATTGATGAGGGAAAGATCATTGCGGATATAGCTCCTACTGAATTGCTGAAAAGTGATTTATTGTCGAAGTGCGGAATTCGTGAACCCTTATACATCACAGCATTAAAACGTTCTGGACTCTCATTGACAGAATTCCCAGATTTAACACAAGTCGATCAACTGGTTTCCCCAAAGATTGCTGCTGCTTTAGCAAAACAACAAGGGACTTTTTGTTCTCCTTCTAAAAAGAAAACGCCGCTAGTGACATTGAAAGATGTATCCTTCCACTTCAGTAAGGAACCAATCATCAAAGGAATCGATATAACTCTTCATCAAGGAGAAATGGTTAGTTTAGTCGGACATAATGGAGCAGGAAAATCCACATTGTCCAATCTCATCACCGGTTTCCTTCCTTTCCAAAAAGGCGAACTGTTGTGGAAAGGCCAATCTATCATATCTGAAAGCATCAAAGAGCGCGCAGACAAAATTGGCTATGTACTGCAAAACAGTAACCAAATGCTTTCTAAAAACATAGTTTTTGAAGAAGTTGCTTTGGCTTTAGAAAATCGCGGTGAAGATCCGATAAACATCCAAGAAAAAGTCTTGGAAACTTTGAAAGTATGCGGATTGTATGAATTTCGTAACTGGCCGATTTCAGCGCTGAGCTATGGACAAAAACGACGGGTAGCAGTTGCATCTATATTGGTACTCGAACCAGAATTGCTGATTCTTGATGAACCGACAGCTGGACAAGATTACTATCACTACACTAAAATGATGAAATTTTTGAAAAAATTGAATCAGCAAGGCCTCACGATTTTGATGATCACTCATGATATGCACTTGATGCTGGAATATACAGAACGGACGATTGTTTTGAAAGAAGGACAAATTATTGCAGATGAAATACCTTCGAAGGTACTATCTTCAACCGATTTAGTTACCTCGGCAAGCTTGCGGAAAACTAGTTTGTATCATTTGGCAAAAAGCAATCAGCTGACAGATGCTAGCGGATTCGTTTCGGCTTTTATTCAGCATAAGGGGGACCCTTATGACAGAGAATAATCTCATCGGTTATGTACCGAAAAAAACAATCATCCATCAACTCAGCGGTTTTACCAAACTTTTTTGTTTTCTATTACTTTCGATTATTGGGATGGTCTCTTATGACACACGATTTTTGCTTTGCCTTGCTGTGTTTTCGGTTCTCATTTTTCGGATAGCCAGAATTAGTTATTCTGAGATCTCTTTTGTATTGAAGTTCATTGCTTTTTTCTCCATTTTGAATTTATTGACTGTTTATTTATTTGCCCCAGAATACGGAGTAGCTATCTATGGTACTCGCCATGTCATCTTTGATGGAATCGGTAGATATACGCTCACTCAAGAACAGTTTTTTTATGAATTCAATTTACTGATTAAATATTTCGTTACCATTCCTCCAGGTTTGATTTTTATTTTAACGACGAATCCAAGTGAATTAGCTTCTAGTATCCATCGAATCGGTGGCTCTTATAAAATTGCTTATGCCTTTTCTTTAGCGCTACGCTACATTCCAGATATCCAAGAGGATTTTCGAACGATTTCCAAAGCCCAGCAAGCACGAGGAAATGAACTCTCTGGTAAAGCCTCTCTCATGAAACGGGTACGAGGAAATTTGACGATTGCGATCCCATTGATTTTTTCTAGTTTAGAACGTATTGAGATGATTTCTTCTGCCATGGAACTTCGGCGTTTTGGAAAGAAAAAAGGACGGACATGGCTGTCGGCAAAACCATTGCAACGGAATGATTATCTTGCACTATTTCTCGTTGTCCTTTTTTGTTCAATAGGGATTTTATTAGTGATCCTAAATGACGGACGATTCTATAATCCATTTCATTAAATAGAGGTTGTGGAAAAGATGTTCTGCATCAAGTAATAAGTCCAGCCAAACAAAAACAGCGTTTCATGTTTTTGAATTGGCTGGACTTATTACCGCAGGTGCAAGCTTTTGAACACCGTTATTCGGAAGAAGGAACTGTAACAAGATTTTTGTTACAGTCCCTTTGTATTTAGTTTTTCAACTTCAAATAAATAGATAGAATTATTATAAATATAAAGGCAGTTTTTTAATATCTGCTTATTCATAACTAGACAACAAGGTTAAAATCTCTAGTGGATGATTGGATTGCATCAACTGTGCCATTTGTTCTGGCTGCTTTTCTAAATAGTGAATAACAGAAAAAATTTTTTTGAACTCTGCATGTTTCAAATCCTTTCTCTTTATTGCTAACAGCAGTACGATACGTATCTGTTCCCCATGCCATAGGACTGGTTCTTTCATTGTTGCAATAGAAATCATCGAATGTTTTACATACAGCGGATTACCGTGAGGAATCGTTACAAATGGTGCCACTCTAGTACTGGCGTGACGGTCTCGTTCCAAGACAGAATCGACGAATTCCGGCTCCACATAATGATGTTCTACTAAGACATTCCCCATAAAATTTAAAATATCTACTGGGTCAGTCCATTCAAGCTGAGGAAAGATCAAAAATAGATGAGTAAAGCTTGCTAGATCAAACGTTTTTTTCTTCTTGATAGGTACACGTTCCAGCATATATTTTGTCAAATAGGCCAGATCAGTTTCTGTGATCATTGGTGAAATCTCGATTACTGGAATATTTTCATATTTAAACGGTAATGTAGTCAAAATAAAATCAACAGGTGGAAAATCTTCCCTCTCTAGTTCTGGCTTATATTCAATTAAATCTATAATCGTTAATTCCGGAAGTTCTCTGTTCAGCCGTGCTTCAAGAAAAGTAGCCATAGCTTTTGAATATTCACTGACTAGAACTGTTTGGTATCTTTTACTTTTCTGATGTTTGTGTCGCTCGATCGCCGCTTGGAAATGGATCGTTAAATAAGCTGTCTCATCTTGCGGAACATAAAAATTTTCTTTCTCAAAATAATCTTCTAGAATCAACTGTAAAACTAAAAAAAGTTGTGTGTACGTACTAAATACATTTTTCGTCAGTGGATTAGAAATCTGCAAGCCATAATGGAGTCGAAAATAGGTCGAAGATAAATGAGACCTTAAGTTTTGTTTCAGTAACTGATCTTCTTTCAATGAATAACCTAAAAACTGCTCCACTTGTACAATCAAATGATCAGCAAGTGTACTAGATTCCTTTTGAAATCGTGTGGCTGCTTGTGAGTTTGTAAAAAGATTGGCGATACGCAAAGCCAGATGATTGATTTCATCAGGAGAAAATTCAATTGGGTAAATAGTGGCTAGTTTTGCTAAGATCTGACTACTTAACTGCTGTGCTTGGGTATGCTCAACGACTTCATTTTCGTCTTTACTTAATTTCACTTTCTGGTACTGTTTCATTTGCTCAAGCATAAAATAGATATGAATCTCCACACTAGCCAGTCCTCCTGGCTGTTCCAGATGATTTTCATAGAAAACTTCTTTTAATGTATGTTGGATGACTTTTAATGTATCTTTGGCAAAAAACTCTTTCAACGAAGGACTTTGCGGATCTTCTTTCTGCATATTGCGTAGCGTCTTAACAAGCAGCTGTCTTTTTTCTTGTTCATCGCCTTTAAGAAAAGTGCCAAGTTTTGTTTTGGATACTAGCTGTAAATGATGGTACTCAAAAAAGCTTTTCAGCTCTGTCAATTCTTTACGAATCGTACGTTTTCCAACATATAGTTTTTCTGAAAGCTCTTCAAGACTAAATCCGTCTTTTGCTACTAGCAGATGGAAAATCAATAATTGACGAAGCTGGTTTTTATCCATTTCTGTTTGTGCCTCTTCATTAAGCACTCGTTTCAATTGTTCCTTTTCGTGAGGCAGACCATTCAACAAGATCCCTGTCCCCTTTTTTCTTTCAATCATCAAAGGCAGCTGTTTGTCTCTGAACCAAGTTTCAATGACATTCAAATCGCTATGAACCGTTCTTTCCGACACATGGAAATGCTCTGCTAGCTTTTTTATTGTGATATAATTATTCGTTTCAATTAATTGGTAAATCAAAGATTGCTGACGCTGATTCATAATAAGCAGAAACTCCCTTCCAAATAAAAAATCGATCATGATAACACATCTATTATGTCTCATCACGGTCGATTTTTCATCTTATGTTATTACATTTCACTTAATAATTGGTGAACCGCTGCTTTATCTGGCGCATCCATCAATGCTTGACGGAAATCATCATCCATCAATTTACGTGAAAGACGTTGCAGTATTTTCAAGTGCATATCTCCTTGGCTGTTTTCAGGTACAGCAATCATAAAGATCATATGTGCAAGTTTTCCATCTAAAGAATGCCACTCTACTCCATCTTGACTTCTGGCAAAAGCCACTGTTGGTTTAAGAACATAAGCTGATTTTCCGTGTGGAATAGCGATTCCCATACCGATTCCCGTCGTACTTTCCTTTTCTCTATCATAGATGACTTCTTTAAACCCGTTTTTATCTGTGATAGCCGCTGTTTTTTCTAAACGTTGGACTAAATCTTCGATTACTCCGTCTTTTGTTGTTGCTGTTTCTCCTAGAACGATGGCTTCATCTGACATAATCTCCGTAATAGAATCAAAAGTTTCAGTTTTCGTATAAACATCACTTGTTTCAGTCTCTGATAGATCTGCTACTGTCACACCATTTGCTGCAGCAACTGCAGTATGTTGTAATGTTGGTTTCAAAATTCTTAACATTAACACAGTGACAGCAATACCTGCAATCACTGCTACAAAAAACATGGCTACATGATCGACTGCTCCTAAAACTGCTACGATTGGACCGCCATGAGCGACATGATCTGTCACTCCTGAAAGCATTGCGATGACACTTCCTGTCATCGCTCCGACTACAATATTTACTGCCGGGAAGATTGCTCCTAAAATCATTGCTCCTAAAATAGCACCTCCA
>OBLO01003765.1_pt1 | contig 10545 bp, 8 predicted proteins | sample 1519401 | NCBI WGS metagenome assembly OBLO01 (sample SAMEA2602897, study PRJEB22501) | metagenome | reverse complement strand
GCTTTTGATCCAGATATAGTTGGACTTGAAAGACAAATACTCATAGGAAAGCATTCAGGAAGAGCTGCTGTAGTTAATAAGTTTGCAGAATATGATATAACTCTTACAGATGATGAATCAAAAGGAATATTAGAACTTGTTAGATCAACTTCCGTGAGATTAAAAAGAACTCTTTTTGATAAAGAAGTTGTTCAATTATATAAGGAATATCATAGACAGTTAGAAGAAAAAAAATGTGATTAATTCATTAAATCAATATATAAAAAAAGGTTGTATAGGCACATTCATTATTGCAATTTAGTAATATTTCGATAATGAATATGTGCTTTAAGTTTAGAAAATACATAATAAGCAATGAAATAGGGGGAACATCAAAGTGGGAGATAATTTAGTATATAAAATTTTAAAAAGCCATATAGTTGAAGGTGAATTAAAGGTTGGAGAACCAGTAGCGTTAAAGATTGACAAGACTTTAACTCAAGATTCAACTGGAACAATGGCATATCTTCAATTAGAAGCTATGGGAATAGATAGAGTTAAAACAAAAAAATCTGTAGCATTTGTTGATCATAACATGTTACAACAAGGATTTGAAAATGCTGATGATCATAAATTTATTCAAACTGTTGCATCTAAATATGGAGTATATTTTTCAAAGCCAGGAAATGGTATATGTCATCAAATATTCTTAGAAAGATTCTCAACTCCAGGCGATACTTTAATAGGATCTGACAGTCATACTCCAACAGCAGGTGGAGTTGGTATGCTTGCTATGGGTGCAGGTGGATTAGACGTTGCATTAGCTATGGGTGGTGGAGCTTATAATATAAATACTCCAAAGGTTGTAAAAGTTGAACTTACAGGATCATTAAATAAAATGGTTTCTGCTAAAGATGTAATACTTGAAGTATTAAGAATGCTTACTGTTAAAGGTGGAGTTGGTAAAGTATTTGAATATGCAGGAGAAGGTGTTAAGAGTCTTTCTGTTCCAGAAAGAGCGACTATAACTAACATGGGTGCTGAACTTGGAGCAACAACTTCAATTTTTCCAAGTGATGAAAGAACTTTAGAATTTTTTAAAGCACAAGGAAGAGAAGACGAATGGATAGAATTCAAACCAGATGCAGATGCAGTTTATGATGAAGTTGTAACTGTTAATTTAAGTGAATTGGAACCATTAACAGCTAAACCACATATGCCAGATAATGTAGTTAAAGTAACTGATGCTGGAAAAATTAAAGTAGACCAAGTATTTATCGGAAGTTGTACAAACTCTTCATATATGGATTTAATGAAGGTTGCAAGAATTTTAAAAGGCAAAAAAGTTAATCCTAATGTGAGTTTAGTAATTGGACCAGGATCAAGACAAGTTATGGAGATGATTGCTAGGAATGGTGCATTAGCAGATATTATAAGTGCTGGAGCAAGAATCCTTGAAAATTCTTGTGGACCATGTATCGGTATGGGTCAAGCGCCTGGAACAAATGGAATATCTTTAAGAACAGTAAACAGAAATTTCTATGGAAGAAGTGGAACATTATCTGGACAAATATATATTGTAAGTCCAGAAACAGCTGCAGTTTCAGCAATTAATGGATATTTAACTGATCCAAGAGAAATTGTTAGTGATGTAGATTTAGATATAGAAATGCCAGAAAAATTCATTATAGATGATTCAATGATTTTAGAACCAGCAGCAACTAATGCTGAAGTAGAAGTTGTAAGAGGTCCAAACATAAAACCATTCCCAATAGGAAAAGAATTAGGTTCAGATGTGGATGGAAAGGTAGTTATTAAAGTTGAAGACAATATAACAACAGATCATATTATGCCTTCAAATTCTAAGTTATTACCATTTAGATCTAATATACCTTATCTTTCAGAATTCTGTTTTAGCACAATAGATGCAGAGTTCCCTAAGAGAGCTAAAGATAATAATGGTGGATTCATTATTGCTGGAGGAAACTATGGTCAAGGTTCAAGCAGAGAGCATGCTGCACTTGCACCTTTATACTTAGGAATTAAAGGTGTTGTAGCTAAATCATTTGCAAGAATTCATAAAGCTAACTTAATTAACAATGGAATAATTCCAATGGAATTTAAGAATGAAGCTGATTATGATAAGATTGACTTATTAGACGAATTAAAAATTGAAGGTATAGAAAATGCCTTAGTTGATGGAAAAGTGATAGTTAAGAACTTAACTAAGAATGTTGAATTTGAAGCTATAGCAGATCTTACAGAAAAAGAAATTGCAGTAATAAAAGCTGGTGGAAGATTAAATTACGTAAAGGCTAATAGCTAGGAATTAATAAATAAAATGACAGATTAGTATATCAATGCATAATAAAATATGCAGATGCTAATCTGTCTTTTTTATTTAATGATATAATATAGATAGAATTATAAAAAATATTAAATATAAGACTAAGGTTTTAGAAAAGTAAGTATATGGGAGTTTGATAGTTATGGATAAAGATATACGATTATCAGGAATAGCATATGAGAGTTTAGTAAACGGTCCAGGAATTAGAAGAGTATTTTTTTCACAAGGATGTAAGCATAATTGTAAAGGATGTTTTAATCCTGATACACATGATTTTAATGGTGGAGAAAACCGTAATATGGATGAATTGATAGAATCAGTTTTAGATAATCCTATGATTAAAGGTGTGACTTTTAGTGGAGGAGATCCATTAGAACAGGCAGAGAAGTTTGCATATATGGCAAAGGCGTTTAAGAATAATAACTTAAATGTATGGTGCTATACAGGTTATACTTATGAATATATAAGAGAACATAAAGATGAAAATAATGGTTGGAATGAACTTTTAAATAATATAGATGTTCTTGTTGATGGAAAATTTGAAGAAGAGAATATGCAAGAAGGTTTAAAATTTAGAGGTTCAACAAATCAGAGAATAATAGACATAAAAGAGAGTTTAAATCATGGTAAGATAGTAATACTAGATTATTAATATAATAATAGATTAAATATATTTTGTGCAAAGGGGTATGGAAAATGGAATACATTTTAGAAAATTCAAAATTAAGAATCAAGTCAAGGACTTATGGTGGAGAAATAACTTCAATATTGAATAAGGAGAATAAAGAAGAATATTTATGGAATGGTAATCCTGAGTATTGGAAATATCATGCACCAATATTGTTCCCAATTGTAGGTAAGGTTGCAGATTCGAAATATAGGGTTAATGGAAAAGTATATGAACTTCCACAGCATGGATTAGCAAGGGTATCAGAATTTTCTATGATTGATAAAAAGGAAGATGAAATTACATTTGAATTGAAATATTCAGAAGAATCATTAAAAGTTTATCCTTATAAATTTTCTTTAAAGTCTAACTATAGATTAGAAGATGATGGAGTTAGAATAACTTATATTGTGGAAAACTTAGATGACAAAAAGATATATTTTTCTATAGGAGCTCATCCAGCATTTATGTGTCCTATAGATAAAAACGATTTACTAGAAAATTGTTATATTGAATTTAATAAAATTGAGAATAGTAAGCAAATTACACTTACAGAGGAAGGATATTTATCTCATAGTAGTAGTGATTGCTTAAAGGACACAAATAAATTGATTTTATCTAAAGAACTTTTTAAAAATGATGCGTTAGTTTTCAATGATTTAAAATCAAATAAAATGACTATAAAATCAGAAAAGAGCGATAAATCTTTAGAAGTGGATTTTACAGGATTTCCTTATATGGGAATATGGGCACCTAAAGATGGAGCACCTTTTGTTTGTATAGAACCTTGGTTTGGGCATGCTGATTATTATGACTTTAATGGTGATTTTACGGAAAAAGAAGGTATTAATTCTATTGATGTTTGTGAAAAATTTAGTTGCACGTATAAGGTAACAGCTAGATAAAATTAATATGTATCAACAATAAGAGTATTGTACAAAATAAAAATATCAAAAAGTTTTCCACAAAATTATGAAAAAACGAATATAGTTGTGGATTATTCTTTTGATGTTGTGGATAAAATTTAAACATATGCTTATTAAAAAGTTGGTGAGAAACATGATTTTAGAAAAAAGCTTTTACAGTAAAGGTGCTTTAGATTTGGCGAAAGAACTATTAGGTAAAACTATTGTAAGAAAAATAGATGGAAGAGTTTTAAAAGGAAAGATAGTTGAAACAGAAGCTTATATAGGGGAAATTGATAAAGCGTCACATGCATATAACGGAAGAAGAACAGCAAGAACAGAGCCTCTATTTCATGAAGGTGGAATTGCATATGTGTATTTTATATACGGTCTTTACCACTGTTTTAATGTAATAAGTGGAGAGAAGGATAAGGGTGAGGGAGTATTAGTTAGAGCAGTTGAGCCCTTAAATGAATTTAACTATATATCACAAAAAAGGTTTAAAAAGAATTTCGATGAATTAAGCAACGCAAAGAAAAAGACAGTTACAAATGGTCCGTCAAAATTATGTATGGCTTATTCAATAGATAAAAGTGAAAATTATAAAAAGCTATATGAAAATGGGGATTTTTATATAGAAGATTCTAATGAAAGTGATTTCGAAATAGTTGAAACTAAGAGGATTGGAATTGATTATGCTGAAGAAGCAATTGATTTTCCGTGGAGATTCTATATAAAAGGAAATTCATATATATCTGTTAAATAAATCAAAGCAACAATCAATTGAAAAGTAATATTTTTATACTAAACTACATAAAAAAGCTGATAATAATTCAGGTTGTGAGTTATTATCAGCTTTTAATTATATTTTCTAGAATTCAGAAGTTCCAGGAGTTCTAGGGAATGGTATTACGTCTCTTATGTTAGTCATACCAGTAATGTACATAATTAATCTTTCGAATCCTAAACCGAATCCAGCGTGTTTAGTTTCTCCGTATTTTCTTAATTCTAAGTACCACCAGTAATCTTCTTTAGCAAGACCTAATTCAGCCATTCTAGCTTCTAAAACATCAAGTCTTTCTTCTCTTTGACTTCCTCCGATGATTTCACCGATTCCAGGAACTAAAAGATCTGTTGCAGCAACAGTCTTGTTATCATCATTCATTCTCATATAGAATGCTTTAATATCTTTTGGATAATCAGTTACAAATAGAGGTTTCTTGAAGTGTTCTTCAGTAAGATATCTTTCATGTTCTGTTTGTAAGTCGATTCCCCAAGATACAGGATAATCAAATTCTTTTCCACATTTTTCTAATATTTCAACAGCTTCTGTATAAGTTACTCTAGCAAAGTCAGAAGAAACTACGTGATTTAATCTTTCTAATAATCCTTTGTCAACAAATGAGTTGAAGAATTGCATTTCTTCTGGACATTCATCTATTACATATTGGATTACATACTTAAGCATTGCTTCTGCAAGTTCCATATCATCTTGTAGGTCAGCAAAAGCTATTTCAGGTTCTATCATCCAGAATTCAGCAGCGTGTCTTGTAGTGTTAGAATTTTCAGCTCTGAATGTTGGTCCGAATGTATATATATTTCTAAATGCTAAAGCAAAGCATTCAGCATTTAATTGACCAGAAACAGTAAGATTAGTTTCTTTTCCAAAGAAATCTTTAGTGTAATCAACGTTACCTTCTTTTGTTAATTCAGGAGTTTTTGGATCTAAAGTTGTAACTCTGAACATTTCTCCAGCACCTTCACAGTCACTACCAGTTATGATTGGAGTGTGTGTATATACGAAGTTTTGTTCTTGGAAGAACTTATGTATTGCATAAGCAGCAACAGAACGAACTCTGAAAGTTGCAGAGAATGCATTACTTCTTGGTCTTAAATGAGCAATGCTTCTTAAATATTCAAAAGTGTGTCTTTTCTTTTGTAGAGGATAGTCTGAGTTTGACATTCCTTCTATAATTATTTCTTTTGCCTGTACTTCAAATGGTTGCTTAGCATCAGGTGTAGCAACTAAAGTTCCAGTTATAGTAAGAGACGAACTTATAGGTAATTTTGAAATTTCCTTAAAATTGTCTAACTTTTCATCAAATACTATTTGAATGTTTTTAAAAAATGAACCATCATTTATTTCTATGAATCCAAAAGCATTAGATGCTCTTAAAGTTCTGATCCATCCTGATATTGTTACATCCTTTGATAAGAAATCATCAGCATTTCTATAAAGGCTTCTAATTAAAGTTGATTTTGCCATAATATATGACCTCCATTGTTCATGATTAATTTTACAAAATAATGAAAAATTTTTTTCATAAAATTTGCAAAGAAAAAATTAAAAATATTATATTTTTTAGCACGAGCCAATACAATATTCACAAATGAAATATATGAGCAATTTAAAGTAAAAGATTAAATTGCTCAATGTATACTATTACGGTTAATGCTAAATAAATTTTACAATACTTTCTTGGTCAATGCAACTAACCATATGTATCATATAGTGATAATATTAAAATGCTAAATCTATTATTCTACTCCAGTTTCAAATGAATGGATTAAAGTTTGAGGAAAATCCAGCATAGTCATATCTTTAATAATCTTTTTCACTTCATAAGTTACTTCTTTAATTTTTACTTTTACGCCTCCAGAATTAGTGATGTCCATTATACAGTATGTTGGGTTTGGTCTGCCAATTTTAGGTTTTCCAACACTTCCACAATTAATAAATAGTTTATTTCCAAATTCCTTTGCACAAGGGATGTGAGTATGGGCGCAAAGGAGTATGTCCTCTTTTAATGCGCTCATTATTTCCGATGTATTTTCACCATCTTGAAGTAAATATTCATTAATCTTATTAGGACTTCCGTGAACAAACAAAATACTTTTGTTAGCAATATTTAAAGATACAGTAGATGGTAAGTTATCAAGGAATATTCTATTTTCTTCTCTTAATTCGTTAACAGCCCAAGGCATAGAAAAAGAATTTATAGGATTTTCTCTGATGAATGAAAATTCATTATCTACAACGGAACTATCGTAATTTCCTTTCAAACAAAGAATATTACGTCTTCTTATGGTAGATACAACTTCATTTGGATGTGGACCGTATCCTACTAAATCGCCCAAGCAGACTATGGTATCAACTCTTTCACTATCTATATCTTCTAAAACAGTCATAAGTGCATAAATATTAGCATGAATATCTGATATTACAGCTATTTTCATAAGTAATCCTCCCTAAATGCATAAAAATTATGTCATTATATAATTTTCTATATGTTTGAATTTAAAACTTTAAATATATTATATCATTCATGGTTAAAGTAAGAATATGATTTTTTATGGAAAAGTTATATAATAAGTAAAAAACTATTAAAGTTAAGCAAGATGTGTTTATAAATATATTTAATAGACATAAAGAGGAGGCTCTAAAAATGAAAAAACAAAGAGTATTAAATGTTATTAATGAAATGGAGAAGGCAGGTTTATCTCAGATTATAGTATCATCTACTGCATCCATATATTATCTTACTGGAAAATGGATTTCAGCAGGAGAAAGAATGATAGCCTTATATTTAAATAAAAATGGAGAGCACAAATTTATAGTAAATAAGTTATTTCCAATTGAAGAAGACTTAGGCGTTGAAATTGTATGGTATACAGATAGTGAAGACTCAATTAAGATTTTAAGTAATATAGTTAATAAAAATGAAGCATTGGGTGTAGATAAATTCTGGCCAGCTCAATATATTATAAGACTAATGGAACTTAATGCCGTAAAAGGATTTGTAAATTCATCAGGAATAATTGATGAACTTAGAATGGTTAAAGATGAAGAAGAAAAAGATCTTATGAGAAAATCATCAAAGATTAATGATAAGGTTATGGAAGCGCTTAAGAGTGAACTAAGAGAAGGTTATACTGAAAAGTATTATGCAAGATTGTTAGCTGAAATATATGAAAATGAAGGAGCTCAAGGTTTCTCTTTTGATCCAATACTTGCATATGGTGAAAATGCAGCAGATCCTCATCATGAGCCAGATGGAACTAAGCTTAAAAAAGGAGATAGTTTAGTTATTGATATTGGAGGAATATATAATCACTATTGCTCAGATATGACAAGAACTGTATTCTTTGGGAAAGAACCAAGTCAAGAGCATAGAAGAATATATGAAATAGTTAGAAATGCTAACTTAAATGCTATTTCAAAAGTTAAAGATGGAGTTAAATTTTCAGATATAGATGCAGCAGCAAGAGATTTTATAACAGAAGAAGGGTTTGGAGAATACTTTACTCACAGAACTGGACATAGCATAGGTTTAGAGATTCATGATAAAGGTGATGTAAGTTCTATTAATCATGCAGAAGTAAAAGAAGGGATGATTTTTTCTATTGAACCAGGAATTTACCTTCCAGGCAATATAGGTGTTAGAATTGAGGATTTAGTGCTTGTAACTAAAGATGGATGTGAAATATTAAATTCAGTGCCAAAAGAAATTGCTGTAGTTTAATTTAGAATTAAGGCTGCTCCATATTAGAAGCAGCCTTTTAAAATATTATTTATTTTCTAAATATTTTTCACCAACAATAACTACATCTCCAGCACCAACTGTTAATAATAAATCTCCATCGCCAAGCTTAGATTTTACGTATTCTAAAGCTTCATCATGTGAATGAACATTTGTACAATTTACACCGGTAGAGCGTATTGCATTTCCAAGTTCTTCAGAAGATACTAAACCAGTATCTTTTTCACGAGCAGCATAGATGTCCATTAAAATAAGTTCATCACATTCATTAAAACAATGTGTGAATTCATCAAATAATGTTTTAGTTCTAGTATATGTGTGTGGTTGGAATACACAGTATACTTTATTATGGTCTATTTTTTGGGCTGTATTTAGAGTCGCTTTTATTTCTGTTGGATGATGAGCATAATCATCTATTACAGTAACGCCATTTAATTCGCCTTTATATTCAAATCTTTTATGAGCACCTTTGCATTTTGATAAACCTTCAACTGTATCTTTATCAGCAATGTTAAAAATCAAAGAAACACATATAGACGCAAGTGCATTTAAGACATTATGCTTACCAGGTACATTTAAAGTTAGAGAAAATAGCTTTTTATCAGACTTATAAACATCAAATGATGCACATCCCATTTTATTAAAAGTAATATTTTTAGCAGTGACATCTGAATCATCATTAAATCCATAACTTACAGTATTACATTCAGCATTTGAAAGAATTTCTTTAACTCTTTCATCATCTCCATAACCAACAAGATAACCATCCTTTGGTATCAATTTTGAAAAGGCCATAAAAGTATCTGCTATTTCATTAATATCTTTATAGCAGTCTAAGTGATCAGCATCGATATTTAAGATAATTCCAACATAAGGTGGGAATTTTAAGAATGATTTTTTATATTCACAAGCTTCGGTTAAAAAATATTCACTGTTACCAATTCGGAAATTTCCTCCGATAACATCTAATTCTCCACCAACTAAGATTGTAGGATCTAAATTTGCAGCTAATGTAACGTGAGAAAGCATTGAAGTACATGTTGTTTTACCATGAGTACCTGAAACTGCTACATTATATTTGTGACCTTTCATTATATGTCCCAAAAATTCAGCTCTGTCCATTAAAAGTATATTTTGATCTTTAGCTGCCAATATTTCAGGATTATCGGAAGGAATGGCAGCAGTATAAACTACTAAATCTACATCTTTTTTTATGTTATCTTTGTTATGACCTATGTAAATTTCAGCACCTTCAGCTCTTAATTTTTCAACGATAGGTGAATCTTTAAAATCTGATCCAGACACTTTGAAACCGCTGTTTAGTAGAACGGCAGCAAGACCACTCATACTGATACCGCAAATACCTATAAAATGAATTTTTTTATCTCTATCTTTTAAGAAATCAAAAGACACGAAATCAACTCCTTTGCTACTTATAGAATTACTAATTCTAATATTTATTTATAAATTAAGATATAAAATCAATATCACCATTAAGATATTATTGTATAAATTGTAGAGGAGAAACACCATACTATAATAATATTTGTAATTTATTATTAATATGTTTCTAAATTTACACATAATATTTAAATTCAAAATTTTAATTTTACACTTTAACTATAATTATATACATTTTTTTTTGAATCAACCATAAAATAAAAAAATATATAAGAAATTATGGAAAAAATTTTTTATTATTAATAAATTTATCTATTTATTAGATTAATATATGTAATTTATTAAAAAATTTAACTGGAAGTATGAAAAAATTATATATATAATATAACTTTATGGATAAAATCATTGCTATTAATTCGAAATTAGAATAAAATATGAATATTAAGTGAATTTAACAAATAAAAATTCGTGTAGGTGATATAGATGGAGAAATTTACTAGAAATAAAAGAGTAGTTGCCATAACTAAGATTTTGTTAGAAAACCCTAATAAAATAATAGGGTTAAATAGATTTCTAGAATTATTAAATGCGGCAAAATCCACAATAAGTGAAGATATTGTAGTCGTAAGAGAAGTTTTAGAAAAGCTTCAAATGGGAAAAATTGAAACTGTTGCAGGGGTTGCAGGTGGTATCAAGTATATTCCA